>Ga0123357_10001422_pt1 | contig 25377 bp, 23 predicted proteins | sample TergutEmb28metaG_FD_89873 | JGI IMG/M metagenome (GOLD analysis project Ga0123357, IMG submission 89873) | Embiratermes neotenicus P4 segment gut microbial communities from Petit-Saut dam, French Guiana - Emb289 P4 | ecosystem: Host-associated > Arthropoda: Insects > Digestive system > Gut ...
CTACGTGATCGCGCTACTGGCCGGTCACAAGAGTCCGGACACGACCTGGGGCAGCTACATCAAGCGAGGCCCCGACCTGCGACAGCGGTACGGCGAGCCGTTTCCGCCGCTGTCGGAGCTCGTCAACGAAGCGAACCGGGCCAAGCTGAAAAAGAGGTGCGAATCAGCCGGCGATTCTGCGGAGAGGGCGGGATTCGAACCCGCGGTCGGGTTTTAGCCCGACGCCCGCTTAGCAAGCGGGTACCTTCGGCCACTCGGTCACCTCTCCAAAGTGGGAACGATTTCTCTACTGCGGCTACGGGCAGCGCGCAACTCCGCTTTCATCCGGTCTGTCTGCCGTGCGTGCGAGCACCTCGATTCGGCTATCCTCGGCCGTCCCATGGCCGAAGCATGGTTACGCGATCTGCCTCCGAAAGACGCATCGAGCGATGACATTCTCACCGCGTTCCTCGCCTACGTCGCCGCGCGCGACCTCGAACTTTACCCGGCGCAAGAAGAAGCGATCCTCGAACTCTTGGCGGGGAGCAACGTCATTCTCAACACGCCCACGGGTTCAGGCAAATCGCTCGTCGCCGAAGCCGCACACTTCGAGGCGCTCGTTCGCGGTCAGCGCTCCTTCTACACGTCGCCCATCAAAGCGCTCGCGAATGAAAAGTTCTTCGCCCTCGTTCGGACGTTCGGCGCAGACAACGTTGGCCTCATGACGGGCGACGCCACCGTGAATCGCGACGCGCCCATCATCTGCGCCACCGCTGAAATCCTCGCCAACATTGCACTCGCAGAGGGCCCGCGAGCCCACGTAGACCTCGCCGTCCTCGACGAATTTCACTACTACGCGGACCGCAACCGCGGCGTCGCCTGGCAGATCCCGCTGCTTTCTTTGCATAATGCACGCTTTCTTTTGATGAGCGCAACGTTCGGGGATCCCGAGCCGTTCGAAAGGTACCTCTCGCGCCTCACCGGCAAGCACACCGCGGTCGTCCGCTCGACCCATCGCCCCGTCCCGCTCGACTTCGACTATCGCGAAACCCCGCTCCACGAAACCGTGCAGCACCTCGTAGGCAAAGGGAAACACCCTGTTTACATCGTCAATTTCACGCAGCGTGCATGCGCCGAAGAAGCGCAAAACTTGATGAGCGTCGATTTCTGCACGAAAGAGGAAAAAAAGCAGATTGCCGAAGTGCTCAGAAGCGCACGTTTCGACAGCCCCTACGGTCGCGAGATCCAACGCTTTATCCGCCACGGCATTGGCATTCACCACGCCGGCCTCCTGCCGAAATACAGACTCATCGTCGAAAAGCTCGCGCAACGGGGATTGATGAAGATTATCAGTGGGACGGACACCCTGGGCGTTGGTGTCAACGTCCCCATCCGCACCGTGCTCTTCACGAAATTATGCAAGTTCGACGGGGAGAAGACCGCTATCCTGCGTGCCCGCGACTTTCATCAAATCAGCGGGCGCGCGGGCCGCAAAGGTTTCGACGAACAGGGAAGCGTCGTGGCCCAAGCGCCGGAGCACGTCATCGAGAATCTGCGACTCGAAGCAAAAGCCGGAAATGACCCATCCAAGAAACGTAAGTTCGTCAAGAAAAAGCCCCCTGAGTGGGGCTACGTCCATTGGGACAAATCGACATTCGACAAACTCATCGCATCGGAGCCCGAGCCGCTCACTTCACGATTTTCCGTGTCGCACGGCATGGTCGCAAGCGTGCTGTCGCGTGAAGAGGACGGCGGATGCATGGCCCTGGCGCACTTGATCAAATCGAGTCATGAGCGCCCCGCGCAACAGCGCATCCTCGGCCGCACGGCATTCGAGATGTACAAGTCGCTCAGAGACGCCGGCATCTTGGAAGTCGACTATGATGATGATGGCCGCCGGCGCATCTTCATCAATGCCGATCTTGGCGAAGACTTTTCGATCCATCACGCCTTGTCGCTTTACCTTCTCGATACGCTCAAGCGCCTCGTGCCGTCCGATCCGGCCTACGAGCTCGATCTGCTCACGGTGGTCGAATCCATCCTCGAGAATCCCGACATCCTTCTTGCCCGACAGCTCGACAAGCTAAAAGGAGAAAAGCTCGCGGAGCTCAAAGCCGCTGGCGTGGAATACGAAGAACGCATGGCGGAGCTCGAGAAGCTCGATTATCCAAAACCACAATCCGAGTTCATTTACGGCACGTTCAACGCATTTGCCGCACTTCACCCGTGGATCAAGGCCGAAAACATCCGACCCAAATCCATTGCCCGGGAGATGTACGAGCAATTCATGTCTTTTTCGGAATACGTCAGAGAATATGGACTCGAGCGCGTCGAGGGGCTTTTGCTTCGATATCTCAGCGACGTTTACAAGACGCTCGTTCAAACCGTGCCGAAGTGGGCGAAGACCGACGCCATCGAAGACGTCATCACGTACTTCGGCGCCATCGTTCGCCAGGTCGACGCGAGTCTGCTCGATGAGTGGGAGCGCATGAAGAACCCGGCCGAACGGATCGAAGCGCCCGTCGTATCGGGCGATCTCGAGCCGGAAGGATCGAGAGACATCACGCGCAATCGCAAAGCCTTCACCGTGCTCGTTCGCAACGAGGTCTTTCGTTTCGTGCGCGCCCTCGGGCGACACGATTGGGCCGAGGGTGCGCGCACCGTGCTCGCGGCCGATGATTCGAACACGGCCGGCGCCGAGGTGCGTGAGGCATCACGGATCGAGTCGGACCTCGCTTCGTATTTCGCCGAGCACGCCAGCATTCGCACGGACCCCGAGGCGCGAAGCCCAAGGCATATGACCATCGAGGAGGGTGAGCACGTGTGGCGCGTCCGTCAGACGCTGCTCGATCCTGCGGAGGACAACGATTGGTTTTTCGAGCTCACCGTCGACCTCGAAGCATCGCGCAACGCAGCCCGCCCGATCCTTACCCTTGAATGTATTGGGCGATGATCGTTGTCATTCGGGCAACGGAATGGACTCCTTTTCGTCGCCCGCCACTTTCTGGAAACGTCCTTCTTTCCAGTCTTTCTTGGCGCGTTCGATGCGATCCTTCGAACTCGAGACGAAGTTCCAGAACACGTAGCGCGGGCCATCGAGCGGCGCACCACCAAGAAGCATGACGCGGCTCTTTTCCGCCGCGCGAAGCAACGCTTTGGTTGCGCCGTTGCCCCCGCCGTGCGGACGGAGGACCGCCATCGCACCGGGCTCGAACTCTTGACCGTCGACGACGATACGTCCCTCGGCCACGTACGCGGCGCGCTCGACGTGCTCGGCAGGCAGCTCAATCGACGCCCCTGCGTCGAGGGTTGCGGCGACGTAGAACGTGGGGCTCATGATCTTCACCGGTGACTCTGCTCCATACGCCGTGCCTGCGATGAGTCGGAGGTCGACGCCGGGACGCGCAATGACGGGGATCGTGCTTGCATCGTGGTGATCGAAGCGCGGGGCCATCTCCTCCGCGTTCTTTGGAAGCGCCACCCACGCCTGAATGCCGTGGAGCCTTCCGCCGTGGCGACGTCGCTCGTCTGGGCTTCGCTCCGAATGCGCGATCCCGCGACCAGCAATCATCCAGTTGACCGCGCCCGGCTGAATCACCTGCGCCGAACCGAGACTGTCGCGGTGCATGATCTCGCCCTCGAAGAGATACGTCACCGTGGCAAGGTTGATGTGCGGATGCGGGCGAACATCGAGACCCTTGCCAGGAGGCAAATCGGCCGGTCCCATGTGATCGAAAAAGATGAAGGGCCCGACCATGTGCTGTTCGGTCGACGGCAGGAGGCGTCGCACGCTGAACGCGCCGATGTCGCGCAGACGCGAGCGAACAACGAGCGCAAGCGCGTTGCATGAAGGCGCGGTGCAGGCGGGCTCGTTGTCGTCTAGCTTGCTCATCGCCGGATCCCCCTTGGTCCGGCAACTGTATGCACGATGAAAGCAGTCCGCTTGGCCGGCATCGCATGCCACGGCGGCGCGCGTCCGCACAGCCGTCAATCACTCTCTTCGACGGCAATTCCTTCCAGATGTGCCGTGTCGTTCCACCTGTGGAGCACGACGCGTTCGCCCGCGTGCTCGACGATCGTGAGGCTCGCGTTGCCCGCGCCCGAGAGCACGCGCCAACCGTCCTTGCCGAGAACGCCGAGGATCTTCGCGACGTAGCTACGAATGGCGCCGCCGTGCGAAACGACGAGAACGCGCTTTCCCTCATGTGACGCAGCGATGCGGGCGACCGCGCGCGTAACCCGTTCAGCGAGCATTGCGTACGTCTCGCCGCCGCCCCGCACGACGTCTTTTCCCGCCAACCATGCGGCCCATTCGTCGGGGAAGAGTCTCGCAACCTCGTCGTAGCTCTTTTCGCCCCACGTTCCGACATCGACCTCGCGCAGATCGCGATCGAGCGCCGGCACGAGACCGGTCGCGGCGCCAACGATGTTCGCGGTCTCCACCGCGCGTTCGAGATCACTCGCGACAATGGCGTCGAGTTCGGCTTCGCGCATGCGCGCAGCAAGCCGTTCGGCCTCGTGCCGACCGCGCGGCGACAGCCCCGATCCTCCTTGTCCCTGAAAGATCCGTTTCGCGTTTGCGGCCGTCTCGCCGTGCCTAGCAAAGAAAAGAGTGGTCATCGGCGCACCATTTATTGTTCCCGTCCCACGCTCCACAAGACGTTTGCTTGTACTGTACAAATGCTCAGCATCTCCGTCCTCGCTCCTCAACTCGCTTGCCGGTACGGAGACCTGCGACTAAGTTTCGGCCTTCTGAATTTCGGTGGACCGCTTCTTTGGTTCACCGTTTGACCCGAAGTGAGAGTGTCATGGCGCGCGTTACCGTCGAAGATTGTCTGGAGCGTGAAGAGAACCGTTTCGCGCTGGTCATCCTTGCTGCTCGTCGCACGCGCCAAATCATGAAGGGTGCAAGCCCCCTCGTTCACTCCAAGAACAAGCCCGCCGTCACGGCGCTTCGGGAGATCGCCGCCGGCAAGGTCCACTTCGATCGCATGAGCAACGATGCCGTGCAGGATTGGATCGAGCATATGAATCGGTCTGGTCTCTACTGATCACGCCCACGTCGCGCTCATCCTCGAAGAAACCGTTGTCGGCGCGCGCGTCAAGCCGGCGGCCGGCGCGCGATCGTGAGCTCGAAGTGGGCTCGCAGGCTCACTACGAAGATCCGGCGTATTACGATCATGCCTACCGCGGGCAGATCGATGATGTTGTATACTACACGAATCTCGCCGCCGCACACCCGCGCGTCCTCGAATACGGCATTGGCAATGGGCGCATTGCACTGCCCATTGCGCGCATGGGCACCAACGTAGCCGGCATCGATCTGTCGAAGGCCATGCTCGCGGATCTGCGCACGCGCCTGGGCCGCGAGAGCAGCGAAGTTCGTACGCGCGTCACGGCGCGGCGCGGCGACATGCGTTTCATGCGGCTCGGCCAGCGCTTTCCACTCGTACTCTGCACGTTCAACACGGCGCTGCATCTCTACACGCGAAAGGACGTCGAACGCTGGCTTGCACGCGTGCGCGAGCACCTTCTTCCCGGTGGGGAACTGGTCGTCGATATCGGGATGCCCGTCCTCGAAGATTTGGTGCGGAATCCGATGACTCCGTTTCGCGTTCCATCGTTCGTTCATCCCACGGCGGGCCGCGTGAAATATCATGAGTATTTCGACTACGATCGCGTAAGACAAATCACCTTCGTGTCGATGTGTTTCGAACCCGTGGATCGAAAGAAAAAATCAAACCATGATAAGGCGTTTATGACACCGCTCGCGCACAGACAATTCTTCCCGCAGGAATGGGAAGCACTCCTTCATTATAATGGGTTCGAGGTCCACCACGTGTTCGGCGATTTCCATGGCGGTCCGCTCACCGCAACTTCAGACGTCATGATTTGGCACGCACGCAGCCGTCGCGGCTGGAGGATGCGTTGAGCACCATCGCCGAAGCACTTGCGCACGTTCGGGATCGGATCGCGCGGGCCGCCATCGCGTGCTCGCGCAATCCGGAGGACATCAAGCTTATCGCGGTGTCGAAAACGAAACCGGAAACGGCCGTGCGTGAAGCTTACAAGGCAGGACAGCGAGCGTTCGGCGAGAACTACGCGCAGGAGCTCGCCCAGAAAGCCGATCATCTTACCGATCTTGCGGATATCGAATGGCATTACATTGGCCATCTTCAGTCGAACAAAGCAAAGTACGTCGCGCGCGCCGCCCACGTCCTTCACGCGCTCGACTCCCCATCGCTCGTTCGCGAGCTCGGAAAGCGCCTCGCCCAAAAAGATGAAAACGGCAATATGCGCGGCCCGCTGCCAGTGCTCATCGAGGTGAACGTCGGCGCCGAGCCGCAGAAGCACGGCGTGTCACCGGCCAATCTTGGGCCGCTGCTCGAAGCCGTGGATCACGAGCCAACATTGAAGCTCCGGGGTCTGATGACGATGCCTCCGCAGGACCTCGAGAACGCGCGCCGAGCTTTCGAGGCGCTCGTCTCTTTGCGTAACCTCCACGGCGGACAAACGCGATTGCCCGAACTCTCCATGGGCATGAGCGAGGATCTCGAGATCGCCATTGCCTGCGGCGCAACGATGGTGCGCGTCGGGTCCGCGATTTTTGGTGCGCGCGAATAGGAATCCGCGTGTGAATCGAACTTCGTTACTTACCATCGTTCCCTTCCTCGCCGTCGTGACTTTCCTTGCGATTGGCATTCACCTGTATTTCTATCGGCGCCTTATCAAGAGTCTCACTTCAAAGCGTGCGGTCCACATCGCAGGGGCCATTCTTTTTGGCTTGCTCGGCGCGCTCATCGTCCTCGGACCGCTATCGATGCGGTTCGCCGTACCGCATGCGCTCCGACCCATCAGCCGAGTGAGTTTCATGTGGTGGGCAGTTAGCTTTTATCTCTTCATGGGCTTGCTGCTCGTCGACATCGGCGTGCTCGTTGCGAGACTCGTTAAGAAGCTTCGAACGAAGAAGGCCGCCTCGAACGAGAGTCCGGTGAATGGGGAACGCCGCGAGTTCCTCATGAAGTCTGCCCGGTTCTCGGCCTCGGTTGCGGCGATCGGAGTGACGGGCTTCGGCTTCGCCGAGGCGAACAGACTGCCACGGATCTCCAAGGTACACGTCAAGCTCCCGCGGCTGCCTGCGACGCTTTCGGGCATGACGCTGGCGCACCTGTCCGACATCCACGTCGGCGGCTGGATCGATCGCAAGTTTGTCGAGTCGATCGTCGCACGCACCAACGAGCTCAAGCCCGACGTGGTGGTCATTACCGGAGATCTCGTGGACGGCAGCGTGCGCGAACTTCGATCGATGGTCGCTCCGTTGATGAATCTGCAATCCCAATTAGGCACTTACTTCGTCACCGGGAATCACGAGTACTACTCGGGAGCGAACGAGTGGTGCGCGGAGCTGACGCGCATGGGGATCACGGTGCTGCGAAACCGGCACGTCGCGATCGGACGCGGTGCGGACACCCTCGATCTCGTGGGCGTCGATGATTGGGCCGGCGGGGGCGGACGCGGGCGCGGCGCGGATCTCGATGCCGCGGTGGCCGGGCGCGATCGATCGCGCGCAGCGATCCTGCTGGCCCATCGACCGCGCGACGTCGAGAGAGCCGCGGCGCTGGGAATGGGCCTACAACTTTCGGGGCACACCCACGGCGGCCAGATCTGGCCGTGGACCTACATGGTGAGGCGCACATACCCGTATTTCTCAGGCCTTTACTCTGTTGGCGGGATGGCGCTCTACGTCTCGAACGGGTGCGGGTTCTGGGGACCGCCGGTCCGAGTGGGCGCACCCTCCGAGATCGTTCACCTGGTCCTTAGTTCCCATCCGGAAACTAACTAACTTCGTTTCCAGGCGAGGACGTCGCGCAGTCGTGTCGGCGTGCTCGTGCGCGGGCGGCCGGCGCGAATGCACTCCGCGAGAGCGCGGTGCGCCTCGTCCGTGGCGTCGAGTTCGAGCGCACGATCGATCGCCTGACGCGCTTCTTCATGATCGCCTGCAGAGAGAAGTGCGGTTGCAAGAACCGCGAGCGAGCGCGCAGTCTCACCATCGAGCTCGCATGCTCGCCTCGCGTGCGCGAGTGCTGCGGCCGGATCTTCGAGAGCGACGTGCGCCGCAACGATCTCCATGTGCGCGGGCGTTGCTCCCGCCGACAGCCGGATGGCCTCGGCAAACGCGTCGCGTGCCGCACGCCACTGCTCGAGTCGTCGCTCAGCGATTCCCACGGCGAAGTACGCGTGCCAAACGGGATGCGCCGTCGCAAGGCTTCGTGCGCGCGCCGCGATGGTATCGAGATCTTCGGCGGGTGCCCGGTACGCTGCACGCAGCACCGCGTCGATCTCGAGCGACGCTTGCGGCTCCTCCAGCGCGAGCCTGCCGCGCTGCGCTTCGGAAGCCAGCGACGAAGTTGGAGCGAGCTGCTCGACGAGCGCGAGCCTCCTGATGGACGCCATGCGATCGCCCGTCTTCGCGAGAGCGCGCGCGAGCACGAGATGCGCCCACGGATCGTTCGGCGTGCGGTCCACGAGCGCGAAGGCGAGCTTGCGGACGCGAGCGGCTCGCGCAATCCCTTCGGGTTCGACTGCGAGCGAGAGCTGGATCGAACGACGGAGGATCTCCGGCGGCAAAACCCCACGGTGACATGCGACCAGCACCATATCCACGAGCCGCGTGGCCGCCGGGATGTCTTTTCGATCCATCAAGAGCGACGCGAGATTCATGAATGCCGGCGCATAGAGAGGATAGGTGTCGAGCACCATGCGCCACGCGCGCTCGGCCTCGTCGAGATGTCCTCGCTCCGCGAGCACGATCCCACGCTCCGTGTTGAGCAACGGATCGATTGCGCCGTGGATCAACCCGTTTTCGATCGCCGAGAGCGCACCGGAAAGATCGCCGTGCGAGCGACGAGCCTCGGAGACGAGCGCGTAGAGGCGTGCCCGCTCCGGAGCGAGCAAGAGCGCTTCGTGCGCGCGCTTCTCGGCCTCCTCGCCGTTGCCGGCACGCATATGGAGCGCAGCCACGGCCTCGAGGAGCTCGGCGTTGTCGGGCGCATCCTCGATGGCTCTCACGAGCGCGCGGAGCGCAGCATCCATCAGCTTTGCGTCCGGTGGTGCAGCAACCGCCGCATCGAGCGCGATCGACGCGAGCCGGCTCGCGGGGAATCGCGCCTCGGGAGCGTCGAAGATCGCGCGTCCGAGATGCACCATGGCGGCGAGTCTGTCGTGAGGTCCCCCGCGCAGGGGATCGTGCAGCGCACACCGCTCTGCGCGAAGCACGCTCTCGAGCGCGTCCCATGAAAGATCGCCGATGTCGCGCACGGTGCCGAGCTCGCCGCCGAGTTGTGACCAAATCTCGTCGAACGCCGCGAGCAGCGTGCGCCCCGCGGTCTCCCCGTCGACGTGAGCTTCGACCTTCGCGCGCGTGCGCCCGTCCTTCGTTTCGAACACGAGAAGCTGGATGAGGCCGCGTCCGTCGATCGGCGGCTCGAACGTCCCGGTCACCACGAAATTCACGCTGGATGGCGCGCTACCCGAGCCCGCGAGATCCTTCCATGCGCGCGGCGGTACGAAAGCTTCGACCGGAGCCTGAGCATCGGACGCCGAGGACGCGCGCGCGAACCCGTGGCTCCATCGGTCTGCGCACGTTGAATCGCTCCGATCTTCGCTCCCGTCCGTGGGGTCGTTCGATGTCGGCGTGCGCGCGAGAAGTTGCGCGAGCGCGACACTCTCGCCGTCGATCTGCGCGAAGCTGTGTACGAGCGCTGCGAGGCCAAGGCCGAGTCCGCGTCCATCATCGGGTACGCCGAACGGGATCACGACGGCACGCGGACTCGTCATCGCAATCTCATGCCCTCAGATCGTCTTCTGCACAAGCTGCGCGAAAACCGAGCGCGAGAAGTGAGCGCTCGAATCGTGGAAGCTTGTCTTTCTTGCTACTGTCAGAACGTGACACGAGCGCGCAGCCACGCGAGCGGCACCGGAGATATGTTCTCCGAAGGATCGAGCACGCTCTTTGACGCTGCGGTGAAACGACAGTCCTCGAACACCGGCGCCATACCGCTTGCAGAGCGCATGCGCCCTTCGCAGCTCGATGCCTACGTGGGCCAGGCGCATATCCTCGGACCGGGTAAGTTCCTCGCAAACGCGATCAACAGAGATCGCGTACCCTCGATGATCCTCTGGGGACCGCCGGGCGTCGGCAAGACCACGCTCGGTCGGGTCATCGCCGCACGCACCAAATCGGTTTTCGTGCCGTTCTCCGCCGTACTTGGCAGCATCCAGGAACTGCGCGAGATTGTTTCTGGCGCGCGCGAGCGGCTCTCGTACAAGGCTGAGCGCACGCTCGTTTTCGTCGACGAGATCCACCGCTTCAACAAGGCGCAGCAGGATGCGTTCTTGCCTCACGTGGAAGCCGGCACGATCACGCTCGTGGGTGCGACGACCGAGAACCCGTCGTTCGCGGTGAACGCGGCGCTGCTCTCGCGCTGCAAAGTCTTTCGTCTCGAGCCGCTCTCCGAGGATGCTCTCGTGACGATCTCGAAGCGCGCGCTGGCGGACACCGAAAACGGTCTCGGTGGCAGAGGACTCTCTGCGGACGACGACGCCATGCTCGCGATCGCCGTGCTCGCACGCGGCGACGCACGCCGTGCACTCGCAACCCTCGAAGCCGCCGCCGAGTACGCGCAATCGCGCGGTGAGAAGAACATCACGACGAGCACGCTCGCAGCTTCGGAAGAGAGGACGCCGCTCCTTTACGACAAGGCGGGCGAGGAGCACTACAACGTCATCAGCGCGTTCATCAAATCCATGCGAGGCTCCGATCCCGACGCCGCGATTTATTGGATGATGCGCATGCTCGAGGCCGGCGATGATCCGCTCTTCGTCTTGCGCCGAATGCTCATCTTCGCGAGCGAAGACGTCGGCAATGCAGACCCTCGCGCGCTCATGATCGTCATGAGCGCGGACGCAGCGTTCCGTCGCGTGGGCATGCCCGAGGGACTCTACCCGCTTGCGCATGCGGCGCTCTATCTCGCGTGTGCACCCAAATCGAACAGCGTAAAGAACGCGTGGCAGCGCGCCAAGGCACTCATCGAGGCGCACGGTTCGCTCCCCGTGCCGATGAAGTTACGCAATGCCGTCACGAAATTGACGAAGGAGGAGGGATATGGTGCAGGATACAAGTACGCGCACGATTACGAGGGCGGCGTCGTGCGCGGCGAGACGTACCTGCCCGACGCGATCGTCGGCGAGACGCTCTACGTTCCTACGGATCATGGTGAGGAAACACGCATTGCCGCGCGTCTCGCATCCCTACGCAGCACCGATAAATAGATATCGAACCGAGTCGGCCAAAGAGATGCGAGCCCGCCGAGGCGCGAGGCCGGAGGCGTACTTGAAGTACGGGGGGAGGCCGAGCAACGAAGGCGGGCGACGCATATCTGCAGGCCGTGCGTGCAGAAACGCCTCACCGTGAGCACCGTGAGGCGTTTTCGTCGCCGCGTTTCGGCGCGGATTGAGACACTTACGGTGAGTGGCGATGCCGGCGTGCGCTTTGCTATCGGCGCCATGCGACGCGTGAGCACGTGCACTGCCGCACGCTCAACGAAGCTGCACACGCGATATGCATTGCACCGAGGTCCACGTGGACAACGCTCCTTCGACTTCATCACTGCGACCTTTGGTCACGGAGACATGTACGCCAAAGTCAAAAGCGGAGCGTGATGGTTTGTCCTATTCTCCCCTCGTGATCGCCATGACGAGCGCTCCGCGGACCAGAGAGGGATCCGATCCGGTCCTCCGCGGAGAGCAGAGGCCGTCTCTCGAGGGCGTCGTCGTGCTCGTTGTTGACGATGATGACGACGCGCGCGTGTTGCTGCGCATCCTCCTCGAGCGCCGGAACGCCACGGTGCTCGTTGCGTCGAACGCTCGCGATGCGTTCGTGCTGGTCAAAACGCAGCAGCCCCACGTCATCGTCTCCGACATCGCAATGCCCGAGGAAGATGGCTACGCCCTCATCCAACGCGTCCGCACCTTGAACGAGGACCGTGGCGGACGCACGCCTGCCATCGCCGTCACGGCCTACGCGGGTACGGGCGATCGCGCGCTCGCTCTGCAGGCGGGGTTCGATGACCACCTGCCGAAGCCCATCGATCTCGACAACCTCGTCGAGACGATCCTCGCTCTCTACGAGGCGGAGATGCACGACTCGCCACCCGAGAGCTACCGCCGCTAAAAACGTGTTTGCTAACCTGCTGCGCGCCGCGATCTCTTCGTTTTTTCCTGCGGTGCGTGCTCACGTACTTCAAGTACGTTCCACGCGCTCCTCGGAAAAAGCCTCGACCTCGCGTCGCTCGCGACGGTTATCAAACGCGTTTTAATCGAGTGACGAGAGGGCGGATTGGAGCTCCGAGAGGGCGTGGCTGTCGCCCTTCGCGCGTGCTTGTAGGATCCCCGCTTCCAGCCACTCGCGCGCTTCGTTCTTGCGGCCCACGCCCTCGAGGAGCTGCCCGCACATCAGGTACATCGCAACGTAGTCCGGGTTCTTGTTCCGGAGCGTGGCAAAGGCCTCGAGCGCCTCGTCCCAACGTTCGAGCTTGCGATACTCCATTGCCAGGCCGTACCAGGCGTTGGGATCGTCAGTGCCGTCGCTCGTGACCTTTTCGAGAAATGCGAGGCGCTTACTCACGCGATAACGGTCGTCTTTACATCGGGCCCCGTCAAGGCGACACACTCGCAAATCATGACTCACCGCCTCACCACGTTGCTGTCCTCCGAGACCATCGCCGCACGCGTCAAGGAGCTCGGGGCCGAGATCGCGAAAGCGTACTCTGGCAAGAAGCTCGTCCTCATCGTCATTCTCAAGGGAAGTTTCCTCTTCGCCGCCGACCTTTGCCGCGCGATCGAGCTGCGAGATCTACGCGTCGACTTTCTTGGCGTGCGCTCGTACGGCGAAGGCACCGAAACGAGCGGCGTCGTGCAGATTACGCAAGATCTCTCCAGACCCATCGAGGGAGAGGACGTCCTCATCGTCGAAGACATCGTCGACACTGGACTCACCCTCCTGCACCTGACGGATCTGCTCCGCACGCGCGGCCCGCGCAGCGTGGCCGTCTGCGCACTGCTCAAGAAACCCACGCGCGCACGAACCGCAGTGGACATCGATTATCTTGGCTTTACGATCGACGACGAATTCGTCGTTGGCTACGGGCTCGACGTAGGGGAGAGATATCGGAATCTGCCGTACATCGCCATGGTCGAGAGGGACTGAACGTCGAGAGCGTGGCCATCGGTCCACGCGATGACGGATCCATCGTGATCGGTCCGGTAGGTCGTGATGCCCGCTCGAGCGAGCGCCAGAAGAGTGTTCGGGTGCGGGTGCCCGAAGCGATTTCGAATGCCGCAGGAGATGATCGCCGCGCGCGGTGACACGGCGTCGAGCAGCGCACGGCTCGAAGAGGTGCGGCTGCCGTGGTGGCCGACCTTCAGCACGTCGGCGCGCAGCCTGTCTTTGGCAACGCGGAGGAGCTCCTCCTCTTCCTCGCGCTCAGCATCACCGACGAAAAGGAACGCTCGCTCGCCATAACGGATGCGAAGAACGAAGGAGTTGTCGTTGGGACCGCGATCATTCTCACGCGGATCGTTCGCACACGGAGCGAGCACCTCCACGACGGCATCTCCGAATTCGTGTATTCCACAAACATCGACGGATCTTCGTACGGGCACTCCGCGCGCGCGCATCGCGGCGAGCAGCTCGCCGTATCCGCTGCTCGAGTTCTCCGTCTCGCCCTGCCCCGTGTCCCAGAACTCGCCAACGTGCACCGCAAGAAGACCCGCGCGCAAACCACCCAAGTGATCCGGATGTGGATGCGAGAGCACGACGACGTCGACCGACGTTCGTCTTCGATCTCGCAAGAGCGGAGCGATCACGCGCTCACCGATGTCGACGGGACTGCCAACGAGACCGCCGCCATCGATGAGCATGAGCCTGCCGTCCGGCAGATCGACGAGCGCGGCATCTCCCTGGCCCACGTCGGCGAACGTGACGCGCAGCACGCCGGGCGTCTTGCCTGCTGCTCTCGCAACGAGTTCGAGGACGACGAGCAGAGCCGCGCTGCCGGCGATCCAGAGGCGGCGTCGATTGCGTGTATTATGCACTTTAGCGAACACGGCGAGGCCGAGCGCGAACACGGCGAGCGCGCACAGCTCCGCGGCCGTTGGCGCTGGCACGGCCACCGAGCCCCACGCGAACGCCGAGAAGCGCTGTGCCACCCATCGCACCAGGCCGAGTGCCCCCGACGCAGCAAGCGCGGTTCCGCGCTCCGCTGCCGGCACGGGAGAGAGAACGGCGTGCACGAGGCAAAGGGGCAATGCTGCGATTTCACCGAGTGGAACGGCGACGAGGTTCGCGATGAGGCCCGCGACCGGCAGCTCCGGAGCCATGCATGCGAGCACCGGCGAACATGCCACCGACGCCGCGGTGGTTGCAGCGAGCGGACGCGCAAGGAAGCCGGTCCACGACGGCAGACGCGCGTTGAGCGCAGCGAGGATCGGCGGGCCGAGCGCAAGCAACCCTACGGTTGCAGCCGCAGAGAGAAGGAACGACAGGTCGTAAGGCACGAGCGGATCGACGAACTCCATGCCAACGATCGACAGACCGAGAGCGCGCCACGTGTCGGGCTTTCGCGACAGAACGTGAGCGCAGAGCGCGACGGCCGACATCCACGCGGCGCGCATCGCCGAACCGCTTCCTCCAGCGAAGTCGGCATAGAGGAAGGCAGCCGGAATGCCGACCGCTGCGGCAACGCGATGGACGTCGCAGCGTATCGCGAGTGCTTCCCATCGCAGCAGGAGGACCCGCAGCGCAGCGACGAACGACGCCACCACGAGAACGAGGTGCATGCCTGAAACCGCGAGCAGATGAGAGAGCCCGCTGCGTCGAAAGGCACGCTGATCGTCTTGCTCGAGCGCCGACTCACCGAGGACGAGCGCGCGCGCCATACCCTCCGTCTCCGGCGGAAACGTCGCGAGAATGCGGCGTCGCACGATCTCGCGTGCGCGATCGATCACGCTCGTGAGCGAACGCGCTCTCTTGGTGACGAGGACGTCCTCCGCACCACCCGAGAGGATCACGCCTCGGTGCGCGAACGAGGGCGCGGGATCTGCGGCGCCATCATTCCAGAAGCGGTAGCCGGGCGCGAGCGTGACCACCGCCGAAACACGATCGCCGCGCGCGAGAGGCGGTGCGACGTCGTTTGGAATGTAGAGACCGACGAGCCCGCGAAAGGTGCCGCGTTCGCACGACGCTCCTTCGACATCCACGTCGACGCGAACCGCGTCGATGGTGCGCGCCGGCGAGCTTTCGACACGACCTTCGACGTGACAGCGCGCCGGCCAGCGGCGATCGATCGAAACCGCGACGCGCGCGTCCTCGAAGGTGCGGACGGCACCCTGCGTGCGGAACGCCGAGATCGCGAATGCGCCGGCGCACGCGAGTGCAAGAGCGCGATGCGATGACGACAGGCACGCGAGCGCGACGAGCACGACGGCGATCGACAAGCCGATTTCGATAGGCGCGACGTACGCGAGCGCTCCTGCGCCCACGGCGAGTCCGACAGCGAACGTAGCGTCGATCGGCATGGCAACGTGGGAGGCCCCAGCATCGCGTGAGCCACACGCGAGACCGCTGAAATCCCAGATTCCGCATCGAGCGCACGACTGTCACGGACGGATCGTCGATCGTCCTCGGACATCGCGCCATTTTTGCGAGACACGAGAAACCGTAGGATGCATGATCACGATCATGACCGCGCAATCTCCGTCGCCCGCACGCACCGTGATCTTGGCCGCCATCGACGGCGTCGAACGAACGGATGACGTGCTTCGCAGCGCGCTGCTCCATGCTCGAACGCTCCCGGGCGCCGAGCTCCACCTCCTGCACGTCATCGAGCCGCTGCCGGATCCCGTGAATGGCAACGTCACGGTGGCTACGCAATTGCTCGAGGCCGCGCGCGCTCTCATGGACGAAACGACCGAAAGCGCACGCCAAAGTTTCTCTGGACGCATCTGCAGCCACGTCGCCACGGGAAGGCCGTGGCGTGAAATCGTGCAGCTTGCAATGAACCTCCAGGCCGATCTCATCGTGGTTGGCTCACACAACAAACGTGGCTTGGAACGCTGGCTGCTTGGCTCGGTCTCCGAGCAAGTCGTGCGCAAAGCAAGCTGCGAGGTTCTCGTTGCGCGTCCGAAGGGCGGCACCGGGATCCCCGAGATTGAGCCGCCGTGCCCCGAATGCGTTGCTCTTCAAGCGTCGAGCGGCGGCCAGCAACTCTGGTGCACGCGTCACGATCACCGGCACGCGCATCCGCGCGGCCACGTCCATTACGAACAGACACCCTCGTTCGGCGGCTCGATGTTCATCCGCCCCAATCAGTAGGGTTTTCCGATGCGTCGCCCGCCTTCGTTCGCCGTTCTCGTCGTGGTTGCCATTGCAACCATTTCGTTGCATACAACGGCGGCACCGCCCGACGAAGCGCCGGCCGAGTGCCGCGCGCAAGTAGAGAACGCTTTGTCGGCGCTCGCACCGTGCTTCGACAAGTCCAGTCGAAAGCTCGCAGCGGGCAGTCCGGGAACACTCGAGCACGCCATCGCCGCGTACGCGCCCGCACGATTTCATGCCGTGAGCGAGGGAACGCTCGGCCCCATCATCTCCAACGCGCGCTGCCCGGACGACATGGCCCTCGCCTTCGGGCGCTTTTGCATCGATCGCTACGAGGCCAGTCTCGTTGAACGTATGCCCGACGGCACCATAACGGCTGTCTCGCCGTACGTCACACCGCCGGCCGACGGACACGTGTATCTTGCACGTAGTGTCAAGGACGTCGTCCCGCAAGGGTACATCAGCGCGGCGCAGTCGGCTGCAGCATGCAAGGCTTCCGGCAAGCGCCTCTGTCAGCCGGTCGAGTGGCGTGCAGCGTGCGGTGGAAGTGCTGGCTATGCGTTTCCGTACGGGCCTTCACGCGATGCAGGCAGATGCCACGACTCCGGCGTCTCGCCAATGCTCGCGTATCATGAAGACACGATGAAGCGCGGATGGGGACGCGACGAGCTCAACGATCCGCGCAACAATCAACTTGCCGGAGGGCTCGCGAAAACCGGCGCATTCCCCGACTGCAAAAACGACTTCGACGTCTACGACATGGTCGGCAATCTCCACGAGTGGACCGCGGATCCGAACGGGACGTTTCAGGGTGGCTACTGGCTCGACACCTCGCAACACGGTGACGGCTGCGCGTACCGCACGATCTCGCACGGCTACGAGTATCACGACTACTCGACCGGTTTTCGCTGCTGCGCCGATCCGATCGCGGCTCCTTAATAGAATTGCATCCAGCCAAGACTGAGGTGAGAATCACTGCGTTTTTGTGACGCATGCCCATCTCATGAGTATTCGCCGATCGAGGGTCAAGTGAATCATGCTCGCAGTCTTGCTTTTTTTGCGTTACTCGCCATCGGGTGTACGGGGTTCGACTCCCAGCTGCTCCCGAACGCGTCGGATCAAGAGGCTGGTGGTGACAATGCGAGCGAGGACGGGGGCGATGTTAGCCTGAAAAGCTACGTGGTCTCGACGCTGGCGGGCACGGGCGAAGCGGGTGCTGCGGATGGCCCCGGCTCGCAGGCGACTTTCAGAAATCCGACAGGGATCGCCATCGGACCAGATGGCAGCCTCTACGTCGCCGACCACAACACGATCCGTAAAATCGCTGTCGACGGTACAGTCAGTACCTATGCAGGCACGGGCGAAACGGACCTAACCGACGGCTCCTGCGCGGCCGCAACCTTCTGGTATCCTTTTGACATTGCCGTGGACGCGGTCGGCAACGTCTATGTGGCCGATTGGGCGAACAACGCTATCCGGAAAATTTACCCCACACCATGTCAGGTCATCACGCTGGCTGGGGCGGGTCCGAATAATCCCGGCGCTTCCGATGGCGTGGGTCCGGCAGCAATGTTTCAGGTCCCGAGGGGACTGACGTTGGACGCCTCGGGCAATGTCTATGTTGCCGACTCTTACAACAACAAGATCCGAAAGGTGGATCCAAAGGGCAACGTCACCACCGTCGCGGGCACCGGCACTGCGGGCCATGACGAAGGCCCGGCGTCGAGTGCCACTTTCAATTGGCCGACGGGGATCGCCGTGGATACGGCAGGTATTTTATACGTAGCTGAGAGCATAAACAACGACATCCGCAAGATCGCCGACGATCAGGTCACCACGCTGGCCGGCTCGGGTGCCGCTGGATTGATTGACAGTACAGGTACCGATGCCGCGTTTAGTGCTTCGCAGGGCATAGCAATCGACGCAAAGGGCAACCTCTTTGTGGCGGACAGTGGCAACAACGCAATACGCGAGGTCACGCCAGCCGGCGAAGTCACAACGATTGCAGGTACCAGTGTGAAAGGCGCCGATGACGGTCCAGCCGATACAGCCACCTTCTATGACCCCCACGGCGTGGCGGTGAGTCCCAACGGCGTGATCTACGTTGCCGATTCTGGGAACAACAAAATCCGCAAGATCACACCCGTGGGGCAGTAACTCAATCAGAAGTATGAAAAGTATGAACGCGCCAGGACACCGTGTCCGGTGGACTCTACTTCATTCGAATGAGGCCTTCTTGCGCTGTTGACGCGACGAGGCGGCCCGACTGCGTGTAGACCCGACCGCGAACGAAACCGCGGGCACCGTGCGCCGCCGGACTATCGACGACGTGCAAGAGCCACTCGTCGACGCGGAACGGCGCGTGGAACCAAATCACGTGATCCAGGCTGGCGATCTGCATGCCGGGAGTGATCCACGTGGCGCCATGAGGAAAGAGCGCCGTGGTGAGGAACGAGTAGTCGGACGCGTACGCGAACAGGTACGCATGCAGCGCGGGATCGTCCGGGAGGCGGCCGGCCGTCTTGAACCAGACCATGCGATGGGGCGGGTGCTTGGACGGCGTGAATGGATCGTCGTCCGGCTCAATGGGCCGCACCTCGAACGGGCGCGCGGATGTCAAGCGTTTGCGCAAGAACGCAGGGAGCCGGTCGGCGTGCACCAGGAGGCGCTCTTGCTCGGTTCGGAGCGTGTGGGGCGCGGGGGCGTTGGGCATCGCTTCCGCGTGTTCGAAGCCTGGCTCGTCGATCTGAAAGGACGCGGCAGCGTGAAAGATGGGGTGGCCACTCTGGATGGCGACGACGCGGCGCGTGTTGAAGCTGCCGCCGTCACGGGTACGATCGACGTCGTAGATAATGGGCTTTGAGACATCGCCCGGCCGCAGGAAGTAAGCGTGCATCGAGTGAACACGACGCTCGGCGGGCACCGTGCGGACCGCAGCGGAGAGCGCTTGGCCGAGAACGTGGCCTCCGTAAACCGTTCCCCAGCCGAGATCCTGGCTCTGGCCGCGAAAGAGGTTTTCTTCGATGCTCTCGAGTCCGAGCAGTTCTACGAGTTCATCGAGGACTTTCGACATTGCCGGCACTTTCCAAGGGAAGCCGTTTCGGTACCACGTCTTGCGCAACAGTGCTCGCGCGCGCTGCCGGGACGGCGTACGCTCGCGGTATGCGAACTCTCAGGCGTATAGCAGTCACGATCGGTGCAGCATTGGTAATGGCTCTCGGCGCCTGCGGGCTCAACGTGGAGGGAACGTTGAACACCAATAACGCGGATGATGCGGGTTCGGACGGCGGAGACACAACGGGCAACGCTGACAACCCGGGCACGCCCGACACTGGCGGCGAAGATGTAGATACTGGCCCCGTCATGAATCCTAATTACAAGAACCGTGTCACCGACGGTCTCGTCGCACTTTATGACTTCGAGGAAGGCGCGGAAACGACCGTGTCCGATGGCATAAAGCCATCCCTCAATCTAACGATTCCGCAGGACGATTTAAATTCCGATCCAATCAAAGTGCAGTGGTTGGACCACGCGCTTAGCATCAATGACTTCACGCTCATCCAATCGAGCGGACCGGCTAGCAAGACTGCGACTGCGAAAGACTGCAACGCGATGGCCCTCTCGGTCGAAGCGTGGGTCAAACCCTCGGATGGGAGTCAGGGAGACGGACGCATCGTGACCATGTATGGGGTAAACAGTAGCGGCACGCCCACGCAGCGTTTTACGTTCAGCTCTAACGTGTCCACCTCCTCTTTCGGAGCGTCGTTTCGCGGCGAAAATCTCACTGTGAGCGAGTCCGTTCCGACAGGGCTCGTACACCTCGTCGCCACACGTGAGAGCGGCGGAGCACGCAGCTTCTACGTGAACGGGGGCCTTATGAACAGTCAATCAACCTCCTCACGCACTTCCTCAAACTGGTGGAACAATTACTACCTCCGGATTGGAAGCACGAGCGACGACGGGGACCAAGCCTGGACAGGCGAAATCCATCTGGTTGCCATCTACTGTCGCGCGCTTGACGCCGACGAAGTTCTCAATAACTGCAAAGCGGGTCCCGATCCTGTTCCTGTAGATGGTACCCCCCAATTGCGCCCCGGGCCAGTGATCGCAGCCAGCTCCGAAGAGAGAGAAGCCGCTTCGGTACCGCAGAGCTGCCCTGCGGAACAGAGTCGCACATACCGCCAGGACGGCGTACGCTCGTGGCATGCGAACTCTCTGGCGCGCAGCAATTATGGTCGGTGCAGCATTGGCGATGGCTCTCGGCGCCTGCGGTCTCAACGCCGAGGGAACGTTGAACACCAATAACGCGGATGATGCGGGTTCGAACACTGAACCGACAGACGCAGCGGACGTCACGAGCCCCGGCGATGACACAGACGCCAGCGATGCGTCGGACGCAGCAGATACTCCCGACGCAAATCCGTACAACACGCGCGTCACTGACGGTCTCGTCGCGCTCTATGACTTCGAGGAAGGCGCGGAAAGCGCGGAAACGACCGTTCACGATAGAGAGGATCAACCCATCGATCTGACGATCGCGGACACCAGCAAAGTGACGTGGTTGGATCACGCGCTCAGGATCGATGACTTCACGATCATCCAATCGAACGGGACAGCGGACAAGATCGTGACAACCTGTCAAGGCTCGAACGAAGTCTCGGTCGAGGCGTGGGTTGCGCCCGCAATGAAGATCGATCCCTTGGGTTACGGGCGCATTGTGAATATGTCGAAGTCGAACTCGACGGCCACTAGCGACTGGAATTTCACGCTTGGCACCACCAGCGTCGCCTGGCTGTGGGGGCTCAATGCAGGTGAGCTTCCCATCCAGGGAACTGTCACGACGAACCTCACGCACCTCGTCGCCACGCGCACGAGCGATGGCATGTCCCAATTTTACGTGAACGCTAGCGTCGCAGGCGTGCCGAACTACGGAGTGGCGGGCCTCTCGGGCTGGAAGAAGTACCCACTCGCGATAGGAAACGCACCTGGGGGTGGAGGCAGAGGATGGCAAGGCGAAATCCACCTGATTGCCATCTACTGTCGCGCGCTCAGTCAAGACGAGATCGATCAAAACTTCGCCGCGGGCGCCGATCCTTGATCGCAGTCAATCCCTGCTCGAACCAACGAGCCACGCGAAACTGAAAAAGCCGATTGCACGCGACTGCGACTCGGTCGAAAGTTCACGTTCGCATGCGTCACATTTTTGGGGTTGTTCTTCTCGCGCTGATCACCGCGGGGTGCACCGGCTTCGATCTCGTTGTTCAGTTGACGAACACGCCAGACGCTGCGAGTTCTGGCAGCGATGCGGATGCGACGGATGTCACGAACCCCGGCACTGACGGGGACGCCAGCGATGCGTCCGACGACGCAGCAGACACTCCCGACGCGAATCCGTACAACGCGCGCGTCACCGATGGTCTCGTCGCGCTCTTCGACTTCGAGGAGGGCGCGGGGACAACAGTTCATGATCGGGTTGACGATCCGGCCGACAATCTCGCGGCATACAACCTAACAATTCCGGATGATGGCAAGACGCAGTGGTTGCCACATGCGCTCTCGATCACCGACTTCACGTCAATCACGTCAGACGCCACGTTCGATAAGGCGTTAACAGCTTGCCAGATGTCGAATGAAGTCTCGGTGGAGGCGTGGGTTGTGCCCGCGACAGCGAACTCGGGCACCACCGGTCGCATCGTGAATATGTCGGGGTCGGGGGGCCCCGTCGCTCTGAATTTCATGCTGGGCAGCAGCAGTACCGCCTGGGAATGGGGGCTCAACGCGGGTGAGCGTGTCATCCTGTCAAGTCCGCTGGTCACGACGGACCTGACACACCTCGTCGCCACACGCACGAGCGACGGCACATCCCGTTTCTACATGAATGGAGCTGTTGCGGGCGCGCCGTACAACGGAGTGGCGAGCCTCTCGGGCTGGCAGAAGTACCCACTCGTGATAGGAAACGCACCTGCTGGGAGCAGAGGATGGCAAGGCGAAATCCACCTGATCGCCGTCTACTGTCGCGCGCTCACCGCCGACGAAGTCACGCAGAACTTCGCCGCGGGCGCCGATCCTTAGCGACGCCAACAACCCGTAAGGACGCTGGCAGCCTCGGCACAACGGGCTCCCCTGCCCGCGCGCAGGAAGGCGGACCCCACAGCGCCGAAGGCGCTGAAGACTGGGGTCCGCCTGACGAGCACGAGGCCAAGGGGAGCACGCGCGGCGAGCCGAAGGCGAGACGCGCGGAGGGGTCCACTTAAAAATGATGCCTGAAGCGCGACGCGGTTGCGTACACTACCCGGCCAATGACACCGACGCAGATGCTTGCGGTCGCAATCGCCGCCGTGGTTGGTCTTGCCGTGCTGTTTCTGCTCACGCGCCGGCGCGGCGCGCCAACCAGAAGGGGCACATCGGAACCCGCGCCGCAGTACGTGCGCGTGCAACTTCCCCCGGCGCGAGAGCCTCGCGCGCCCGCGGCACAGACTCCCAACGATGCGGCCTTGCGGGCCGCGCAGCCCCCAACGCCACCCTCAGAGCCAGAGCGCACGCGCGCCGTCGAAGCGCCTCCCGCTGAGGCCACCGAACGCATCACATCGCCCGGGGTGTTCAATTCGCCTGCCAACGAGGTGTTGCAAGGTGAGCGCATCACGCTGCCCATCCCACTGAACGCCGAAACCGTGCGAGCGCCCGCGCCTGCGCCACCTGCGCCAGCACCCGCGCCAACCAACGAACGCGCCGCCCTCCCCCTGTTGGCTCCCACCATCCCCGTTGCAGCTCCGACGGTCCCCGTTGCAGCTCCGACACCGCTCGCCGCCTTCGTGAACGTTACGTCGCCGACCGCGGAACTCGAACGGAACGATCCGCGACATCAATCGGCTCGTCGCTTCGCGCGCGTCGCCGTGGGCGAAATCAAACTTTATCATGAGTCCGACGTGGCAGACGGACGCGTCGCCAAGGATCTCTGGAGGCGACTGCGCCGCGATATCGACATGTGCATTCAGGCATACGAAAAGCGCGTGCCCGCCGATGTCCGCGACCGCTTCGACTATCTCTACGACGAGATCGTTCGTCAGCTTGCGGAGGGCGATCCCTCGAAGCTCGGCGCGGACGCGCCCACCTGCACGATCCCTAAACGCTGAGCCCGCGTTTGCTAACCTGCTGCGCGCCGCGATGCCTGCGTTGGGCCCTGCGGTGCCTGCGCACGTATAACAACATACGCTTGCGCGGGCTCCTCGGGCCCGCCTTGGCCTCGCGTCGCTCGCGACGGTTATCAAACGCGGGCTGACCGCTTTCGATTTGACGCGAGTCAATCGAAGGCGGCCTGTGATCTTGCGGATTCGGTGCTGACTTGCTACGTGCCCGCACATGGGCCTTCGCAGGCACGGCGTCGCGCATCTCCGACGAAGTCTGCGATCGCTTTTTCGCAGGCTAGCCAGGATAATTCACGGCGCGATTTCTACAGACGGCCGAGACCGCAGCGAGAAGGGCGCACGCCGCATCGCAGGACCGAGGCGTACTGTACGTACGCCGCAGGTCCGAGGAGCGTCGTACGCCCTTCGCAGCAAGTGGATCGGCTCGTCTGAGTGGAGTCGCCGTGGATTATCCTGGCTTATCTTCGGCATCGCGCTGATTGTGTCGGCGCCGCTGGTCTTCGGGCCAGCAGGCAACGTCGTGCTTCGCGCATTCGTCGACATGGACGCGCACCATTGCGCCTGCGGGATGAAACAGGGAGAGTGCGGATGCCCCGAGTGCGCACTGCTCGAGAGGGCGCGGCTAGCCGAGCGCGACATTCTGCACGCGCACCCGATTCTGAAGTCGACGTGCAAAGACGATTCTGTGATTCCAGGCGCCGGCGAGCCAATTGTCGCGACCACTCCGCTCCTCGCCATGCTGCCTCCGGTAACCTTCGAAGCCATCAACTTCGGTCGACGGTTTGACGTCGATCCATCGATAGGGCGCGATCGCCCGCCCATTCCTCCGCCCAGACACGTGTCTGCTTAATCAAACCTGGCCATAAGGTGCGTGATCTCCGCGCGATCCGTCGATCGTCGCGGGGTCTACGCCCAAGGTCCATTTGCGGATATGTGCGCGCCTCAAAACATGTAAGGCGCGGAGGAATAGGATTATGAAATACGGATATGTTTTTGGTTTTGCATTTGCGGCTCTGACATTTGGTGTGATCTCCGCGTGCTCGGATGATTCGAACGACACTTCCCCGGTCACGACGAACCCTGGAACGGACACGGGAATCGATGCTGCCCCTGACGGAGGAATGGGTGGAGAGATGGAAGGGGGAATGGACATGGAAGGGGGGATGCACGGGGAGGATGACAATAGTGGGGACGTGATCTACCCGAACGATGCGCTCACGACCGTGGCGGGTGAGCACGTGAAGGTTGCCGTGCGCACCGAGAATCAGCCACCGCAAACGATGCACAACAACTTCCAGCTCACGGTCACGGATGTGGACGACAACCCCACGGCGGATCTGAGGGTCGAACTCTTCGTGGTGCTGCCTGGGGCCACGCCCGAGGACAATTTTATTCCGGGGTGGTGTAGGCCACCGAACAAAACGGTCGCTGTCACCACAGATGCTGACGGCGTGTGCACCTTCAGCGGCGGTCTTCCAACGGCCGGACAGTGGACGTTGAACATGACGTTTTGCCAGGGTAGCGGCCTCACTAGTTGCGCCGATCCGAATGCCGACTGGGTGGAAACCCTGACTGCGCAGTTCGACGTGCAGGACCCCTAACCAACCAGACCAGCCGTTCGCGAGCGGACCGAGGCTAGCCCGAATAATTCATGACGACTCCGCGTAGAAGAGCCGATCCCTTTGCTGCAAAGGTCGTACGGCGTTTCTCGGACCTGCGGCGTACATACAGTACGCCTCGGTCCTGCGATACGGCGTGCGCCCTTTTCGCTGCGGTCTCGGTCTTCTACCGCAATCGCGTCATGAATTATTCGGGCTA
>Ga0123357_10001423_pt1 | contig 25372 bp, 19 predicted proteins | sample TergutEmb28metaG_FD_89873 | JGI IMG/M metagenome (GOLD analysis project Ga0123357, IMG submission 89873) | Embiratermes neotenicus P4 segment gut microbial communities from Petit-Saut dam, French Guiana - Emb289 P4 | ecosystem: Host-associated > Arthropoda: Insects > Digestive system > Gut ...
TCAATTATCTCTTTGGGAAGTACATAACGTAACAATTCTTTGAACATAAACCAATGTATATAAGAAATCGCTAAGATAATCCTTTTTTTCTAAACACTGGGTTTTACACCTGAGCCTTCACTTTTTCAATATTTGCTGATTTGAATTAATTTTATTTCAAAGATTAGTGTTGAATAAGGAGGTATTGTTGTGCCGTTACCTGCAGAACCATAGCCTAAATCCCACGGAATATAAACCTTCCATTTATCGCCTCTTCTCATATTTTGCAAAGCTATGGCGAAACCACTTATATTATCACTAACATTCATCGTTGTGATACGTTCGCTTGCATCGTCAAAAACGGTACCATCAATTAAAGATCCTTTGTAACTTATTTTCACCTGGCTTGTATAAAGTGCAAGGGTATCGCCTTGGTCTTCATTAATATCTTGATGATAATAAACAGTACCCGGTCCATGAGGGACAGTTGCCTGAAAAAAATAAGGATCATTTTTTATTTTAATAATGGTGTCTTCATTTTGTTGTCTCCATTCGGCATAAGCGCTTGTGCTGTCTTGTTTACTACAAGATTGAAAGGCAATCGAAAAAGATAAGACAAATAATAATAAATAGGATAATTTCATTGCTTTTTATTTTTAAACTATTTTCTTTAATAAATTCTTAGCGCTAACCTTGTCTGCAATAATATTGCGAAGGTCTTTTATTGCTACGCGTTCCTGTTCCATCGTATCACGGTAACGGATAGTCACGCATTGATCATTTAAGCTATCATAATCTACGGTTACACAATAAGGAGTTCCGATAGCATCCTGACGGCGGTAGCGTTTCCCAACCGTATCTTTTTCATCATATTGACAATTGAATTCAAATTTCAATTCGTCCATAATTTCACGAGCTATTTCAGGCAAACCGTCTTTTTTTACCAAAGGCAATACGGCTAATTTCACAGGAGCTAACGCGGGAGGTAATTTCAATACTACACGAATATCTCCTCCTTCCAATTCTTCCTCGCAATAAGAACCCGCCATGATACTCAAAAACATTCGGTCGACTCCAATGGATGTTTCAATAACATAAGGAACGTATGATTTATTGAGTTCGGGATCGAAATACTGTACTTTTTTCCCTGAATATTTTTCGTGACTGCTCAAGTCGAAATCGGTACGGGAATGAATTCCTTCGACTTCCTTGAATCCGAAAGGCATACGAAATTCGATGTCTGTGGCTGCATTAGCGTAATGAGCCAGCTTGTCATGATCGTGATAGCGATACATATCGTCTCCCAAGCCCAATGCTTTGTGCCATTTCAGGCGAATTTCCTTCCACTTGGCAAACCATTCGAGTTCTTCTCCCGGCCGGACAAAAAATTGCATTTCCATTTGTTCAAATTCGCGCATGCGAAAAATAAACTGACGTGCAACGATTTCGTTACGGAAAGCCTTTCCTATTTGTGCGATACCAAAAGGGATCTTCATGCGTCCGCTTTTCTGAACATTCAAAAAGTTGACAAATATCCCTTGCGCCGTCTCCGGACGAAGATAGATTTTCATTGCTCCATCGGCAGTAGAACCCATTTCAGTAGAAAACATCAGGTTGAATTGGCGTACTTCAGTCCAGTTCCTTGTTCCAGAAATAGGGCAAACGATTTCATAGTCCAAGATAATTTGTCGCAATTCTTCTAAGTTATTGTCGTTCAAAGCTTTGGAAAAACGATTGTGAAGTTCATCTTTTTTCGCCTGATTTTCCAATACACGAGGATTAGTACTCAGGAATTGCTCTTTATTGAAAGCTTCGCCAAATCTTTTTTCTGCTTTTTCTACCTCTTTGTCGATCTTATCTTCAAATTTAGCAATCTGTTCTTCAATCAGCACATCGGCACGATAGCGTTTTTTAGAATCTTTGTTATCAATTAACGGGTCATTGAAAGCATCTACGTGCCCCGAAGCTTTCCAAATCGTAGGATGCATGAAAATAGCAGAATCAATGCCTACCACATTTTCGTGTAATAGAGTCATACTATCCCACCAATATTTTTTAATGTTGTTTTTCAATTCAACCCCGTTTTGTCCATAGTCATAAACAGCTCCCAAGCCATCATATATCTCGGAGGAAGGGAAAACAAACCCGTATTCTTTAGAATGTGATACTAATTTTTTAAAAACATCTTCTTGTTGCGCCATATAATTTCAATTAAAGTGATGCAAAGTAAATCATTTTTGACCACATAGGCGCATAGAACATATAGAAATTTTAAAATCATACGCTAACATTTGTTTGGTTGAATATATTTCTTCATATTTGTAAAATGTTTCGTATTCATTTAATTATTGGATGCATGGATTGAAGAGCATTGATCTTTAACAAAAAAATTCAATGAAAAATCTAAAAAAAATGATTCCCCGCCGGCTGATACTTTTCCGCCGTTCGTTGAAACCGCTGATAAAAAAAATCATGCGGCAAAATATGCGGCGAAAATCACAGATACCGATCTTGCACATTCACCTGACCGATCATTGCAATTTGAATTGTCGAGGTTGTGATAATTTTTCACCCTTGTCCCCTGAAATTTTTGCTGATATTACTGTTTTTGAACACGATTGTGCACGAATTGCCGAATTGAGCAATGGGCATGTACAAGAAGTACAACTATTAGGAGGAGAACCCTTGCTCCATCCGCAAGTAGTTGAATTTTTGAATATTGCTCGAAAATATTTTCCCGAAGTCACAATAAAAATGGTAACTAACGGTATTTTGCTTCTGAAACAAAAAGCGGATTTTTGGGAGGCCTGTCGTCGCAACAATATTGAAATTGTAGTTACCAAATATCCAATAAAAATCAACCACGAAGCTATTGAGAAACACGTCAAAAATGAAGGCGTTAAATTCGACTTTTATGGCAGTACCGCTGAAGTGGAAAAAAATATGCAATGCATGCCGTTTGATCTTTCAGGGAAACAAAACGCCAGGGATAGTTTTTTGCGTTGCAGTAGTGCAAATCGCTGTATTTCATTGGATAACGGTAAAATCTATACTTGCACAACAATTCCTTACGTAAAATATTTTAATGCACATTTCAGTAAGAATTTAGCAGTAACCGAAGCGGATTATTTGGATATTTACAAAGTAAAAAATATAGACGAAATTTTGGACTTTCTCTGTCAACCTATGCCGTTTTGTCGCTTTTGTAACCAAAAAGGGATCATTTGGGATGTTGGTTACGGTATTTCTAAAAAAGACATTCAGGAGTGGATAGGACAATGAAAAATGTACTGATACTTTGCGATGCTTTTCCTCCTGCATTCAACCCCAGGATGGGTTACTTATGTAAATATTTGGCAAATTTCGGTTGGAAACCGGTTATTATCACCGAATATTCTCCGCAAAATATATACGAAAATTTAGCTGAAAATCAAGACGTTACTTACATTAATTATTATTGGGCAAAAAACAAGGTTTGGCAATCTCTGAAATATACTTTTGTTTTTCTGTCTGAATTATTTTTTAATTATAAATCTTTGATTCTTGAAAGGGAAGCGATGAAAAAAATCAAACAACACGATATTTCGCTCGTTCTTTCAAGTTCTTCTTGTCGTACCTATTCTGCGCTTACGGCGTATAAAGTAGGGCGTATTTGCCGTATTCCATTCGTCATGGATTTACGGGACATTGTTGAGCAATTTCCCGGGGATGAGCATATTAGTAAAAAACCATTTCATGCAAAGTTAAACCGTTTCCTTTCAGCAATTATTACCAAACGTTTTTTGCGGCAACGCAATAAAATTTTGAGAAATGCCGGTGTCGTAACTACCGTTTCCGACTGGCACACAAAAACATTGTCGAAATACAATAAAAAAGTACAACTGATTTACAATGGTTTTTCTTCTGATTTGTTTTATCCACAAATCATTATAAACAAGCAATTTATCGTGTCGTATGCCGGAAGAGTCGAAAGCCAGGCGATAAAAGACCCTTCGTTATTTTTTGAAGCGGTAGCTCGTTTGTTTGCTGAAAAAAAAATAAATACCAACATTTTTCGGATACAGTTTTATTTGATAAATGATTTATCGAAAGAAATAGTATATTCTCTTGCTAAAAAGCATGAAATCCTTGATTTTATTGATATTTTCGACACTGTGCCAAGTACGGAAATACCCAAAATCCTTAACAGTAGTTCTGTTTTGCTGCTGTTAGCGAACAAATCGACAAACGAAAAATCGCCCAAAGGCATTATGGGTACAAAAATTTTTGAATATTTGGCCGTAGAAAAGCCCATTTTATGTGTCAGAAACGACGAGGCATGTTTGGAGGAAACAATCAACAATGCTCATGCCGGCCTTGCTGCTTCTACAGTGGAAGAAACAGAAAAATTCCTTTTGGAAAAGTATACCGAATGGCAACAAAACGGATACACATGCCAGCCTGTTAATCGGGAATTTATACGACAATTCTCACGGGAACATCAAGCAGAACAGTTTACCGAACTTTTTAATAGTCTGTGTAATTAAATCAACTTAAAACCGGTATATGGGACCAAGGCTTCGGGTATGCGAATCCCTTCGGGAGTTTGGTTATTTTCCAACAATGCGGCGACTATTCGCGGCAGAGCCATAGCGCTACCATTCAAGGTGTGGCAAAGTTGTGTCTTTTTATTTTCATCTCTGTAGCGGCATTTTAAGCGATTGGCTTGATAAGTTTCAAAATTTGAGACGGAACTCACCTCCAACCAACGTTTTTGTGCTGCTGAAAACACTTCAAAATCGAAAGTAAGGGCTGAAGTAAAACTCATATCCCCTCCGCAAAGACGTAAAATTCGCCAAGGTAACTCTAATTTTTCCACTAAAGATTGCACATAATCGACCATCTCTTTCAACGATTTGTATGAATGTTCGGGTTTATCTATCCTTACAATTTCAACTTTGTCGAATTGATGCAAGCGATTCAAACCACGCACATCTTTACCGTAAGAACCTGCTTCCCTGCGAAAACAAGCCGAATATGCCGTATTTTTTATGGGCAAATCTTTTTCTTCAAGAATGACGTCTCTATAAATATTTGTCACAGGAACTTCAGCTGTGGGAATTAAATATAAATCATCTAATCCGCAATGGTACATTTGCCCTTCCTTATCAGGCAATTGACCTGTTCCATACCCTGAATCCGCATTAACAACATAAGGAGGTTGTATTTCAAGGTAACCGGCATCCCTCGCATTATCTAAAAAGAAATTAATCAAAGCCCGTTGTAATCTGGCGCCTTTCCCTTTGTAAACAGGAAAACCGGCTCCGGATATTTTTACGCCTAATTCAAAATCGATTAAATCATATTTTTTAGCTAAATCCCAATGGGGGAGCGCTTCCTGAGAAAGATTTGGGATAATACCGCCTTCGCGTTCAACCACATTGTCTTCTGCCGTGCGGCCTTCCGGAACTTCATCGGCAGGGAGGTTGGGTATTTGACAAAGTAATTCGACCAATGTTTTTTCGGCCTCTTTCATATCTGTTTCCAACTGTTTATTTCCTTCCTTCATGGAGGAAACCCGATTTCGGGCGGCTTCTGCTTCTTCCTTTTTTCCTTCTTTCATTAATTGTCCTATGGACTTGGACAATTGGTTAAGTTCGGCTAAATTTACATCTAACAGCGTTTGGGAATTTTTTCTTTTTTTGTCTGTTTCAATAACCTGAGCGATTATTTCTTTAGCGTCGTAATGTTTTTTAGCTAATTTACGGATGACTTCATTTGTGTTTTCCGTAATTACTTTGAGAGTAAGCATGATTCTATTTTTCTTTATCTAACACTTCATAATTAGAATTAGCGCTGATAAATTCGGGCACCAATTCTTTCATTACTTTCACAACTTCTTCATCCTGATATTTTAACGCAAACGACAGTAATTTTTCCAATTGTCTGTTCATAGTAAGATAGTCACATTCACGTGTAGAACCAATCATTATTTTTGCATTATAAGTCGGTTGGGTAGATTCTTCGTTTGCCAACAATTCTTCATAAAGCTTTTCGCCCGGTCTTAGACCGATAAATTTAATATCAATGTCTTTATAAGGAGAGAATCCTGCCAAGCGGATCATCTTTTCTGCCAAATCAACAATTTTAACAGGAGCGCCCATGTCGAATACGAAAATTTCACCTCCTTTTCCCATATTACCGGCCTCCAAAACTAACCGGCACGCTTCCGAGATTGTCATAAAGTAACGGATAATATCAGGATGAGTAACCGTAACGGGTCCGCCCTTTTCAATTTGTTCTTTAAATCTCGGAATTACGGAACCATTAGATCCTAATACATTCCCGAAACGGGTAGTGATGAATTTTGTTTTCTTATTTTGAGTTTCCGGATTATTTTCCAAATGTTTAAATAAAGACTGTATGTACATTTCAGCAATCCGTTTTGAAGCTCCCATAATATTTGTGGGATTTACAGCTTTATCGGTAGAAATCATTACAAAAACTTCCGAATTATATTTGATGGCCAAGTCTGCTACATTTTTAGAACCAAATACATTTGTATATATAGATTCAGAAGGATGGTTTTCCATTAACGGAACATGTTTGTAGGCAGCAGCATGATACACATGGTGCGGGTGGTATGTTTTGAAAATCTGTTCCATGCGCTCATAATTGCGCACATCACAAATAATGGGGAGGAAATTAAGGTTCGGATATTTTTCCGTTACTTCCAATTGCAGGCTATGCAACGGGCTTTCTGCGATATCGCATAACAACAACAAGCTGGGTTTAAACAGGGCTGTTTGGCGAACGATTTCACTCCCGATAGAACCGGCCGCACCTGTTATCATAACACATTTTTGTTCCAGACTTTTACTTATTTCTTCTACTGAAATTTTTATAGGAACACGTCCTAATAATTCCTCTATCTGGATATTTTTTATTTTGTCTACGCTTAATTGTCCATTAATCCAATCGGAAACAGGAGGAGGAGAAACCATTTGGATATTGTTTTCTATGCAATAATCAACTATGATCTGCTTTTCTTCTATTTCGAGTTCAACAGGATTAACCAATAATGCTTTTGCTCCTTTTTTCTTTATTTTGAAGGCATCTTCTTTATTCATCGAGAATACCGGTTCGTTCAAAATCAATTTATCCGTCGTTTTAGGATCGGGAGAAATAAACCCAACAATCCTAAATGGAGCCGAACTGTTGTTTTTGATCATTTGAGCTATTGAAACGGTCGATGGAGTAACACCAAATATCAACAAGGGAGTATGTGTTTTATGCAACAAAAAGTCATCATTGTTTACATAGTCGTATACTATCTTCACAAACATTCTAAAAACAAAGATTAATGAGAATGTAAGAGCAAAATTAATGAAGAAACCGCTTTCTACAAGTATAACGTACCCGAAAAATACTTTTGTAACAAGACTAGCTGTGAGCATTACTGCATTTGCAAAAAACAAAGCCAAAAGAATCTTCAGTCCATCCATAAAGCTGGAGTAGCGAATGATTCCGATATAAGTTCTGAATGTCAGAAAGAAAAATATTGTTACGACTGTATTAGTTAATAGCTTTAATAAAAAAGGTATTGTTAGAACTATAACGTGTTGTAATTGATAACATATCAAATAGGATGTAGTAAATGCAAATATGGAAATACTTATATCTATCAATAGAACAGTCCACCTGGGAAGGTATGGAAATTCTTTAAAAGAAGAAAATACAGTAAAAAAAATCTGTTGCAATTTTTGTTTAAAAAATGACGCCATGTCAACAATCAGTTTGTTTTTTCAAAAATACGTATGTACTCCTCATATTTTGAACTTGCAAAGGTAATACAATATTAGCAATATTTTTCGAATAATTCATACAAAAAGCATTATCCATATATCATTTTACCTTTGTTTGTACTCCACGAAGATATACGCACTTAATTATTTAACATTTTTTATTAAAAGAAAGTAGTGCATCTGCTACAACAAAAGTACTACCTCCTATGAAAATTAAATCAGTTTCATCCGCTGTTTTCTTTGCCGCATTCACGGCGCTTTTAACAGTTGGATACAAGGTCCCTTTTAATCCGGCATGCTCGGCTTTTTCTGCTAATATTTTCTCATCCATGGCTCTCGGAATCGACGCTTTTGTGAAATAATAAATAGCGTCGCGAGGCAATAGTTTCAAAACCGCATCGACATCTTTATCTTCGACCATACCAATAACAATGTGCAAGCGGTGTTGGTTTTCTTTTTCAAGCTGTTTAACAATGTATTCTATTCCTCCTATATTATGAGCTGTATCTAAAATTACTTTAGGATTCTTACCGACACACTGCCATCGGCCTTGTAATCCTGTAGCTTCCACCACATTGGCAAAACCGTCATAAACAGCCTTTGCAGGAATTATATATCCTTTTTGTTTTAAAATTTTGATTGAAGAAAGAACTGTTGCCGCATTTTTTTCCTGTACAAGGCCTCCTAATTCTCCAATCAATCCGGGATATTCTTTAGTTTCAAATTCCCATTTTCCGGAATTTAACAATTTTGAGCTGAGTACCGGATTATCTTCTTCGACAAAATAAATCGGCGATTTTTCCAAATATGCCTTTTGCCGGAAAACATCTTTAGTTTCAGGAGTGGTTTCGCCAATGACGACCGGAACGTTTGGCTTAATAATTCCCGCCTTTTCTTTAGCAATAGCAGTTAAAGTCTTACCCAACAATTCGGTATGGTCGAAACTAATATTTGTAATAATACTTAAATCGGGAGAAATGATATTGGTGCAATCCAAACGTCCGCCTAATCCGACTTCAATGACCGCAACATCCACTTTTTGGCCGGCAAAATAGTCGAAAGCCATTGCTGTAATAACCTCAAAAAAGGAAGGACTGATCTGATTGAAAAAATCAATTTGCTCATTCACAAACGAAACGACATAAGATTCGGGAATCATTTGTCCGTTCACTTTAATCCGTTCTCTGAAATCAACCAGATGCGGAGAAGTATATAATCCTGTTTTATAACCTGAATATTGCAGTATAGAAGCAATCAGATGAGATGTCGAGCCTTTCCCGTTGGTGCCGCCAACATGTATGGTTTTGTATTTTGTATGAGGATGATTTAATTGAGAATCAATAGCAAGGGTATTTTCGAGGCCTTCCTTATATGCCGTGGTTCCCACTTTTTGGAAAACAGGAAGATAATTATACAAATAATTTAATGTTTGCGTATAATCCATAAAATTATTTCCAATTATTTGATTAAGTTGATGAATTAAGTAGTGTGAATACAATCAAGCCCAAAGGTACGTAATTAATTATTATCTTTGCCATTAATTCCAGATTTTATTTATGAATTTTGAACTTATATCAGATTTTCAGCCAACAGGAGACCAACCCGAAGCGATTTCTTCTTTGATTTCGGGTCTCGATCATGGCCTGCAATATCAAACATTGCTGGGGGTAACCGGATCCGGAAAAACGTATACGATAGCTAATGTCATCAAAGAGATTAATTGTCCGACATTGGTATTAAGTCATAATAAAACGTTAGCAGCCCAATTGTATGGGGAGTTTAAAAACTTCTTTCCTAATAATGCAGTAGAATATTTTGTTTCGTATTACGATTATTATCAACCCGAAGCCTATTTGCCTTCGACCAATACCTATATAGAAAAAGATTTATCGATAAACGAAGAAATTGAAAAGTTGCGACTTGCCGCTACTTCATCTTTATTATCGGGAAGAAAAGATGTTATTATTGTTTCTTCTGTTTCATGTTTATATGGCATCGGAAATCCGGAAGATTTTAATGAAAACAAAATATCCATTTATAAAGGTCAAAAAATAGTGCGTGATGCTTTTTTAAGAAAGTTAGTCGATTGTTTGTATTCGCGCAACGAAAAAGAATTTAACAGAGGAAATTTCAGGGTAAAAGGTGATACGGTGGATGTTTTTTTAGCTTATGCCGATTATGCCTTGCGTGTTTCTTTTTGGGAGGATGAAATCGAAAATATTTATTCTTTCGACCCTGTTGCGGGAAGCCGTTTGAATTCGTTTGAAGACTACAACATATATCCTGCTAATCTTTTCGTAACTACAAGAGAACGGATAAACAGGGCAGTAGACGAAATTGTGATTGACTTGGGAAAACAGATCGACTTTTTTAAATCGCAGGGAAAAATGTTGGAAGCCAAAAGAATAGAAGACAGGGTGGTTTTTGACGTGGAAATGATTAAAGAATTGGGATACTGTTCCGGAATTGAAAATTATTCGAGATATTTCGACGGAAGAGCGGCGGGAACTCGTCCTTATTGCCTGATGGATTATTTTCCCGACGATTATTTGCTGGTCATCGATGAAAGTCATGTGACCATTCCTCAAATCAGGGGAATGTTTGGCGGAGATAATTCCCGTAAGAACAATTTGGTTGAATATGGTTTTCGTTTGCCGGCTGCTATTGATAATCGCCCGTTGAATTTTGAGGAATTTGAAGACATTAGCGGACAAACGATTTTTGTTAGCGCCACTCCTGCCGACTACGAGCTTTTTAAAAGTGAAGGTGTTGTGGTTGAGCAGTTGATTCGGCCGACCGGTCTTTTGGATCCGGTAATTGAAATTCGTCCGAGCCTCAATCAGATAGACGATCTGATGGAAGAAATCAGCCGTCGGGTGAAAGTTAAAGAACGTGTGCTGGTAACAACTCTAACCAAACGAATGGCAGAAGAACTAACAGATTTTCTGACAAAAATGGGGGTCAGTTGCAGTTACATTCATTCGGATGTGGAAACCCTTGAGCGAGTTGAAATAATGGAAAACCTCCGGCAAGGAGTTTTTGATGTATTAATAGGCGTTAACTTGTTAAGAGAAGGATTAGATTTGCCTGAGGTCTCGCTGGTCGCCATTTTAGATGCAGATAAAGAAGGTTTTTTGCGCTCCCAGCGTTCTCTTACACAAACAGCAGGTCGGGCTGCCCGTCACATCAATGGAAAAGTTATTTTCTATGCCGACAAAATAACCGAAAGTATGCAGAAAACCATTGATGAAACAAATCATCACAGGGAAAAACAAATAGCATATAATATAGAACATAACATAACTCCTCAACAAATTAAAAAAGGATATACATCTTCATTAGCAAAAGGGACTTCACAACCTAAAGCATATATTGAACCTGAGACGATAAACATAGCAGCCGATCCGGTTATTCAATATATGAGCCAAAATGAGTTGAAAAAAATGGTCGAAAGAACACGCAAAGCAATGCAAACAGCTGCCAAAAACCTTGATTTTCTGGAAGCTGCACAATATAGAGACGAGTTAATAAAATTGGAAGCAATGATAAAATCATAGGGTTACATTATTTTTTCGCCGTTTATAGCGATATATTTAATATTTATTAATATATTTGCGGACAGATACACAATATGTATGTCTGATTTTTTATCACTATTATTTATTATTTTAATTGTAAAAAATATCATGAGAAAAATTTTTTTGACAATTGTTTTAGTTGGGTTAGTTAGTATGAGCGTTAATGCTCAGTTTGGTAAAATCAAATTGGATAAAGTGGTAAATGCCGCATCCAAAGGTGTTAAATCGGTTACATTATCAGATGCAGAAATCATCGGGTATGCCGATGAGTATATGAAATGGTCGGACGAGCACAATCCGGTATGCAAGACGACCGATAAAGATAAAGGAACAAAAGCCATAGCCACCCGCTTGGCAAAAATTGCATCGGCTATTCCCGCCGATTTAGTTAAAGAATTGAATTTAAATGTATTAGCATATTATGTTGTAGATGTAAACGCATTTGCTTGCGCCAACGGCGATGTGCGTGTTTTCGCCGGTTTAATGGATTTAATGACAGACGACCAAATATTAGCTGTTATGGGTCATGAAATCGGACATGTAGCCAACAAAGACTCCAAGAATGAATTTGCTACCGCCTTGCGTATTTCGGCTTTAAAAGATGCTGCCGGCTCAGTGAACGGAACCGCATCTACATTGAGCGATTCGCAGTTAGGCGATTTGGCGGAAGCTTTAGGAAATGCGCAATATTCGCAAAAACAAGAATCCGGAGCTGATGCTTACGGATATGAATTTTTGAAAAGATGCGGAAAAGACCCCGGCAATATGGCTTCATCTTTGGGAGTATTGTTGAAACTGCAGGAAGAAGCAGGTTCTCCCGAAAACAGCAAATACCAGAAATTGTTCTCCAGCCACCCGGACTTGAAAAAACGGATTGAAACGTTGAATAAAATGTGATCATATTCATTTTTAAACACATAGACACATAGGGCACATAGAAAATAGAAAATCTATGTGCCCTATGTGCTTAAAAACAACGGTCAAAAATAAAACTTATGCAAATATGAAAATCTTATTTTATGATTTACATAAAAATATTAGTTTTTTATGTAAATATGAAAATGATTTATTATTTTTGTCGAAAAATTAGTTTATGATAGAACGGAATATTACCGGCAAGCTGCAATATTTGGCTACAAAATTTCCGGTAGTAACATTGACCGGCGCCAGACAATGCGGAAAATCGACTTTGCTAAAATCGTGCTTCCCTGCCTATCGCTATGTGACACTTGAAGATTTGGATATACGACGACAGGCAATAGAAGACCCGCGCGGATTTTTAGACAATTTTGGTATGAAAACCATCATTGATGAGGCACAATATGCCCCTGATTTGTTTTCGTATATCCAAACAAAAGTAGATGCCGAAAATAAAACGGGGATGTATTTTTTATCGGGTTCACAAAACTTTTTGTTGATGCAAAGCATTACCCAAAGCCTTGCCGGACGTACCGCTTTATTGAAGTTAGCTCCTTTTTCAGTGTCGGAGCTTAAACGTGTATCGTTATTACCAACCTCTTTGAACGATTGGCTGTTCACGGGCGGCTATCCGCGCATTTACGATAAAGATATTTTTCCTGCTGATTTTTATCCGAATTATATTCAAACTTATGTAGAACGGGATGTGCGACAATTGCGTGAAATAAACAATTTATCGCAGTTTGTACGCTTTTTGAAACTTTGCGCCGCTCGTGTAGGACAATTATTGAATATCAACTCTTTAGCTAACGAGTGCGGTATTACTGTGCCAACCGTCAATGCGTGGCTCTCTGTATTGGAAACCGGTAGCATTATTTTTTTACTGAAACCGTACTACAAAAATTACAACAAGCGATTGATAAAATCACCTAAACTTTATTTTCATGACACAGGGTTAGCGGCTTCGCTCTTAGGTTTGGAAAATTCGCAACAACTTTCAACCCATTATTTGCGAGGAGAACTGTTTGAAAATATGGTAATCGTCGAATATCTGAAAAAAGAATTTGCCAAAGGGAAAGATCCGCAAATCTATTTCTGGCGCGATTCCAATCAAAATGAAGTAGATTTATTAGTTGAAACCGGCACGACGTTACAAGCAATAGAAATCAAATCCGGCGCCACTTTGAACAATAACTATTTTAAAGGATTAGCTCATTTTCAACAGATTAGTGATATTGACAAAGATAACCTGATGGTGGTATATGGAGGAGATGCCGATTATTCCGCTACTAACGGCAGATTTATTTCATGGAAAAATTGGGGAGAATTTGTGCAATGACCGGTTGCCTTTACTCCTCACATCACTCCAAAAGCGAAGTGTCGTTCCGAACGCAGTGAGGAATCTAAACAACTCCTTGCGCCATCATTGCCTTGGCTACCTTCATAAAACCGGCAACATTGGCTCCCTTCACATAATTGATATATCCGTTGGATTGTTTGCCATAAATAACACATTGTTCATGTATGTTGGTCATGATTTGATGTAGTTTGGCATCCACTTCTCCGGAAGTCCATTGAATGTGCATGGCATTTTGTGTCATTTCTAATCCCGAAGTAGCAACTCCTCCTGCATTCACTGCTTTACCCGGTGCAAACAATATTTCTTTTTCAAGGAAGAAATCGACAGCCTCGGCAGTGCATCCCATATTAGAAATTTCAGCAACACAGGTTACATGATTGTTTGCAAGATTTTTTGCATCTTCCAAATTCAATTCGTTTTGAATAGCGCAAGGCAAAGCAATATCCACTTTTTGCTGCCAAGGCCTTTTCCCAGGGAAGAACTCTGCACCGTATTTTTCCGCATAAGGAGCTACGATATCTTCGCCTGAATTACGCAATTCAAGCATATAGTCTATTTTTTCTCCCGTAATTCCATTCGGATCATAAACATATCCGTCGGGGCCTGAAATGGTAACTACTTTAGCTCCCAGTTCGGAAGCTTTAAGAGCCGCTCCCCAGGCCACATTGCCAAATCCCGAAATGGCAACTGTTTTTCCTTTGATATCGATGCCTTTGTTTTTCAGCATCCGGTGTACAAAATACAACCCTCCGAATCCGGTAGCTTCAGGACGGATTAACGAGCCGCCATAGTCTAAACCTTTACCTGTGAATGTTCCGGTATTTTCACGTGCTAATTTTTTGTACATCCCATACATATAACCAATTTCGCGAGCGCCCACTCCTATATCGCCGGCCGGGACGTCGGTATCCGGGCCGACATGCCTCCATAACTCTAACATGAAAGCTTGGCAAAAACGCATCACTTCAGCATCAGATTTTCCCCTGATACTAAAATCAGAACCTCCTTTACCTCCTCCCATCGGCAATGTTGTCAACGCATTTTTGAAGGTTTGTTCAAAACCTAAAAATTTTAATCCGGAAAGATTTACCGAAGCATGAAATCTGATTCCACCTTTATATGGGCCTATGGCATTATTGAATTGTACACGATAACCTAAATTCACTTGCACTTTTCCCTGATCATTTACCCAAGGAACTTTAAAAGTAAATACACGGTCGGGTTCGACCAAACGTTCAATAATGCTTAACCTTTCAAATTCGGGATGCTGATTGTAAATGTCTTCAATAGAGATAAGAACTTCCTTAACCGCTTGCAAATATTCAAGTTCACCAGGATGCTTGGCTTCAAGCGCCGATAAAATCTGCTCTGTTTTCATATCAATTTTGTTTTATAATATTCATATTCATCTACAAAAATCTGCAGAATGATAAGAAGATCTCACTAAAGGAGCGCTTCTCACATGCCTGAAACCTTTGTTTTCTGCAATTATTCTATACTCATCAAATATCGACGGATGTATATATTCTACAACTTCAATATTCTTACGGGAAGGCTGTAAATATTGTCCGATTGATAACAATTTACAATCATAAGATAATAAATCATCAAAAAGTTCTAAAATTTCTTGTCTTGTTTCTCCCAAACCTAACATAATCCCGGATTTAGCTGCTATTCCGGAAGATGCGACATGAGCCAAAACAGATAAACTTGTATCATAAGCAGCGACACTTCTGATTAATGGCGTTAAGCGTCTTACAGTTTCCATGTTATGGGAAATAATTTCAGGCTTTTCTTGAATAATCAAATCCAGTAATTTTTTATTTCCTTGAAAATCAGGAATCAGCGCCTCCATTGTTATCAAAGGATTTACAGATTTTACCTGTCGAATCGTTTCCGCCCAATGAGCTGCGCCATAATCGGGCAAATCGTCTCTGTCGACCGAAGTAAGCACAACATGTTTTAATCCCAATTCTCTCACAGATTCTGCAACCCTCAGAGGTTCTTCGGAGTCGAGAGGAGCCGGCCGGCCTGTTTGTGTATTACAAAATTTGCATGAACGGGTGCAAATATCACCTGCAATCATGAATGTTGCAGTTCCTTTGTTCCAGCATTCACCCAAGTTAGGGCACTTACCACTTCGGCAAATGGTCTGTAATTTATTTCCCTGTATAATTTTTCCCGTAGCTGCAAAAGTAGCATTGTTACCGAGAGAAATTTTTAACCATTCGGGTTTGCGCATAAAATTAATTATAACGTTGGCAAATTCATTCCCGTAATTTTCCGGTATAGATCTAAAGCATATATATCGGTCATTCCCGATATGTAATCCACGACCGATTGTATTTGGGTGTAAATATCCTCGGAATGTATTTCATATTGTTCCGGAATACGGTTTATCAGTAGTTTCGAATAAGCATTCTCCGGATTTTCAACGGCATCGAGCAAACAATCCAGCAGAAAATTGATGATCCGGTAACCTGCTAATTCTACATCTAAAACATCTTGCGACCGGTAAATTTTTCTTATTGATAAATCTTCGCATGTTTTATAGGCTTGTGCTACATGATAGTCGATTTTTTTGATCAGAGTAGATGCAAAATCACCTTGTAGTATTTCGGCTTCATGCGACAGAAAGGCATTAGCACATTCATCGACTAATTTTCCGATAACGGATGAACGAAGATAAGCGATTTGTTCGTTTTCATCATTGACCATATCCATCACTTTCTTTGTCCGGTCGAGTTTTTCTTGTAAGAAAAAGTTTAATAATAGTTCTTTACATTCGTTTATTGATATGATTTTTAACTTGTATGCATCTTCGATGTCCATGATTTGGTAACAGATATCATCGGCAGCTTCAACTAAATAAACTAATGGATGACGGCAAAATTGTACCGGATTATCTTTTTGCCTGGTTATTCCCAATTCTCCGGCAATTTTTATATATCCTTCTTCTTCCGAGGCAAAGAAACCGAATTTCCCTTTTTCGCTCGCTAAAGTCGAGGCATAAGGATACTTGACAATGGAAGCTAATGTGGAATAAGTCATCACGAATCCGCCCGGTCTTCTCCCCTTGAACTGATGCGTTAGCAGGCGAAGAGAATTGGCATTCCCTTCAAATTTCAGGAAGTCTGAGAAACGGGAACCTTCTTGTTTCATTTTTTCAATGAGGCGAGCTCCTTTATTTTCTGAAAAATAGGTCGAAATAGCTTTTTCTCCGGAATGTCCGAAAGGCGGATTGCCCAAATCGTGAGCTAAACAAGCCGCCGAAACGACAGAACCGATTTGCAGTAAAGATTGATTTGTGGCATCGTATTTTGCGAATAGTTCGCGCCCGATTTTATCACCAAGTGAACGCCCTACGCAAGCGACCTCCAAGCTGTGAGTTAAACGATTATGGACAAAAACGCTGCCGGGAAGCGGAAATACTTGCGTTTTATTTTGTAACCGCCGGAAAGGCGCCGAAAAAATCAGCCGGTCATAATCGCGCTGAAAATCAGTTCGTTCGTGTTTACGTTCTTCATGGTATTGTTCCATGCCGAAGCGCTTGTCTGATAAAAGTTTATTCCAATTCATAAGTGATTTAACAGCACACAGATTACACGGATTTCACGGAACATAAAATAATAATTTGTGTTATTCTGTGTAATCTGTGTAATCTGTGTGCTAATTTTGTTCATCTCCCATTTATAATAACGGTGAAAACATTCTCATAACCGATTCTTTAAACTTTTCGACACGAGAACGCTTTTCCCATTCTTTTAATAATACTTGTTTACAATTTTTTTGGTCTTCCAAAAATATTTGTTTCATTTTTCCGGCAATACTCTTGTCGTACAAATAAGCGTTTACCTCAAAATTATGTTCAAAACTGCGAAAATCCATATTAGCAGAACCGACGACCGTAATAAAATCATCTGCGACCATCATTTTGGCATGCAGGAAAGCAGGTTTATATAAATATACTTTAACCCCTGCCGTCATAATGTTGGAAAAATAAGATTTTGCAGCAGTATTTACAAAACGAGTATCCGATTTTTCAGGCACCATTAGTCTGACGTCCACTCCGCTCAATGCAGTCGATTGCAATATTTGCAGCAACGATTCGGTTGGAAGAAAATAAGGCGTTTGAATATAGACATATTTTTTGGCGTTTGCAAGGATGTGAACTGTTGCCTGCAATAAGGTACGCCAGGGATTAATAGGTCCTCCTGTTGCAATTTGAAGAATATTATTTGTAAGCACAGGGTTTTCGGGAAAATATATTTTTTCGTTTGGTATGTGCTTTCCTGACGATACCCAGTCGATAAGGAATGCCGATTGAAGGGCAAGCACGCCTTTGCCGGTGATGCGCAGGTGCATGTCTTTCCAAGTCTTTCTCAAATAGCGGTCGGCAATATTCATACCTCCAATGTATCCGGTTCGACCATCGATGACGACAATTTTCCGGTGGTTACGATAATTTACCCTGCTGGTGAAAAAAGGGAAATGAACCCGTAAGTATCCGGTAACTTCAACACCTGCAGTTTGCATTTCATCATAAAAGGAATTCTTTATTTTCCAGTTGGCGGCATCATCATAAAGTACCCGGACTTCCACACCTTCCGACGCTTTTTTCATCAGGGTGTGTTTGATTTTTTTTCCTATTTTATCGTTCTCAAAAATGTAATATTGAAAATGAATATGGTGTTGAGCATGCTCCAAATCACGAATTAAAGCTTCAAATTTTTCTTTGCCGTAAGAAAAATATTCGATTTCGCTTCCTTGTATTAAAGCTGCGTCATTGTTATTGTTGAGTAGTTTGACCAAAGGAGTATATCCCAAACGAATGTTTTCCTGATTATGGATAATCAGCGGTTCGAATGACTGCTTCTGCAACAGACGGTAGCGTTTTTTTGAAATCCTCCTTAATCTGCGTGCGTCTTGCCCGAAAAAATAGTAAACAATAATTCCGATGATAGGGACAAACAAAAGTAGCAAAACCCATGACATTGTTTTTATCGGATTCCGATTTTCGGAGATTACTATAAAAGCAATGAACAATGCTGTCGTAATGTATATAATCTGAAAAATGATTATAATGTTTTGCGTATTCATATACTACATTGTTAGAGATGAGCCGCTAAGATAAGAAATAAATCCATAAAAAAAGATTACTTTTGCACATTAAAATTTTATGAGCAATGAGAAGTTTTGCCAGCGATAATAATTCGGGAGTTCATCCGCTCGTGATGGAAGCCATTATAAAGGCTAATGAAGGCCATGCTATCGGTTATGGAGCCGATGAGTGGACAAGTCGTGCCAATACTTGTTTTAAAAAAATATTCGGAACTGATATAGAGGCTTTTTTTGTATTTAACGGGACAGGGGCGAATGCACTTGCATTACAAGCAACAACATCGTCTTTTCACAGTATTATCACTGCCGAAACCGGACATATTTATGTAGACGAGTGCGGAGCGCCTGCCAAGTTTACTTCTTGCATGATAAAAGGAATTCCTACGCCCGATGGAAAATTGACTCCCGAAATGATTGAACGTCATTTGACCGGAATTGGCGACCAGCATCATGCCCAACTCAAAGTGATTTACCTTTCACAGTGTACGGAATTAGGTACGGTTTATACGGTAGAAGAATTAAAAGCGATTTGTGATTTTGCTCATCAGCATGATTTGTATGTCCACGTGGACGGAGCCCGCTTGTCGAATGCAGCGACATATCTGAAAACCGGATTAAGGGAAATTTCCCGTGATTGTGGAGTTGATATTTTAAGCTTTGGCGGGACAAAAAACGGTATGATGATGGGGGAAGCTGTTATTCCTTTTCGTCAGGAACTGGCTGAAAATTTGAAATACTACCGGAAACAATCCGCACAGTTGTATTCCAAAATGCGTTATCAATCGGCTCAATTCTGCGCCTATTTCGAAAATGATTTATGGTTGAAAAACGCTACTCATGCTAATGACATGGCTCAATTACTTGCCGGCGAAATCGAGAAATTTCCGGAAGTCGAACTGACCCAAAAAGTCGAGTCGAATGCCGTTTTTTGTACGATGCCTTTGAAAGTGATAGAACAATTGCAAAAATCGTATTTCTTCTATTTCTGGAATGAAGAAAAGCATGAAATACGATTGGTTTGTTCTTGGGATACAACTCAAGAAGATGTGGAAAATTTTGTTAAAGCGCTAAAGACGATATCACATAACAATTAAGGTCTTCCTCCTCCTCTACTCGAACCTCTGTCGCCCGAACTTCTGTCGCCCGAACTTCTGCCATCGCTTCTGTCACCCGGACCTCTGCTATCCGGACTTCCATATCTCATGCTTCCGGGGTCCATGTCTTTTGCCGAAGCTTTTCCTCCGGGGAATTTCTGAAATTTATAGATAAAGCTAAACATAAAGAAGCTTGGCATAGTAGATGATTCTCTATTGGTTATGGAATTGCTTCCAACAGTATAACTTAAGCTCTTGCGATCTTGCAATATGTCATAAACCTTCAATTTAAGAGTTCCTGCTCCTGCCGCTTTTGAGTTGAATATTTGTTTGGATATAGCCGCATTCCAAATAATTTGACTTGTATTATATCCTGTAAAATATCCACGTCGAATCTGACAGTCTACATCCGAATCAACAGTAAAATTATGAGGTAGATACCATGTCGTATATCCTCCTGCAGAATAGTCGTATGTATTTGCGTTATTTTCAGGCTGCAGTTTATTGTTTACATTTTGATAAGATATGCCGCCATTGATACCCAAATCAAATAAATCAGACCTATAATTAGCATTTGCCCTCTCGGAAGCTGTGAAATTTTTTGTTGTATTTTGGACTTCGTTAGTATAACCCATCAAATTTCTATAAGATAACGTGGTGTAGTTTCCAATTGTGAATTTTTTATTCCGTAATGGAGTATTAAACATCCCGCGCAATTGAGAATCCCAATTGCCGTTTATATTTTTATAGGTTGTAATTCTTCCTCCGGTAGAAGGAGTAATATAGAGTACTTGTACAATGTCGTTAAGTGAAAAATTTCCCTGAAGGTTGATGTAATAGAAAAATTGTGATTCGGGAACAAATTTGCTGAACCGGGCGGAAAAAGAACTGGAGTAACTCGGCTTCAAATCAGAATTTCCTTTAATGATATTCATCGGATTGCTTTCGTCGAGTATTGATAATTGATTAGCCGTTGGCTGTGTCATATCTCCCGAATAATCAATACGTAAATTAGTACGTCTTCCAAACAAATAATTAAAATTTAAAGTAGGCGAATAATTAACAATGTTTTGATTGACAGGAAGACTTGCAAGAGTATCTCCCATTATGTTAGGAAACCTGCCTTCGTGTGGAGCCTGAATCGAGTTTCCGCTTGTACTCGGTACATAGATACTGCTTGTTGCCCGGGAAGGGTCTATATTCAATCCAATGGTGTAATTATACTTCTCTCTCATCGATCTAAAACTTAAGTTTATTCGCTGAGTAAGATTATCCCTGACATTACTCCTGCTTTGCTGTTTATTTAGATTCCATTCGTTGGGATTGGGAATGGTATCCAAATTATAAGTGCTGTTTATATTTTCCGAATAATTTTTGGTGAGGCGGTATGAAGCCTGAACGAAATTGTTTCGCCCTATTGGTTCTACATAAGTCACCGTAAAACCATACATTTTGGAATAATTATCATTTTCTAATTGTTGTGTGACGACAGAATCTCTGTTGTAAATACCTCCGTTGTAAATGCGCATAAAGTTATTATACTCTCCCCTTGAATAACTGGTATTATAATTTCCATTAACAGATGCGGAGATTACCCGCCCCGGTTTATTTAACCTTCTTGCATATTCAAGGGAACCTCCTACCTGGTACCCTTCTCCCCAGTTATGGGATGTAGATTGTCCGTCAAATAAAGTATCTTTTTCGATAGAAGATAATAATGTGTTGGAATTAGTGAAATCTTTATTTTCCCAGCTGTTACTTTTATTATAGCTGAAACTTGGTCTGAAAATAATTGTGGTATTGGTATCAGGTTTCCATTCCATTCTGAATCTTACGCTAAAATTATCGGAAATGTCTTTGTTGTCACTTATAGTTTTATCCCTCAGTTTTATGGAATCTCGTGTTTGTTTGTCAATGCTTTTATTGTAATCAGTTACAGTTGTATTGTGAGAATCCCTTTCCGAACCATTATACGAAATATCTCCATTCAAAGAAAGATTAGGAGAAAAGTCTTTATTTATATTTGCAGCAAAATTTTCCGAAGTGTTGATACCTCCACTTCCCCGGCGCATACCGCGCATACTGCTAAATCTGCTTCCACCCAAATCGGCAGCGCCCATATTGTTTGTATTGTTGGCGCCCATTATTAATGTATAGCGGTCGCTGTTTGTCATGTGATTGACCATAGCTCCTGTTTCGTATCGTAAATTGCCGTTATTATCGCCATTGCTGATAATGTCGTGTCCTAATCCGGCCATGGCGTTCCCCATTGTTCCCTTTTTCATGCCTTCTTGAATGGTGAGATTGATGACTGTTTCTTCGCTACCATCGTCGAATCCGGTGATGCGCGCCATATCTGATTTTCTGTCGATGACTTGCACTTTTTTTACCATTTCGGCGGGAAGATTTTTGGATGCCACTGTCGGGTCGTCGGAAAAAAATTCTTTGCCTTCGACTAAAATCTTTTTAATTGATTTTCCGTTGACAGTAATGTTTCCATCTTTGTCAACTTCCGTTCCCGGCAATTTTTTAAGTAAATCTTCCACGGCGGAATTTTGCGGAGTTTTAAAAGAATCTGCATTGAATTCAAGCGTATCGTTTTTGACTACAACCTCAGGCGCCTTACCTTCAATAACAGCTTCTTTTAGAAGAACATCGTCGGTTATAAGCGCTATTTTACCTGCGTTAGTTGTAGGACTATTTCCGGAAAGGGTTATCGGCTTATTGATGGCTTTGTATCCTACATACGTTACACTGATGATGTATTTTCCTTTTGACAGGTTTTGCAGGGTAAATATTCCATGAGTATTACTCATACTTCCCGAAACAAAAGAATTATCTTTTGCATTTAATAAACTAACGGTTGCAAAATCAACCGGTTCTTTAGTAGCATCATCAACAATGGTTCCTGTTATAGAAAGATTTTTCTGTCCAAAAAGGGTAAAAGAACAGAATAAAAATATCAAAATCACCTTTAAGGACTTCATAACTAATGTAGTAAAAAATTAATAAACATGTAATTAATTTAGTATAGACCGTTAAAACAGTTAAAGGTTTAAATAGATTTGTGATTTTTTGTCTTAAATAATCTCTATTGTTTGATAAAATATTAATTTTGTGAACTAATAAGATAATTTTAAAAGTTAAGAAATGAAAAAGTTAAAACGTTCTTCCAATAAGATGATTGGAGGAGTTGCAGCAGGAATAGCGGAATATTTGGATTTAGACCCAACGATAATACGTATTATTTGGGCGGTTTCAGTGATATTCGCCGGTTTCGGTTTTTTTGCGTATATTATTTGCTGGATAATAATGCCCTCTGCCCAGAGCTAACATGAAGCTGTCTCAAAAAGCCACGAATTACACGAATTTACACTTTTTTATTTCGTGTAAATTCGTGTAATTCGTGGCTAAATAACTTTTAAGACAACCTCCAGTTATGTGTTTTTCAAAAAGTAAGTAATTATAATTTTACTAATTTCGCCGTAACAATATCTTTGCCCGTTTGTACCTTAATCACATAAATTCCTTTTTGACAGAAACTTAAATCCACCAAAGCAGTATTACCCTGTGAAATTTGCTTGCCTTTCATATCATAAACCACCCAATTCATCTCGTTGCTATCCGTCGCTAACTGGAAAATTCCATCGTGCGAAGGATTAGGATAAATCATCAATTGATTTTGAACAGTAACATGCTCAATACCCGCAGGAGGAGCGCCGTATTCATAAGCTCCGAGGTCAATTCGACCACCATAGATACGAACATTTTCGTCATTATCCGTATTCGGAAGCCCCAATCCTGCTACATCTTCAATTCCGGCATTGATGCAGGGAGAGGTTGCCTTTAACCGGTAATTTTGCAAAGCATAATTCACAAATTGAGGGTTGGCATCGAAATTACTCTCATCATAATTTGCGTCCCAATTGTAGTTTACGCCCGCAGCATATCCCAAACAACCGCATTGATTCAAATTGTAGAGCATTTTCGGAGCGGAATTGTTATCGTTAATATATACCTGAGATTCCAACGAACTTGTATTTCCGTAAATGATATTGTTGATGACTACCGGACTTGACCCACTCGAACAATACATTCCACCACCATTTTCTGCATCGTTATAAGCAATGGTATTGTTGATAATCATCGAACTGGAGTTAGACAGGGAAATACCGCCGCCGTTTCCCGATTTTGAAACTGCATGTTTGTTATTGGAAATAACGTTATTTCGGATGCCAGCAATCATATTGTTAACGTAAATGCCACCACCTGCAGATTGTGCCGAATTTCCTGAAATAATGTTATTATACATATTTACGGTAGAACTTTCCATATATATTCCTCCGCCATAAGAAGAAGACATATTATTTGAAATAACATTGTTGTTTAAAGTGACTATTCCACCGAGAATAGATATTCCTCCTCCACAAACACCATAATAATTGTAAGCAGTATTATTTGAAATGTCATTATTGCTTAAAGTGACTATTCCATTGGAAATACATACTGCCCCTTTATAATAAAAACATCCATAATTATTACAAAAAACATAACCATAATTATTATTCACTACAGATTTTATTGATGCGTATTTCACTATAGATTCTTTTTCGCCCGGTGCAGAAAAAATTAATCCTCTCCATCGTGCACCGACACCTTGTTCGGTAAAAACGATATTGTCATTTTTTGTCCCTTCTGCTAACAACTGCCCGTTTATTATTAAACCGGCGTTATTTGCAAAAGCCACCGTAACTCCCGGCTCAATCTCCAATATAGCTCCTGCTGGCACTGCAATATCCCCATTTACCTGATAAGGTGATTCAGATTTTGTCCATTTACCACTCACATTGCCGCCGGTAATAACCGTTTGCGCATTCCCATTCATCCATGCCATTAATCCAACCGAGACTAAAAGCATCATTCTACATGTAAAAGTTTTCATAAGAAAAAATTATTTATTGCTTTCCGTCCCAAGTCGGCAGATTAAATGTTTAAATACGAAAAACGTGGGACAAAACTTTAATTCGCTTTCCGGAGGCCCTGAGATGCCCAAGTAATACCAAACCCAAGTTTGCCCACGCATAACGTGAGCATTAACTTTATAGGTTCTCATATTACTTTCTTGAAATTTCTCAGGTTTCCAGAAATAAGAACAAAAGTCAACGCTTTTATTTTAATAAATTACAATACTTCGTTTTATTCGATATTCAATTGTTTTTAATGTTTATAGCATACAAATGTAAATGATTTTCTCGAAAAACAGGTAAAATTTTAATTTGAAAATGGCACAAATTGCATTATCTTTTTCTGAAATTATTTGGTTTCATTATTTTTTTTAATGCTATTTTTTCATACTTTTGGAACATATTTATAATAAACACCAAAGTTATGCCAAATAAACAGCATAAAACCGAATGTTGAACGAAACCTACGGTAGCTCTTCGTTGCATTAGTCATTACCATGTAATAAAAAAAGAATACAAATTTTCGTCTATTTTGTTTCATATTTTGTACATTTGCGCAAGTTACTCAACTTAA
>Ga0123357_10001424_pt1 | contig 25370 bp, 18 predicted proteins | sample TergutEmb28metaG_FD_89873 | JGI IMG/M metagenome (GOLD analysis project Ga0123357, IMG submission 89873) | Embiratermes neotenicus P4 segment gut microbial communities from Petit-Saut dam, French Guiana - Emb289 P4 | ecosystem: Host-associated > Arthropoda: Insects > Digestive system > Gut ...
GCCGTAATCCGGCATAAACAGATTGGGAATAAAAGAGCTGATATCTTTTATGTCTAAAACGTTTAGATTCAGCAAGTCCCTTTTGCTCACCGTTGAGGCGGAAACCGGAAGTACGCTGAGATTAACGCTCTGTTTAAACGACTGAACGACCACTTCATTCAATTCAACCGACCGATGAGATAGGGTGTCCTTTTTGTCCAGATCGTCTGCTAAAACATCAAAAGCTATAAAAATGATCCCTAATAACAATGTAAACTTCGTATGAGAAAATATCTTTGATGAATATACCATATACCATAAAAAATTCCTGCAAAGATATATTTTTTTTAGTTATGAAATGTAACAAATGTTACAAAATTATGTAATTAGAGAAAATATAATAATGTGAGAGTTGAAAATTAAAAATTCATAATTCATAATTCATAATTATTTAAATATAATTCATAAAAAACTAAATAAATTTCATTTTTATTTTGATATTATTAAAATTGAATTTATCTTTGTGCAAAATTATAAAACAAAATAAAATTAAAATGTGATGTTACCCTATTTATGCCCCGGTTGTCAATCGCAACTGAAAGTAAAAAGTTTGAATTGCAAGCAGTGCGGTACTGAAGTTACCGGACTTTACGACTTGCCGGCGTTGGCTCGTCTTCCGCAGGATGCCCAAACGTTTGTCCTTAATTTTATCAAATGCAGCGGCAGTCTGAAAGAGATGTCCAAACACTTGAGTTTGAGTTATCCTACCGTACGGAATTTATTAGATGAAATCATTATAAAAATAACAGATTATGAAAAACAAATGGAAATGGGTGTATAACCCTTTTGAACGGATTGCCGGAGGCTCGGCTTTGATATTAGGTGTTGTCATTATGGCGCTTACTGCTATTGTCGGTAAGATCAATCATGTTGCCTTTGATGGCGTATTGGATGTTCATACAGGCGCGTCGTTCGGATTTTTAGCCTCGTTTGTCATGCAAGCTGTCGATTTTCTTGCTCTGTTTCTGACGATGTGGATAGCAGGCGTTTGTTTTTCCAAAAGCAGGCTGCGAGTGATAGATATAGCGGGAACCATGGCATTGTCGCGCGCTCCGATGCTGTTGCTTGCGGTAATTTGTTTTCTGCCTGTTATTCCTGCCGGAGTTTATGACGACATTCCCCGTTTAATCATCTTTGGTCTTATCTGCATAGCATTTGCAATATGGATGATTGCTCTGATGTATAACGCATATTCGGTATCGTGCAATCTGAAAGGCAGCAGGGCGGTTATCTCGTTCATTGGGGCATTGCTGGTTGCAGAAATCATCGCTAAATTGGTTTTCTTTTTTCTGTTGAGCAGTTTGTTTGCCAATAGTCCGGTAGCTGCTGCCGAAACGTCAGGGACAACAAATTCAATAACAAACGTAACGCTTATTGCTGATTCATTAACGATCCGGCAAAAAACGGAAAACGTAGTTAAAGATTTTGAACAGAATAATTTTGACGCTATTACGGTTTATTTTGATGAAACCATGAAAAGAGGCTTATCGTCTGAAGGATTGAAATCAGTATGGCTACAACTCAATCTGACCTGCGGCAAATTTGAAAAAGCCGATATGGACAGCTTGAAAGAAACCCGTATTGATAAATATGATGTAATCGAGGTTCCGTTTTTCTTTCAAAGCAATAAGCTAAACCTTCGATTGGCTTTTAACAGTGAGGGGAAAATCAGCGGATTGTTTTTTAAGCCGATTAATCAATAGAATAATGATATAATAATGGAAAAGAAAGTTTTCAGGTCAAGAATCAGCATATTACTTATTGTAGTATTTTTACCAATTCTCATACCTTTACTGCCCTTGCCCCGCCTTATCCTTCAGCGCCTGAATCTGTTTGTCAGCTTGAGCGTTTAAATTATCCGCTTGTTTTTGAGCCTCGTCTTTTAATTTTTTAGCTGCCGATTGCGCCGCTTTTACCGCTGCAATCTTTGCTACCGGATTGGATGTTTTATTTGCCTGGTCAATTAAATTTTGTCCCTGCTGATCCGCTGTAGCAATCAATTTATCGCCGGCATCTTTCGCTTGTTGGCGGATATTTTCAATTTGTTGGTTGGCTTGATCGGTTGCCTGTTGTGTTAAAGAAGTCCCTTGACTGTCGCCTTTTAAAACGGAATTGGCAAGATTGCCCAACAATTGATTCGCGGCATCTTTGATGTCTAAATTGAACTTGGGGTTCGTGAAAGTGCCTCCAATCAGCACGGTTACATTGTTCAAATATTGATTGGACAGTTTCCCTGCAAGGTTTACTATTGCCTTATAATTGATTGTCTGGTCTAATCCGGTTGAACCTTGCAGATTGATTTTCCCGTCGCCGAAATTGACATCGAAGGGTTTTGTCGAAACGCGTCCGCTGTCGATAGAAAAAGGCAATTTCAAATCTTTTATTTTCATGTCTTTCAAGGATTCATTCTTCAACGTGGAAGCCAAGCCGTTCAATACCGAATTTCCGGTAATCGCCACATTCCCGGATGATAATAACCCGTTGGCGGTTAAAGAAGCAAAAATAGGCATAAAGTCTGCGCCTAAAGGCGAATTCATTTGAAATTTGGTAGAATAGTTACCTGTCAGATTTTCAAAGACAGGAGCTAACTTTTTGATAGTAGCGAATGTTGAAAAGGTCTGGGCAAACGAAACTTCCTGCATATCCATATTCAATGAAACGTCGGGCTGTTTCGGATTTTTTCCGCTGTCGTAATACCCCGATACATTCATTTTTCCTCCTAAAGCGTTCATTGTTAAATTTTTCATTTCGGCTTTCCCGTCTTTAACGGTAATTTGCCCGGAAACCTGATTCATGGTTAATTGCTGAAATATCACTTGTTTGAAATTACCTGTCAGGTTAAAATCCAAATTTTTAGGTATTTCAATAACTTCCATTTTAGTTGTGTCTTTGGAAGATACCGTACTGTCGCTCATGAAGTCATTAAGATTGAGATAATTGGAATTAACGGTCAAAGTTCCTTTCAGAGTTTCGTTTTTCATAAAGTAAGGAATAAAATTTTCTAATTTTCCATTCGCAGACAAATCGTTTTTCCCGATTTGCGCCGATAAATTACTTAATTCTACGTACTTCGGCGAGAAAGTTAGTCCTGCATTATGAACTAAAATATTATTGCTTCCACCGGAATTTATTTGCATCTCTTTGACATTCAATGTTCCGGAGGCTTGCACTTTATCGTACTGCGCTTTGTCGATATACGACATTCGCGTAGCTAATTTCAGATTTGCAGACAAATTACCGTTTAATTCCATGCTGTCAATCGGATAAACTTTTTTAATCATACTTAAATCCAAATTACCCTGAGCTGATAAACGAATGTTGGGATCGCTGACCGGCGTACTCAGATATAGTTGAAAATCAAAAGGATTCCCGCCTATTTCCAAATGAGAATCGGAAATATCCACGATGGTATTATCCGTACTACCGCCGGCGCTGTAAGCATGAATATCGGTACGAATATTTTTGACCGATTCAGGCAATCCTGGATATTGGAAAAAAGCATCGGACACAAGCAGTTTTACATCAAACGCAGGCATCGTCTCTCCTTTCATTTCACCTTTGGCGCTTGCTTCCAGCGAAACTTTTCCCGACGTTTTTAAGTCTTTGAAATCTTTCGAATAAATAGCAGGTATCAACGACAGGATATCTTTGAATTGTGTTTCCGGAGCGTTCAAGCGAATATCCATATCCGTACTTGTTGTGTCGGGAAAACTTACCCACCCGTCGAGATTCGCTTTGATTTCATTGAGTTGCAGTTTATTATCGGCAAATGTAAATTTCATGTTTTTAAAATCAGCGTTGATTGCCATATCTCCATTTGCTTTTGCTTTCGATAAATAAGGAATTTTATCCATTATTAAATTCAGCGTATCGACCGTAAAATTGGTTTTGAGTTGCGCTTCATCGGCAGTCATATCGCCCGAAAGGGTCAAATCAATATTTTGTAACCCCAAATTGATTTTGGAAGAATCATCGTCGAAATAAACGCTGGAATTGCTGATGTTTACTTCTTTCAGCTTCAATTTGAACGCAGAAGATTCCTCCGTTTTTTGAGCATTCGTTGTATCTTCTTTGACAATATCCCAATTCGCTTTTCCCAATTCGAGAATATGCGCGCGCAGATAAGCTTTATCGGCGGTAATTTTTGAAATTTCATATCCCGAACTTCCAAAGAGACTTTTAAGATTTACCGTAGCTGAAATCGAGCGGGCAAAGAAAAGCGTATCGATTTCAAATTCGTTTATTCCGGTGATTTTCAAATTATCCACTGAGACGGAAGCATTGGGAAAACTCCGGAAAAAATTCAATCCAACCCCGTCAAAATCGACGCGGGCATTCACCGTTTGATTAATTTCCCTTTTAGCTAAATCAATAATCTTTCCTTTAAAAAGAAAAGGAAGCGTAATCAACGCAATCAACACTATCAGCAGGACAATTCCTGCTATTTTCAAAAACTTTTTCATGACGTTTTGTTTTTTTATTAAACTTTTAGTTATTATAAATTATTTAAAATATGACCCATTCGTTCTTTTTTCGTTTTCAAATAAAATTCATTGTACGGATTAGCTGTTATTTCAATGGGAATATTTTCCACTATTTGCAATCCATATCCTTCCAATGCGGCTCGTTTGACCGGATTATTGGTTATCAGTTTGATTTTGGATATTCCCAAATCCCGAAGTATTTGAGCGCCGACTCCATATTCTCTTTCATCCGAATCATGTCCCAGATGCAAATTAGCGTCCACCGTATCCAAGCCCTCTTCCTGCAATTTATAGGCTCGCATTTTATCCATTAATCCGATTCCGCGCCCTTCCTGATTGAGATAGACGACAGCTCCTTTTCCTTCTTTTTCAATCATTTTCATCGAAAGGTGCAATTGTTCGCCACATTCGCAACGCAACGACCCGAAAGTGTCGCCGGTCATGCAAGACGAATGCATCCTCACCAACACAGGTTCGTCTTTTTCCCATTCGCCTTTTATCAGCGCAATATGTTCCAATCCATTGGATTTCTGGCGGAAAGGAATTAACCGGAAATGACCGCATTGCGTCGGCATATTCACCGTTTCTCCTTTTTCTACCAAAGTTTCAAAACTCAGACGGTAGGTAATCAAATCTTTGATAGTGATGATTTTAATACCGAATTTCTCCGACACTTTAATCAAGTCGGGCAATCGCGCCATCGTTCCGTCTTCGTTGATAATTTCGATTAAAGCTCCTGCCGGATATAGCCCTGCCAAATGGGCTAAATCAATAGTTGCTTCCGTGTGTCCAGCTCTCTTCAAAACGCCTTTCGAACGGGCTCGTAGCGGACTGATATGGCCGGGACGTCCCAAATCGGAAGGTTTTGTATTCTTATCTGCCAGCGCCTTAATGGTTTCACAACGGTCGTACATTGAAACGCCTGTTGTACAGCCTCCGCCGATTTTATCAACCGTTATTGTGAACGGCGTGTCAAATACCGAAGTATTTCTCGAAACTTGCATATCTAATTCCAGTTCTGCACATCGTTCTTCGGTTATAGGCGCACAAAGCACTCCCCGCCCGTGGGTCATCATGAAATTGATTTTTTCGGGCGTTACTTTTTCGGCGGCGACGATGAAGTCGCCTTCATTTTCCCTGTCTTCATCATCAATTACGATCAGGAATTTTCCTTCGCGAAAATCATCAATCGCTTCTTCAATGCTGTTTAATTTGTCTAAAAACATATCGTTGTCGTTTTTTAAATCAAGGTTGTTGTTCACAATCCATATTTAAATTTCTTAATTCTTTACTTATTTCTTCGTTTACTTTCATTGTTGACCGAAGGTCGTTATTGATTTGCTTTTGTTTCACAATGTATAAAATATAGACGATAATTCCTGCGGGTAAAAAAATAGAGCAACTCAAACGCACAACCGGTTGATTTAGAAATTCCAGACGGTAAGGAGTAATTACCGGATAATCCATTAATTTACCGATAATCAAATTTTCGTTTGAATTCAACAAGTCTTCAATCCAACGGTTCATCGAATCTAACAACCGGCTTAACTCCTCATCATAAAAATATTGCCTCCAGAAAGTAATGTAAAACGGAATCTTTCTTGTTTTTGCCAAATACAGGTTTGCGTCTTCGGTCCAAGTAGACATTGAGCGAATTGCCTCAGGATAATCGGGATAGTTCATGATTACTTCCTTTTGAATATAGTTTCTCATTTCCCGTTTACCAATAAGCCGTTGCAGCGTTTCTTTCCAAGCGTCAGGATTTATCATTACCGAGTCGTTTACCGCTTTGTAAGTAAAAAATACGCCTAAGGCAATCAATACCGCCGAACTGAGCCACATTCCCTGCCAGACCGCCCAGCTATCTTGCTTTGCCATTTTCCAACCGAAAATATCAATAGTGTAATACACAAGAAATATGATAATTGATAAAATAGCGGGCAAACCCAATCCGCCTTTCCGAATAATTGCTCCTAAAGGCGCTCCAATGAAGAAAAATAACAGACAAGCCAATGAATAAGTAAACTTTCTTTGCAATTCGATTTGGTGACCTCGTATTTCTTTTTGTCTATCAGACTGTGGAATCATTTGAAAATTAAGATCATTGTTCAGGCGTTCGATTTTCGATTTTGCACTTTCCAATATCTGAACTCGTTGAGAAGCAGGGAGGCTGTCATAAAGTGCTTCAAAATTAGCGGAAAATAGCGTGTCACGCGGCATTACCTGATGGTTCACCGGATATGATTTTTCTTGTTTAAATGCCGACGCGTATGCTTGAGCTTTCAAAGCCGGACGAATTAACAGGGCTATACTGTCGTCCTCCGCGCTTGCCGTGCGGATAAACGAGCGTAATGCGGGAATATCTTTGCTAAAATCTCTATTTTGCGTCAGCGATTTATCAATCATATTAAAATTACTGTCAAATACGATTAAAATATCGCGCCTTGTAAATGTTTCCCTTCTGAAAGGAATCTGTTTTTGATTGTATTGGGAGCGTTTATTCGTTCCCATATTCTGAAACGATGCGCCATTATACAGAGACAAAATCAGATATTTTTTATCGTCCGACGTTTTCATCCGTCCGGAATCGGATACTGTCACTATCGCATTATCAAAGCCTTTGGAATATTCATAAATCGTCACATACTGAAGTAATCCCGTTTTTGTTTTATGACGTACATACATGTTATATCCCGGAATTTCCTTGAAAAATTCATTTTCCGGTATGTCTAATTCCGGCGATTTCATCCGGAGTGAAGCTATGATTGTCCATAATTTTGCGTTAGCCTTGGGTAAAACATTATTTTGAAAAATAAAAGCAATTCCTGAAATAAAAATGGTTACGATAATCAAGGGTTTCATGATCCGAATGAGGGATATGCCGGACGATTTCATAGCCAGAAGCTCCAAATGTTCTCCCAGATTTCCGAAAGCCATCAGCGACGCCAGTAAAATAGCGATAGGAAGAGCCATTGGGACAAGAAAAAGGGCTGCATAGAAAAAAAACTGGGCTAAGATTTTCAGATCTACGCCTTTTCCTACCAGATCATCCACATATTTCCAAAGAAACTGCATCAAAAAAACGAAAAGGCATATACTGAATGTCGCCAACAATAGTGGTAAATAAGTGCCTAATACAAAAAAATATAGCCTCTTTAAACGAAACATTGACTTCTATTTTGAACACAAAGGTAGTACTTATTTATTACATAAACCGAATTTTATTTGAACAATTTGGCGGTATCTTCGTTTGAATATTTCGCCGAAACACGATAGATGAAACAGTCTTTTTTTATAATCCAAGCGTTCTCTTTAGCGTTTTAATCTGAGTTTCCCATAAAGCGACAGCATCTTCCATCTCGCTTTCTTCAGCAAAATCGGTAATTTCTAAGGTAATTCCTCCGGTTACTTCTATTTTTTGCAAGCGAAATTCAAAAAAAGTTGCGGGATTTTCATCTTCCAGCCAATGGAAACGAATGTAGTTGTAAGGAATCATTCCTGTAACTTCCGCTTCGTTGGAATAATGTTTCCATTGAAAAATGAATAATCTCCCATCAACGGCAACAGAATCAGCAAACCATCCGGCTAAGCCGGAAGCGGTGGAAATATAGTTCCACAAACTGTTTCGGCTTGCTTTTTCAAATATAAATTCAATATGAAATTTCTCTTTTTTCATTAAAAATGTTAACAGATATAGCGCACAAGATACGATATTTTTTTGAATAATCCAAAAAAAGTTAACAGCGACAGCGATTCAGGGAGAAAATCATTAGCGGAATAAAAAAAAGGAAACAGACAAAAAGACAAAACTACCCTCTACCGTCCCCCAATAGGACAGTCAACACCGGACATCTTTTGAAAAAGGTAAAAGTATGGCAATGATAAAAATTATCGGAATAAACAGTTTTTTTCGTTTTCAATAGAAAATCGTAACTTTGTAGCCTTATTGAAATTCACTTCTTCAAGAAGAAATAAAAATAACAGTCTAAAAAATAAAATGTTATAAAAGAAGTAATATTAATGATATTATGTGCTTTACCTTTATGGCTTAATGCGCAGGTGAAAGATTTTCATTTTAGAGATAGAATGAAAAACGAAGAGCAAAAACATTGGATGAAATTCAACCGGCCGGAGGAAACGCAATGGGGCGCGCCGCAATTTCCAAAAGAAAAACCTTTTGTGAAAAAACAATTCGCTCATTCGACCTTTCGGGCGGCTAACGGAACAATACAAGTATTGGATAGCGTAATACAAAGAAATCTTGATGGAGAATATGTAAGTAAAGAAGAAGATAAATATGACAATAGAGGGAATTGCATACTTTCTACCGATTATGATTGGGACAATAATACCAATACTTGGGCAGGTAGCGAGAAATATGAATATCAATTTGATGAAAATAATAATATCCTGTCGATAACAACTTATGAATGGTATGATGGCGCTTGTACAGCTTTCATCAATCAATATTATTATTCTCTTCTCACAGTTAACAGTATACCCTCAGTTAACAGCGAGCAGCCGTATTTGGCAGTTTTCCCGAACCCTGCAACGAATTATATGGTAGTTAAAGGTGTGGCGGCAAGTGTCGTTACTGTATCCGGCTTGTCGGGCGACATCGTTTATAAACACACCATGACCGGTGAAAATGAAACCATCAATGTTTCGTCATGGACAAACGGGGTGTATATCGTTACTTTAAACACAGGAAACAATAAGCTGGTAAGTAAAATAGTGAAAAAGTAAACCCGGATGAATGATAACAAATTTTAAAAAAAATAATTAAATATTTGGCTTTCATTAAATAAAATATTACCTTTGCCGAAAATATAGGAGGAGGGGGGCATTTGTCCCTCTTTTTTTCTTGTTATGATTGACAAATTAGTAGTAACGAAAATCGTCGAAGACTTTTTATCGTCTTCGGATAATTATCCGGTATCCATTGAGATAAAACCGGATAATGCTATTACAATTACAATTGATAACGATCGAGCCGTCTCAATTGACGACTGTATCGCTTTGTCAACTTACGTTGAATCGAAATTAGACCGCGAGAAAGAAGATTATGCTTTGGAAGTAAGTTCGGCAGGTCTTGGTCAACCGTTTAAGATTCAACGTCAATACAGGAAGCATGTCGGAAAAGAAATAGAAGTATTGACACGGTCAGGCAGTAAACACACCGGTATATTAAAAGCCGTTGATGAAGAAAAAATTGTGTTGACAATACAGAAGAAAATTCAGCCCGAAGGCGCTAAAAGAAAAGTAACGGTCGAAGAAGATTTAACTTTTCGTTATGAAGATATAAAACAAGCGAGATATATATTTTAGTTACAAGTTTTTAGATTTAAAATGGTATGGCAAGGAAACAGGAAGTAAACATGATCGATACTTTTGCCGAGTTTAAAGAAAATAAGAACATCGATCGAGCGACATTAATCAGTATTCTTGAGGAAGCATTCCGAAATGTGATCAGCAAAATGTTCGGTTCGGATGAGAATTACGATATTATTATCAATCCGGATAAAGGAGATTTTGAAATTTGGCGAAACCGGAAAGTGGTTGCCAATAACAAAGTGACCGATTCCAATCTGGAAATTAGTCTGTCTGAAGCACAAAAAATTGATCCTGATTATGAAATAGGTGAAGAAATTACAAGTGAAGTAAATTTCACCGGATTTGGTCGTAGAGCCGTATTGAATCTTCGTCAGGCTTTGGCTGCCAAAATAATGGAATTGCAGAAAGACAGCATTTACACTAAATACAAAGACAAGGTAGGCCAAATTGTCTCTGCTGAAGTTTATCAGGTTTGGAAAAAAGAAATTCTCCTGTTGGATGAAGATGACAATGAATTAATTCTTCCGAAAAGCGAACAAATACCGGGCGATTTTTTCCGTAAGAATGAAACTTGCAGGGCGGTAGTCGTAAAAGTAGAAAATCAAAACAACAGTCCGAGAATCGTCCTGTCCCGCACTTCCAACCTATTCATGCAACGGTTGTTTGAACTGGAAGTTCCTGAAATTCACGACGGGCTGATTACTATCAAACGGATTGCCCGCATCCCCGGCGAAAGGGCGAAAGTCGCTGTTGAATCCTACGACGACCGGATCGACCCCGTAGGCGCTTGCGTAGGAATGAAAGGCGCCCGTATTCACGGAATCGTCCGCGAACTGTGTAACGAAAACATTGACGTCGTCAACTATACGGCAAATACCGCACTATTTATCCAGCGGGCGTTAAGTCCGGCGAAAATATCTTCAATTAAAATACACGAAGCGGATAAAAAAGCGGAAGTTTATCTCCGGCCGGAAGAAGTTTCGTTAGCCATTGGAAAGAGCGGATTAAACATTAAATTAGCCGGTATGCTGACGGAATATGCAATTGACGTATTCCGTGATGTGGACATCGACGGCGAAGATATCTATTTGGATGAATTTGCCGACGAAATAGAAATGTGGATCATCGATGCTTTGAAAAATATCGGTTGCTATACTGCAAAGAACGTATTGGCAATGGACAGGAACGAAGTCATTGAAAAGGCGGATTTGGAAGAAAACACGGTTGATGAAGTCTTTCGCATTTTAAGCGCTGAATTTGAAGAAGAATAAAAAATATGCCTATCAGATTAAATAAAGTAACAAGAGATTTGAATGTAGGATTATCTACGGTAGTGGAATTTTTACATAAGAAGGCTTTTCCGGATGTCAAGGAAGATCCAAATGCTAAAATTAGCGATGAAGCGTATGAAATCCTTATCAAAGAATTTAAAAAAGACAAAAATATCAAAGAAGAATCTGACAAAATGAGCCAGGAGCGTCACCACAAAGAAAAAAAAGAAACGGTGGCGATAGAAGGCTATGAACAGCAAAAAAAAGTAGAAGAAATTAAAACAGAGGTGCCGGAAGATTTTCGTCCAAAATTTGTTACTGTTGGAAAAATTGATTTGGACGCTATTGGGAAAAGTAAATCGGAAGCGGCGAAAGAAAAGCCGAAAGTTGCTGAAAAAGAAGAAATTATATCAGTCCCTGAAGAAAAAGTTATAATTGAAGAAGTAAAAGAAGAAATTGAAATAGAGCCGGTCGTTCCTGAAGTTCCTGTTGAGAAAGAAGATACTTTCGATGATGATGCGAGCTCTGAAGAAATAGATACGGAAGAAGAGCCGGAAATTTCGGACGACGAACCGGAAGATCCGGAAGAATCGGAAGAAGAAATCGAATCGGAAACTTCGCCTGTTTTGGAAGAAAATCAGGAAGAAAATCCTGAGGAAAATGAAGTATTCCGTTTAGCCAAACCAGTCATTGAACCGGCAATCAAAGTTACGGGGAAGATTGATTTATCGGCTATTAATCAATCTACTCGACCTAAAAAGAAAAGTAAGGAAGAAAAGCGGAAGGAAAGAGCGGAAAAAGATAAAAAAGCAGCTTTAGCTGCAAAAGTCAAAAAAGCCGCAGTCGAAGATGCCAAGCAGGAAAAAAAGGAAAAGCCGACCCTCGTAAAAAAATCGGAATTAGACGAAGCGAAGAAAAAGAAACGCAATCGAATCAAACGTGAAAAAATTGATATAGAAAAAGGCGCTTCTTCTTTCAACAAACAAGATAATACAAGGCTACGGCTTCGGAAGCCGGTAAAAGCTGAAGTAAGCGAAGAAGACGTTCAGAAACAAATCAAAGAAACCTTGGCGCGGTTAACGAACAAAGGACTAAAGAAAGGCGCCAAATACCGGCGTGAAAAACGGGATGCCTTTTCTCAACGTCAAAGCGAACAATCTCAACTCGAAGCAAAAGAAAGCAAAATTATTAAAATCACGGAGTTTGTTACGGCAAACGATTTGGCAAGCATGATGAATGTTCCGGTCGTTAAGATTATCTCCACTTGCATGAGTATCGGCATCATGGTTTCCATTAACCAGCGTTTGGACGCCGAAACAATCAATATTGTCGCCGACGAATTTGGATTCAAAACCGAATATGTCAGCGCGGAAGTAGTAGAAGCTATAACGGAAGAAAAAGATAACGAAGCGGATTTAATGCCGCGCCCTCCGATTATTACCGTTATGGGTCATGTTGATCACGGTAAAACTTCTCTATTGGACAATATCCGGAAAACAAACGTGATTGCCGGTGAAGCCGGAGGTATTACCCAACATATCGGAGCATACAATGTCGAGTTGCCGGACGGACGTCAGATTACTTTCTTGGATACTCCGGGACACGAAGCGTTCACGGCTATGCGCGCTCGTGGAGCCAGTGTGACCGACATCGCAATTATTATTGTTGCAGCCGACGACAATGTGATGCCGCAAACCATTGAGGCAATCAACCATGCCGCAGCGGCAAACGTTCCAATCGTCTTTGCCATTAACAAAATAGACAGACCCGGAGCTAATCCCGAAAAAATAAAAGAAACGCTTGCCAATATGAATTATCTGGTTGAAGATTGGGGTGGGAAATACCAATCGCAAGATATTTCCGCTAAACAAGGCGTCGGCGTTCAGGAATTATTGGAAAAAGTTCTATTGGAAGCCGAATTGTTGGATTTGAAAGCCAATCCGAAACGAAAAGCCATAGGTTCGGTCATCGAATCCTCCTTAGACAAAGGTCGCGGGTATGTTGTCACCATGTTGGTGAAAAACGGTACGCTCAAAATGGGCGATATGCTTTTGGCAGGAACTCACTACGGACGTGTCAAAGCCATGTTTAACGAACGTAACCAGCGAATAACCGAAGCCGGTCCTGCCGAACCGGTATTAATTCTCGGTCTGAACGGCGCTCCTCAAGCCGGAGACGTTATTCACGTAATGGAAACCGAACAGGAAGCGCGCGAGATTGCTACGAAACGCGAACAGTTGCAGCGCGAACAGGGCTTGCGTACACAAAAACTGTTGACGCTGGACGACATCGGTCGCCGAATCGCTATCGGAAATTTCCAACAATTGAATCTTATCGTAAAAGGCGATGTGGACGGTTCGGTCGAAGCGCTGTCCGATTCTTTCATCCGTCTCTCCACCGAACATATTCAGGTGAATGTTATTCACAAAGGCGTAGGGCAAATCTCCGAATCGGATGTGATTCTGGCAGCCGCTTCGGATGCAATTATCGTCGGATTTCAGGTACGTCCCTCCCTGTCTGCCCGTAGATCGGCAGAAAAAGAAGGCGTGGATATTCGCTTGTATTCAATCATTTATGATGCCATTGAAGAAGTAAAAGCAGCGATGGAAGGCATGCTCTTGCCGGAAATCAAAGAAGAGATAATTGCTAATGTGGAAATCAGGGAAGTATTCAAAATAACCAAAGTAGGTTCGGTTGCCGGTTGTATGGTGAGAGAAGGTAAAATCAAACGAGGCAACAAAATTCGTCTTGTCCGTGACGGAATTGTCATCTTTACCGGTGAACTGGGTTCGCTGAAACGTTTCAAAGACGATGTGAAAGAAGTAGCTCAAGGATATGAATGCGGATTAAATATTCATAATTTTAACGACATCAAAATAGGCGACATCGTCGAAGCGTTTGAAGAAGTTGAAGTTAAACAAACATTATGATTCTAAATTGGTTAGACATAGTCATCATAGTCTGCATAGTTATCGGCATAATACACGGCTTAATCACAGGAATCGTCAAACAGGTTATTTTTCTGGTTTCCTTGGTTGCCGCTATTCTTTTATCGGGCGCAATAGCTAATTGGATACATCATTGGGCGCTAATGCACTTCTCAAACGAGCCGGCGTGGTTTTCTCCCGTCGTTCAGAATGCTGTTTACTACGTATTAGCTTTTCTTTTAATTATTTGTTTATTTGCCATAGCGGCAAAGTTCGTAGATAAAATGATTAATCATACGCCTGCCGGATTGATTAACAAATTGTTCGGCGCTTTATTCGGCGGACTCATGTGGACACTCTGTTTGAGCATATTACTTAATTTTGCCGCTGTTTTTGACACGCAATCTAAATTGATACCTAAACCCGTCAAAGAAAATTCGATCTTTTATGAAAGGGTGAGAATGATTTTTCCAACTGTGTTTCCTTACATAAAAGATTTTATTAAATAAGAAACAAATGGCTGATGATGCGCAAGATATATTAAATGAATGGACGAACAAAGACTATGAATACGGATTTGTTACGGACATTAATACGGATTTTATTCCTAAAGGATTGAATGAAGATATTGTACGTCTTATCTCATCCAAAAAGAACGAACCGGAATGGCTGTTGGATTTTCGTTTGAAAGCTTACCGGCATTGGCTTACGATGAAAATGCCGCAATGGGCGCAGCTCGAAATCCCTTCAATCAACTATCAGGATATTATTTATTATGCCGCTCCGAAAACGAAAGCCGGTCAGAAAAGTCCGGAAGAAGTGGATCCCGAATTATTGAAAACGTTCGACAAATTGGGCATCCCGTTGCATGAGCAGAAAATACTTTCGGGAATGGCAATTGATGCGGTGATGGATAGCGTTTCCGTGAAAACGACTTATAAAGAAAATCTGGCGGAAAAAGGAATTATCTTTTGTTCTTTCAGTGAAGCGGTTCAATCTCATCCCGATTTGGTAAAAAAATATCTGGGTAGCGTTGTTCCTTACCGCGATAATTATTTTGCCGCCCTCAACTCGGCTGTTTTCAGCGACGGTTCTTTTGTGTTTATTCCCAAAGGCGTTCGCTGCCCGATGGAACTTTCGACTTATTTCAGAATCAATGCGATGAATACCGGACAGTTCGAGCGCACGCTGATTGTAGCGGAAGAAGATGCGTATGTCAGCTATCTCGAAGGCTGCACCGCTCCCATGCGCGACGAAAACCAACTGCATGCGGCGATTGTGGAAATTGTTGCCCTCGACCGTGCGGAAGTGAAATATTCAACCGTTCAGAACTGGTATCCGGGAGATAAAAACGGAAAAGGAGGCATTTATAATTTTGTCACCAAACGCGGAATTTGTAAAGGCGAATCATCCAAAATATCATGGACGCAAGTAGAGACAGGATCTGCCATAACGTGGAAATATCCAAGCTGCATTCTTTCGGGCGATAACTCGGTTGGCGAATTTTATTCGGTAGCCGTAACAAATAATTACCAGCAAGCCGATACCGGCACTAAAATGATTCATCTGGGTAAAAACACCAAAAGCAGGATTGTTTCCAAAGGAATTTCCGCAGGGAAAAGTCAGAACAGTTACCGCGGACTGGTACGGGTTAGTAAGAATGCCGAAAACGCCCGCAACCACTCCCAATGCGACAGCCTGTTACTGAGCGACACTTCCGGAGCGCACACATTTCCGTACATGGATATTCAGAACGAGTCGGCAATTGTCGAACACGAAGCCACAACTTCCAAAATCAGCGAAGACCAGCTCTTCTATTGCAATCAGCGCGGAATCCCCACAGAAGAAGCCATCGGATTAATTGTCAACGGATACGCTAAAGAAGTCCTGAACAAACTGCCTATGGAATTTGCGGTTGAAGCCCAAAAATTGCTGCAAATCAGTTTGGAAGGGAAAGTGGGGTGAAATAACTTTTTTGATAAAACAGACTCTTTAGCGCCAATGCTTTTGCGAATAACTTATAAACCTGAGTAATATTTCGCCCAAAGATTATTACCGTACTTTTTAAGCGCTTGACCGAATAACTCTTTTGCTTTGGCTGCATTGCCGAGACCGCTGTTGCCAAGCGCCTGAAGCAGGTAGGCCTGTGAATAAGAGGTGTTTTCAGTTTTCGCTTCTTCCACGCCGATGCCTGTGCGGACGGCGCCGCGTTCAAGAATATTTTTGCCGCGTTGGATCAGGTCATTGTATAGTTCCTTCGCCTTGTCTGTCTGACCAAGCGCTTCGTATGATTTCGCCTTGTAATAATCCAGATCCGGATATCTGCCGTTATTCGCATTTGTACTCTTTGTGTAAGCATCTTTAGCCTGAACTTTCTGACCCGACTTTTCATAAACCTGAGCAATGAAATGCCAGAGCATAGCGGCGCGACCATCGTTCATAGGCTTGCCTACTTCGAGATTTACAGGATACTGCATCGCATCATTGAATTCCGCAATCGCTTCCTTATACCGTCCGGCTTTAGTAAGTTCCAAACCTTTCAGCGACAGGGCGTCGACATATTGATCGTGAATTTCCGTTCCCCCTTCCCAAGTACGGAAATGATGTGTTTTGAGTAAATCAATTGCCTTGTCGTATTCGCCGTTCAGGTTATAGAGCTTCACAAGTTGTTGAGGAGCTGTAACATCCCTTACTACAATATCTTTATTCTTTTCAAAGATAGCCAGACAGTCCTTATAGCTGCGTCCCGACAGATCATAATAATTTTCGAGTTCGGAATACCAGATTGGATGATTGGCGTCGGATTCAATCGCTTTCTGCTGATATTCAATCGCTTTATCCGTATTTTTGCTATAATAAAACGCTCCGAAAGCAAGGTTGCGCCATACCATCGGGAAGTTGTTTCTGATAGCGACAGCTTTTTGCCATGCCTGCATAGCCTCTTCCGGACGCTTGTCGTACAGCAGGTTGCCGAGCAGATAAAATGCTTCGGCGTTTTGCGTGTCTTTTTCAACGGCATTTGTCAGCACATCTTGCGTTTCCTCGCGGAACGGAAAACAATAATCGTATGACTGACGGGTGGCTACCGTCAACATTTCTTTTGCCTTCGCCGGTTGACCGGATTTATCATAAAGCCATGCAAGATAATAATACACAAGCGGATTTTTCGGATTTTGCAGAGATGAGAACAGGCGCAAGCCATCGTCGTACATGCCGGCTTTCACATAATTCAATGCAATGTCGATATAATTATTATCAACGTCTTGCATATTCTTTTGCCATTTTTCCATAGAACCGTTTGCTTCAAGAAGTTCCTTTTCGTAGATAGCTGAGAAGTTAATCGGATCTTTAGCAAGCAGTTTGTTAATTAAGGCAAGGGCTTCGTCTTTCTGACCGAGACGACGCATCAATGCGCTGTTAAGTACAACGGTTGTACCATCATAATTATTAGTAGAATAGGCATTTTGTGCAAATTCCAGCGCTTTGGCGTAATCGCCGCGACTGCTTTCGATTAGCGCCAACTGGTAATATGCCGCAGAGAACCATTCAGAGTACCAGGTTGCCTGGAAAAAGTTGCGGTAAGCGTCTTCCGTTTTTCCCTGTCCTTTCTGTGCAAGCGCAAGATAATAGAACAGTTCGCCTTCTTTGGGCTGGAAATAGGGAACTTGCAATTTATCGTAAGCCGTCATGAGATATTTTTCAGCTTCCGCATAGCGCCATTCGCCCACGCGGCGGATACCCAGCGCAATGTTCACACGGTAATCATTGGGCGACTTCTTCAGCGCTTCAAGATAATAATCGTCGGGATTGACGCCCGGACGCGAGAACTGTTCCACGAAACGTCCCGCCAAGTATAAATCTTCGACCGACTCAATCTCTTTCGGCGATTTTACTTCCTGCTGTTTCTCGGGAAGATTCGGATTTTGAGGTTTATACGGTTTGTATGAAATCAATGTATTCCCTTTGTCATCCTGCAGTTCGGTATAAAGCTGATATTCGTCCAAATCATTTTTACTTTTGAAAGTGGAAGTAAACGGTTTGGCAGGGTCAATATCAAACGTTTGAGTGGCTAATACAGTATCTCCGTACTTCAGGACGGCTTTTGCTCCCCGATAAGGTTGCGTTGTGTTGAAGCCGTAAAAAACAGTTTTTTTATCTCGCATCTGGAGCGTAACGGATGCTTGGGTATTCGCATTTTTCACTATTTCCAGATCGCGTACAGGATACCAGAAATTCGTCGCTTCTTTTACCGAGTGAGGAGAAAACCAACTGTAATCCGGTTGATTATTGGAATAAGTGCCTGTCATCAACTCAACGTAAGCCTTGCCGTCGTCGGTCAGCTTGCGGCGGGCGTTTTGTCCCTCTAATCCCGGTCCGAATTGCCAAAGTTTGGATGTCCGGTTGTGATAAATATCTCCAACGTGCACGGTTCCTGCATTCTGTGAATAATCATAACCGCCGATGAAGCCCTCTTTTCCTTGCCAGAAAAAGAACGAAACAGGAGTTGGGTGATTTTTCCACCACGTCAGGTCGGCGCCGCCGTTTGCGCCGTAATTAACCCCCCTGTATGTTTCATGCGAGATAGGCCAGTGGGTAAAATCAGTATTACTGTGGAATACGCCGATCTCCTGCTGTGGAGGCCAGAAAGTACGAAAATCTTTATTTGCCGTTATCGAAACATTCGCCCAAAACAGAAAATTTCGAGTAACGCTCTGTCCGTTATTGAGATAATATTTAGCTTCGATATAAGATTTTCCCGGATACAACGTGATGCCTATAACGCCGCGCAGTCCCAGTCCGCGTTCGGTTTCGCCCACCCAGACGGTAGCGCTGCCATCGGCGTTTTCTACCATGCGGTAATCGGCAGGAAGCAGTGTTGTAGGTCTGTGGTGATGCGGAAAGCACCATTCGATGCCGCCCGAAATCCATGCTCCGAGCGTCCCGATCAAGTCGGGTTTGACAGTGCTGTTACGGTGAAACAACTCATGCCCGTTTGTCTTGTCGATAGCAGAGAAAAGCTTACCGCCGAAAGCCGGTAGTATTGTAACTTTAAGATACTCATTTTCAAGATATACCATATTGTATATCTCGTTCGTTAGCTTCTCGCCGAGACTGATTTGTTCGGGATAGGGATATATGTGTCCTGCCGCCCCCTGCACGCCGCGGCCGGTATAAAAAATCGGACTTGTTTCGTCTGCCCCCATCTTGTAGGTAGGAATAGTTTCCTGTCCCTCATAGATTTTCACTCGCTGCGCAGGTTGTGCATAAGTAATTGCAGATGCAGCTAAAACACAAATAAAAGATAATACTGTTTTTTTCATTTTCATTAGAGTTTATTATGTAAATATAGCGTTTTTTTATCGATCAAATAGCTACCAAAGAAGGAATTTAAAATTCTACAATCAGTTTGATGTTAAATTGCCGTCCGGTTAAATTGTCGGGAACCGCATATTGATTTCCACTGATATCGGAAAACCATGAATAAGAACTTACGTTTTTAATATCCAAAAGATTAAAGGCATCGACGCCTACCCAGATATTTTTGAAATTCCGCCAGAAGGCAGGTTTGTTTTCCCGTGAATCTTCGTCTAATAAACGATAAGCCAGTCCAATATCTACTCTTCGGTAGGGTGGCGTATGAATCGCAGCCGAATAATCTCTGCCCGGCACGCTGAAAGGAAGTCCGGCTGCCCAAATCGCACGCAAATTGAATTGTACGTTTTTGAAATGCGGACTAAACTGCGTAAACGATTCGGGAAAATTATCCGTAAAAAACAGGGTAATGTTGTATGCCTGTTCTGTAGGCAAAGGCATCTCCACTCCGTTGATGAATTGTTTGGCATTCATCAAAGAAAGACTTAACCATGAATCCGTTCCTTGAACGTATTGTCCGAACAGCTTCATATCGATTCCTGAAGTATAACCGTGAGCAGCGTTATAACCTAAATATTGAATCCGTACATTATCTACCGAATAGGGGATTAAATTATCCAATTTCTTGTAATACAATTCGGTAGTAAACTTAAACGGACGATTGACGGATCTGAAGTCGTAATCGCCGCCCAAAACAAAATGAATGGAACGTTGCGATTTAATCTTATTATTTAAGGTAATATAATTATTTCCTTCCGCATCGGTATTGGTAACCAGAAATTCTTTGTAAAAAGGCGATTGATAATATATCCCCGTAGCAAAACGAAACGTAAAGTTCTGATTTTTAGAAGGAATAAATCCTAACGATGCACGCGGGCTGAAAATAAATTCGTGATTAAAATCCCAATAAGAACCGCGAATGCCTGCCGTAATAGAAAAAAGTCCATGCGCGATCCGGTATTTATAGGTATCTTGCAAGTAGCCTGAATAACGGTTCGACTGAATATTGTTCTGCGACATAAGATTACTGTAAACGCGGAGGCTTTCTTCATTGTAGGGCAATGAATAGCCCATTGAATCCTGCATTTTCCATTCTCTGATACGGTCGACTATTTTTTCTTTCTGGGCTGACAACGACCAGCGAACGGAATTTTGATTGAATCCCACATTGCCGGACAACGTAGCATTGGAAACGTTGGATTTCAAGTAGTCGCGAGCATGTTCAAGAAAACTTCCCGTTCCTGTAATATCTTTTTCATCTGCCGTCACATCGCTTAGCCAATAAGCGCCGTCGATATCATAATTCTCCTGTTCGGTCGATTGAAAAGAGGAGACTTGAAAAGAAACATCCGCATAGTCGGAGATCTTGTACTTTAATGTTCCGGCGCCAAACAGGGTCTGAAATTGATCTTTTTCAAAACCGCCGTAATATACGTCAAAACTTTTTATCGAAGAAAGGGTTCCAAAAGTAGTTTGCCGCATGTCTGGATTAAAATCATAGCTGTTTTCGGAATAGTTTCCAAGGAAACTCAATTCGAGTTTAGGCGTAAAAGCATAAGTCATATACGTTTGTACATCGGTTGCCGAAGGATTGTAATCTCCTTTCGTATCCAGCGTACTAAGCAACGTAGTTCCTCTTTTGTAGCGTACTCCGGTGATTTGAGTGAATTTTCCCGAAGAACTTCCCAAGAAAACATTTCCACCCAGCATGCTTCCGGTTACGCCTCCTTCCAATTTTTCCGGCTTCTTGTAGGTCACATCCAATACGGACGACATTTTATCGCCATAACGAGCTTCAAACCCGCCGGATGAAAATTCTACCTTACCGGTTAAATCAGGATTGATAAAACTCAATCCTTCCTGTTGCCCGCTACGAATCAGAATCGGGCGATAGACTTCTATTCCATTGACATAAACGATATTCTCATTGTAGTTTCCGCCCCTCACCATGTATTGCGTGCTTAATTCATTGGTCGAAGAAACGCCTGCTCCACCGGTAATAACGAACGATTCGACGCTTCCGCCGGTAGCGTCAACGGCTAAACGTCCCTGTTTCGTGTTGATTTGTTCCATCGTGTTGGTTTGTATATTTTTATTGCCGGTCACAGTGACTCCTGTCAATTCGTAGGAAGCGTTATTCATTTTTACATTGACGGACATGTCGCCTGTCACTTCGGGAATAATCCGTTGCGTCTTATCGTATCCCACGCATGAAAAAGTCAACACACAGGAATCGCCAACGTTAACTGTCAACGAATATTTTCCTTTCTCGTCCGTGAAAGCGCCGTATATCGTTCCCTTCACTTGGACGTTAACTAATTCGATCGGTATCCCTTCGGAATCCGTAACAATACCGAAGATTTTCGCCCGCTCCGCTTGCGCGGCAAAAGAAATGAAAAGAAACAAATATAGGAAAAAGATGAACCGGATATTCATTAAAAAAACCATTATTACTTAATAACGGAAATTTGGGCTTTTACGTATAATTCACATTATCAATTAACCGAACTTCTCCCGCAAAAACGGCGATACATCCGGCGGGATAATTCGTATCTTCCCACTTCTCAACCGGTTGAAGTGTAAATCCATCAATAATCTCGAAATATTCAACTTTCAATTCCGAAACAATATTCAGTTGGTCAATCACCCATTGTTTTACTTCCGAAACAGAAAGGAGCGTTTTTTTTTCCTTACTTTCAAAAAGTGTTTTCGATATGACAGTAGCCTGTTTTCGTTGATTTTCATTCAACCGCCGATTCCGGCTGCTCATTGCCAGTCCGTCGTTTTCACGGACAATCGGACAAGCAATAATCCGCAGGTTCAAATTCAATTGGCGGACTAATTCACGAACAATGGCTAATTGCTGAAAATCTTTTTCTCCGAAATAGGCTTTATCCGGTTTAACAATGTCGAAAAGACGACTGACCACTTGGGCTACTCCGTTAAAATGTCCGGGACGGAAGCGTCCTTCCATCACGGATGCTAAATTGCCGAAGTCGAATTGGCGGGTATCCGGTTCGGGATAGATTTCTTTAACATCCGGAGCAAAAATATAGTTACAAGCTGCGGCACGCAGAAAATCGCAATCAGCTTCCAACGTTCGCGGATATTTCAATAAATCGTTGGCATCGTTAAATTGTGTCGGATTGACAAAAATGCTGACCACCGAAACATCGTTTTCGAGAACCGAACGTTTGACTAATTCCAGATGACCTTGATGTAAAGCGCCCATTGTCGGAACAAATCCGATGCTTTTTCCGGCGCTTCTCTCTTTCGATAACACTTGTTGTAAATCCTTGATAGTAGAGAATAGTTGCATATCTATACAGTTAAAAACATTGCAAAATTATAGAAATATATACGATTCTTAAAATTTATTCAAAGTTATTAGTAAATAATTTTGATAATTTGTAATTTTTTTTTATTATCTTTGCACTCAATTTCAAAGATTTACTCTTTAAAAAAGCATGGTTGCCAAGAAAATATTGTTTATCACTACGGAGATTTCACCATATCTTGCTGATACAGAGATGTCGTTGATTGCCCGTAACCTTCCTCAAGGAATTCATGAAAGTGGCAAAGAAATCCGGACGTTTATGCCAAAATTCGGCTGTATTAATGAAAGGCGGAATCAATTACATGAAGTAATCCGGCTGTCGGGAATGAACCTTATCATTGATGAAACCGACCATCCTCTAATCATTAAGGTTGCTTCCATTCAAGCGGCGCGAATGCAAATTTATTTTATCGACAATGAAGATTTTTTTCAACGGAAATATTTACTTCGGGATGGAAGTGGCGTTGAATTTGAAGATAATGATGAACGGTGCATCTTTTATGTCCGCGGCGTAATAGAAACAGTGAAAAAGTTGCGCTGGGTGCCCGACTTAATTCATTGTCACGGATGGATGACTGCCTTAGCTCCGCTTTATATTAAAAAGCATTACAAGGGCGATCCTTGTTTTAAAAACGCAAAAGTGGTCTATTCCTTATATAATGATGCATTTGAAAAACCTTTGCGGGATAATTTTGCAAAAAAATTGAAAATAGAAGGAGTTACACAAAACGATATTAAATCGCTCAAAGAAGCGCCTAATTTTACAAACTTAAGTAAATTGGCTATTGATTTTTCAGACGGCATTATCGAGGGCGGTTCTGAAGTTCGTTCCGATTTGATTGATTATGCGAAAGCAAAAGAAGGATTACATTACCTTTCTTATCAAAAAGAAGAAAATTACGTGGATGAGTTTAATAAATTTTATGATTTGGTTGTAAGCAAATGAAGACAAGTAGAATTATGGTTTGCCTTTTTTTAGGCGTCATTTACATGGCATGTAATGATACGATTGGTCGCGTAGGTCTTGGCATACTGCCCGACGAGGATAAAGTCAGCGTTTTTGACACAACAGTTATTATCAACGCCCGAACCATACAAGTTGATTCGATATATGCAAAAACGCCGAATGGTTTTTTGGGCGAGTTTTACGACCCTGCATACGGAAGCGTTAAAAGTAGCTATATTTGCCAATATTATCCTTCTATTGGATTCCCGTATTTGGATAGCATTGTTGATAATAAAATTGATTCCGTGAGGTTAAATATTTATTATTCATCTTATATCGGCGATACGCTGGCTCCGATGGAGGTTACGGTGTATCCGGTCGTCAAAGCTTTGGACAGAAATTATTATACCAATGCCGATCCTACCCAGTATTGCGACATGAATCATCCGTTAGCTAAATACAGTTACACGGCGCGAAATATGAATGTTTCGGATTCTTTGTTGCAAGTGTGGCAAACAAATTCCGGTTATTACAGTTACATTTCGATTCCGTTACCTGCTCAATTGGGTCAAGACTACTTAGATAAAATTCGGGATGGAGAATTGACAACCGTCGATGAATTTGTGAATTATTTTCCGGGTACTTATATAACAACTACTTATGGGACAGGCTGCATGTTGCCGGCAGACATGACGCAGATTTTCCTTTATTATAGCCGTAACTCAAACTCTTTGTTGGATCAAAATGGAAATTATGACAGTACGGGGGTTGTCGTTTCGAGTGCGGCGTTTACGGTGACGAAAGAGATTATTCAGTTGAATCAGTTTGAAAATAAGAATCCTGCTTTTCTCACGGAAGACGATTCTACTAAGACTTATTTAAAAACGCCTGCAGGCGTTTTCACCGAGTTAACAATTCCCATCAAAGAGATTGTTAAAGGAATGGGGAAAAAGAAATTCAGCAGCGTCGCCCTTTCTCTTAAAGCTTATCCACCGAATGATTGGAACTATTCGCTGCAGTTTCCCGGAACGTCAAATTCGTTGGTGCCGGTGCTGTCTTCCGACGGCACAACCGGCTGTAGCGCTAAATTGTTATTGATTCAGCCCGATTCGGTATCCAACTTTTTTGAAATGAAAAAATATGCCGACGGGCAAACGACATTTACTACTCAATTCAATCCATCTACCTATTCGTATGATTTCAATAACATTTCGAATCTTGTTCAATACGCAATCGATAATGCGCCGGACCAAGACTTGAAGCTATGGCTTATTCCTGTTCAGACAACTTGGGTTTCCCAGTCTGATGCCTACGGCAATACTTCAATTTTGGATTATATGACTTCTCATTATCTTTATCCGTCGGGAGTGACATTGATGACAGGAGGCGATAATCTGAAAGTTCGAGTGATTGCTACCGATTTAACGATTAATCAATAGGGTTAAACTTTCTTCCCATTGCGGAATAACCAGACAAAAAGTTTCTTTTATCTTGGTTTTATCCAACACACTATATTGCGGGCGCACGGCTTTCGCAGGATATTCCGCCGTAGAAACAGGATTGACTTTGCAGGTTTTAATGCCGGCTAATTCGTGAATTTTCAGACAAAAGTCATACCATGTGCATACGCCTTCGTTGCTGTAATGATAAATGCCTGAA
>Ga0123357_10001425_pt1 | contig 25366 bp, 33 predicted proteins | sample TergutEmb28metaG_FD_89873 | JGI IMG/M metagenome (GOLD analysis project Ga0123357, IMG submission 89873) | Embiratermes neotenicus P4 segment gut microbial communities from Petit-Saut dam, French Guiana - Emb289 P4 | ecosystem: Host-associated > Arthropoda: Insects > Digestive system > Gut ...
AAGCCTAAAGGAATATGTTAAAGTTATTGATGGGCAGAAATGCATTGATATAGCGGCATTGAGTAAGCCTGTAAAGGTTGACAATGACAACATCATTGCCAATGGAGATAATGAAGAACACATTGGCAATGACAAGGATTTAAACTTGAATGGGACTTTAGAGGATCTGCGAAAAATTGAAGAAATCAGCCAGGGTTATTTCGAAGGCACCTTTCAAGCATTGACAGAAATTATTAAAGGCCAGACAGCGCAAATAGAACGCCTACAGACACAACTTGAAGAAGAACGGGTACATAGCCGCCAATTAGCTGACAACCTGGCTGAAATAGCAAAGGGTGCCTTGGTATTGAATCAACAAAAACAGATAGAAACATCGCGCCGGCGATGGTGGCAATTTTGGAGGGCGGATATAGCCCAGGGGTAATTCACTCCTGGGCTATTCTTTTTGTGATGAGATTGTTTTCACATATTCAGCCTTTAATTTTCGCAAAGTATCTTGAGCTAATAGAAAGTATATTTCTGGCAGGTGCTTTACAGAGAACGTGTGTAAGTGTCCAGAATCATTTTTATTACGGACGACTACACTTTCCCTTGCATTCAGCGAAACCGCAATATCTACTGGTTCTGAAGATACTATTTTTACTAAATCCTCTGTCCATACCGCTTCAAAATCACTTTTATAATATTTTTCGAGTGCACCAAAAACACCCGTATCAGCATGTTCGAGCAAGAAACTTACAATGCCTCCGAGATCGAAACTTTTAAGAAAATCTATGGCCTTATCAGAAAGCTTCAAATCCTTGTTTACGGTTACATTCTCGGACTGGACACCGCGAAGGATATAATCACACGTCGTTCTGTAATAATCCGCCAGCTTGACAGTGTATTCCGTCTTTAAGTCTCGCACACCCCTCTCCCAATTGTTTACAGTCGTTCTATCAACATGCAAAACAACTCCTAAATCCGCTTGGGATATACCTCTCACCTCACGTAATTCACGTAACCTTGCGCCAATTTCGCTACTTCCCATTGTTTTCATCTCCTTATGCGACATTTTGCAACTCTAATAGATATTTGTGACATTTTATATTGACTTTTATTACCTACAATCTATAATTATAAGTATAATGACATTTTAATCATCAGCATCAAGTTTGTCAATATCTATTTTTGAAAAGAGGTGTGTACTTATGGCGAATACCGATATTCGGCAATTAGCGAAAAACAGCGGCGTCTACCTATGGCAAATTGCGGACAGAGTTGGGATAGCGGATACCAATTTTAGCCGCAAGCTTAGGCGTGAGCTGCCTGAAAAGGAAAAGGTACGGATCCGCCAGATCATCAATGATTTGAAAGCTGAGACCGAAAGCGCGTAATTCTGTACCTTAGCCAGGCAAATGAAATACCAAAAAAGCTGTATCACTGTACCTTGAAAACTCAATAACTAACACGCCGACACAAGCAAAATTGCCGCTGGAGTCAATGGCGTGGAAAATAAATATTAGGGAGGATTTTTATGGATTTTACGATCCGAATTGATGTTACACCGGAATTGTTGAATGCCATCAATAGGATGGCCGATGCAGTAATACGGCTAATAGCCGCGCCGGCTATAATTGTAAAACAGGAAGCCGAGCCAGTGGCTGAACCCGCTCCGCAAGCCGAGCCCGCTGCAGAAACGGAAAGCATATCACTCGAGATTTTCAGAAAGAGCTTGGGCGAAATATCCCGGAGGAGTCCTGCGGTAAAAGAGCAAGTCAAAGGTATCTTAAAGACGCACGGATATGATAAGGCCGTGGATGTGAGGCCAGAGGATCGCAGGATGATCATGGATGAAGTGGCAGCGTTGTGATGCCACATGCATTATTATCGCCTTCAGGTGCGTCGCGCTGGATGGCCTGCACACCTTCAGCTCGGCTGGAGGAATCTTTCAAAGATAGCGGGAGCAGTTACGCGGCTGAGGGCACGCTGGCGCATGAGCTGGCAGAGGTGTTATGCCGGCATATGGACAAACAAATAAGCGTTGATGAAATGGTTAGCCGGGTCGATGAGATTGGGAAAAGCGAATACTTTGACGCGGACATGTGGGAATATCTAACTGCATACGTGGGATATGTCCAGGAATGTTTGACAGAGGCGAGAGCCGCAACCCCTGACGCTATCCTGGATATAGAATCGCGTCTTGACCTCCACGAATGGATCCCGGACGGCTTTGGAACCGCCGACGTAGTTATCGTCTCAGACGGATTGCTGCATGTCGTGGATCTCAAGTATGGAAAAGGAGTCCCAGTTACTGCCGATAACAACATGCAGTTGATGATTTATGGACTCGGGGCGTTGGATAAATATGATTATTTATTCGACTTGCATACAGTCCGGCTCACTATTTATCAACCCCGCCTTGATGTTATCTCGACCTGGGAAATATCCGCCGCGGATCTACGTCAATGGGCGGAAACTGAACTTAAAGAAAAGGCACGCCTCGCCTTTGAAGGAAGCGGGGCATATGCTGCAGATGATCATTGCCGGTTCTGCAAGGCGAAGGCCTCGTGTCGGGCAAGGGCCGAAGAGAATCTCCGCCTGGCGCGATATGACTTTAAAGACGGCCCACTACTCACAAATGTCGAAATTGCAGACATTCTCAGGGTTGCGGAGAATCTTAAAGATTGGGCGGACGATGTATCCGCTTACGCACTTCAACAGGCCCTATCAGGCGAAAAGTACGACGGCTTTAAACTTGTCGAGGGTCGGAGCAATCGTACTTTCACCGATGAGGCTGCCGCTAAAACTGTTCTGGAATCAATATATAGCCCAGAACATATCTACACCACAAAGCTGAAGGGCATTACTGACCTTGAAAAGCTTATGGGTAAGAAGACTTTCACGGAAATACTGGGCAAATTTGTAGTTAAGCCCACAGGTAAGCCGACGCTTGTTTCCGTAATGGACAAGCGCCCTGAGTGGACAAATAATTCGTCCGCTATTGCCGATTTTCAAGATATTTCAGCCTAAAAATTATATAAGGAGAATCCGTATGCAGCAGGATACAGATAAAAAAGTTACCAAAGTCATTACTGGAGTTGTGAGGCTCAGCTATGTCCAGGTCGCCGAGCCTAAGTCTCTAAATGGCGGGAAAGCTAAATTCAGTCTCGTACCTTTAGTTCCGAAAGACGATGAAAAGACACTGGGAGCTTTCGACAAGGCCATAGAAGCGGCGGTACAACAAGGCGTGGATAAATACGGCAAGGATTTTATGAAAAACCTACATATGCCGCTCAGGGATGGCGACACAGATTCATCGAAGGGCGGCGCGGAAGGCTATGTCGGATGTATATTCCTAAACGCCAGTTCTGAAAACAAGCCAGGAGTATTAGATCGCTACAAACAACCGATAACAGACCCGGGAGAACTTTACAGCGGATGCTACGCACGATTAAGTCTTAATTTCTATCCCTATTCGGTTAATGGGAATCGGGGGGTAGCCTGCGGGCTTAACAATATCTTGAAAGTCAAAGACGGGCCATACCTCGGCGGCCGGGCCCGTGCGGAATCCGACTTCGCGGATGTCGACGTTGAGGACGACGAGGACTATGACATCTAAAACACTTCATTGCGATATTGAGACGTTCAGCAGTGAGGACTTAAAAGCTTCCGGGGTTTACCGCTATGCGGCAGCCCCGGATTTTACTATCTTACTGTTTGCCTACGCTTTTGATGATGAGCCCGCTAAAGTTATAGACCTCACCGCCAAGCCGCTTCCATCTGAACTGATAGCGGCGCTTACGGATAGCGGCATAATGAAGACCGCGTTTAACGCAAATTTTGAGAGAGTCTGCCTTACACAGTATCTTAATATGCCCATGCCGCCGGAACAGTGGCAATGTACAATGGTTCACGCGTTAATGGCCGGGCTGCCCGGGTCATTGGAACAGGCCGCTAAAGTATTAAAGCTGGAACAGCAGAAAATGAACGAGGGCAAAGACTTAATCAGGTTCTTTTCAAAACCTTGTAGGCCGACGAGGATGAACGGCATGTCAACTCGTAATTACCCCGAAGACGCGCCGCTCAAATGGATGACTTTTATAGACTACTGCCGGCAGGACGTTGAAACAGAACGCGCTGTCCGAAACCGGCTGGATGAAATATACCGGATACCGGATTTTGAACAAAGGCTTTGGGGTTTGGATCAGCAGATAAATGATAGAGGTATAGCTGTTGACTTAGATTTTGTTACTCAAGCTGTCGCATGTGATGAGTATAACAAAAAACTGCTTACCGCGGAGGCGGAGGCCCTTACGGGTTTAAATAATACAAATTCGGCCGCGCAAATCAAAGAATGGTTAAATGGGGAAAAAAGTATTAAATGTGATTCGCTGAATAAAGACAGCGTATCAGTTTTACTGGATACCTGCCAAGATCCAGAGGCCCGCAGGCTGCTTGAAATCAGGAAAGAATCTTCAAAAACGTCAACCGCAAAATATCCGGCCATGTTGGATACCGTCTGCGGGGATCGCATACATGGGCTTTTACAGTTTTATGGCGCCAACAGAACCGGCCGATGGGCGGGCCGGCTTGTGCAGATGCAGAACCTTCCGCAAAACCAACTTAACGATCTGGGCTATGCGCGTGAACTGATAAAGGCCGGAGAGTTTGACCTGGTAGACTTTCTTTATGGCTCTGTGTCTGACACCCTCTCGCAGCTCATCAGAACCGCTTTCGTCCCATCCGACGGGAACCGTTTTATAGTGGCGGACTTTAACGCGATTGAGGCGCGCTGCATTTCCTGGTTAGCTGATGAAAGATGGCGGCTGGATGTCTTTAAGAACCACGGAAAGATATACGAGGCCTCCGCCGCCCAAATGTTTAGCGCGCCTATCGAATCGATTACCAAAGGCAGCCCGCTACGCCAAAAAGGGAAGGTAGCGGAACTGGCTCTCGGTTATAACGGCGGCCCGAACGCGCTGATAAAAATGGGCGCCCTCAAAATGGGCTTAAGTGAAGCGGATCTGCCTGGGTTAGTGGATGCCTGGCGCTCCGCAAATCCGCGTATTGTAAGGCTTTGGAAAACCGTAAATGACACCGCTATAAATGCGGTCGAAGGTAAAACAATGATAAAAGGCCCGCACGGGCTTAAATTCATATACCAGCCGCAATGCTTGTTTATAGAGTTACCTTCCGGCCGCCGCTTATCATATCGAGATCCCGTAGTCAAGCCGAGCCAAAAAAACGACTGGGGCCAAAAGGTTTTATTTTATGACGGTGTAAACCAAACGACGCGAAAATGGGAAACTACCGAGACCTACGGCGGAAAGTTGACCGAGAACATTATCCAGAGCATTGCGCGTGATTGTCTGGCTGTTGCCATGACGCGTATATCTGAAACAGGTTATATGATTGTGATGCACGTACATGACGAGGCGGTCATAGACGCGCCTATCGGGTTTGGCAGCGTTGAGGATGTATGTAAAATTATGGGCCACCCCATAGCCTGGGCCCCTGGTCTTCCGCTTAAGGCGTCAGGCTTCGAAGCGGATTATTACAAAAAGGACTGATCCATTTTGGTTAAATACGACGCGGATATCGACATAGCTACAGGTGGTAACCGCCTATCCGTAAACTGGCGCAATGAGCGTATAAAGTGGTCGGCGCTGGTTAATAAGCTGTCCGAAACAAAACGGACGTGTGAAAGCTATGCGGAATATATGTCTTTCGATAAAGACCGGCAGGACAAAATTAAGGACATCGGCGGCTTTGTCGGCGGTATTGTCAAAAACGGCCGGCGCACGGTCGCCAATATAGAAAGCCGCAGCCTTATCACGCTGGACGCGGATTACTGTACACCTGAGCTTTATAACGATTTTATCTTACTTTTCGGTAATGCCTGTGTTTTACATACCACACATAAACATTCCCCCGCCACTTACCGGGCACGGCTTATTATCCCGATGAGCCGCACAGTGTCATGTGACGAGTATAAAGCCATTGCCCGGGCGATAGCGGGCCAGCTAAATATTGAGGCCTTCGACGATACCACATACGATGTCAACAGGCTTATGTATTGGCCGTCAACTGCCGCAGACGGAGAGTACATCTTTAAATACGAGGACGCGCCCTGGCTTAACCCCGACGACGTGCTGGCGTCATACGCGGACTGGCGCGATATGAGCAGCTGGCCGGTCAGCAGCAGGGTTAAAGACAAATTGAAAAACGAAATCAGCAGGAAGCAGGCTGATCCGCTAGAAAAACCAGGTTGGATCGGCTTTTTTTGCAGATGCTATTCAATCCAGGAAACTATCGAGTTTTTTCTTAATGACGTTTATGCGCCGTGCGGAAGCGGCCGGTATACCTACATAAACGGCAGCACATCCGCCGGCTTGGTAACGTATGAAGACGTATTCGCGTACTCCCATCATAGCACAGATCCGGCCTGCAGTAAATTGTGTAACGCCTTTGACCTGGTCAGAATCCACAATTTTAAAGGCTCTTTGCAGGATACGCTGACCTGGATTAAAAGCCTGCCGGCCGTACGCAGAGCAGCAGCGGAAGAACTAAAGCCTAAAGACTTCACCGACTCGGGCAACGCCGCTGTTTTTGTAAAGAAATACGAGGACAAGCTGATATTCGTTAAGGCCCTGGGCTGGCTGTACTGGACGGGTCAAAAGTGGGAGGTTAACGACCTGCAGGCGGTTCAATATGGCATGAATTTGGCCGGCGAGATGTTAGACCTCGCAACGCTTGAACTGATTGAGGCCCGGAAGGCTATCAGCCTGGCCGAAGCGGAGCAGGCCAAACTCGACGAGGCCAGGCGCATGGAGACCGAGGCGAAACGGTTTCTAAAGCACGCGTTTTCTGTACGGATGCGTTCGGTCATCGATAATATGCTGAAGCTGTCCCAGCCGGCTTTACATGTCAAACTAAACAACCTTGACGCCGATCCGTTTATGCTTAACACGCCCGCGGGGATCGTTGATCTTCGCACGGGTTTGATATCGCCGCACGACCCGAAACGATTATGCGCGAATATAACCAAGGTGACGCCTGGAAATGTGAATATGAACTTATGGGAAGACCTTTTAAAAACTATAACCTGTGGAAACGCAGACCTTGAAAGCTTCTTACAAATGGTTGCGGGTATGACGGCAATCGGGAAAGTCTTTACGGAATCCATGACTATTGCCTATGGTGATGGCAGTAACGGGAAAAGCACATACTATAATTCCCAGGCGGCAGTTCTTGGGGATTATGCCGGGACGATTGCGGCGGAGGCCTTAACAACGGATAGGCGGAACACGGGCCCGGATTTAGCGGAGCTTAAGGGTAAAAGGTTGGTTATAGCGGCAGAACTGGAAGAGGGCAAACGCCTGTCAACCAGTATGTTAAAGCAAATTGCCTCTGTCGACGACATTACCGGCGAGAAAAAATATAAAGATCCCGAGAAGTTTACGCCTTCCCATAGTATCGTTCTTTACACAAACCATAGGCCGAAGGTTGGAAGCACAGATACCGGTACCTGGCGCAGGATCACATTGATACCGTTCAACGCTACGATTTCGGTAGGGCAGAAAGTGGAGAACTACGGCGCGGAGCTTGCAGAAAAAGCGGGCGGCGCTATCCTTTCGTGGGTTATCGAAGGCGCCATGAGATATCACAAAAACAAGCACAAACTTATAGCCCCTGCGATTGTGCTCGACGCTACAGATAAATATCGGGAGGCCAACGACTGGATCGGCGCTTTTATTGAGGAGTGCTGCTTAACAGGAAAGGGCTTAACTGCTAAGTCAGGCGAACTTTATAACAAATACCGCGAACGGGCTGAGAAGAACGGCGAATATGTTCGACATAACAGTGACTTCCGCGCCGAACTGGAGGATCATCGGGGGTATGAGTGGCATAAGGAAAGCACAGGAAACCTTTGGTATGGAATCGGGTTAAAAGTGGAGGTTTAAACACGACTTTTTAAAATGCCATAAATAATCCATTCGTGAAAAAGTTTTGTTTTTAGATTCTACTAAAACGATAACGGAGCGCGCACCTAAGCCGTTCCTGCCGAAAAAGTGGAGGCTGATGGAAGCTAAGCACAAAAGTATTTTTTCATGAAAATGGCCTCTCTTATAGGGGCTTTTGTTTTTGGCTTCCATCAGCCTCCACTTTTCTTAAAAAAAGGCTTAAAACATGCGATCCGTGGGCATTTAAATCCGCGCAGGCAGGGTGAAAAACGTGCTTGAAAAGTACATAGAAATAAAATTCTGTAAGGCCATAAAAGAACAGGGCGGCATAGCCTTAAAGTTAACGTCTCCAGCTTTCAACGGGCTGCCGGATCGTATCGTTTTAATGCCAGGCGGGCAGGTCTGGTTCGCCGAATTGAAAGCGCCGGGTCGAAAACCGCGCAAGCGGCAGGACGTTGTACATAAAATGCTCAGGGATTTGGGCTTTGAAGTCCGGGTGATTGACAGTTGATTGGGGGTGATCCAGGTCAAGTTCATTCCGCATAACTACCAAACGTACGCAATACAGCACATTTTAGACAACCCATACACCGGTATATTTTTAGATATGGGCTTGGGTTGAGGTAAGACCGTTATAACGCTATCCGCTGTAGACCTCTTGATGTATGAGTTTTTAGAAATCAATAAGGTTCTGGTTATCGCGCCGCTGCGGGTGGCGGAAAGCACCTGGTCGGCTGAGCTTGAACGTTGGGATCACCTGCGTCATTTACGGCTGTCCAAGGTTTTAGGATGTGAAGCTAAGCGCAAAGAGGCGCTGCGGACGCAAGCGGATATCTATATCATAAACCGCGAAAACGTGCCCTGGCTGGTTAACTATTACGGCGCCGCGTGGCCTTTTGATATGCTGGTTATTGATGAACTATCCAGTTTTAAAAGCCCTCAGGCAATTCGTTTCAAAGCCTTACGGCACGTCAGGCCCTTAATAAAACGTGTGGTCGGCTTGACCGGCACGCCGGCGCCGAACGGGTTGATAGACCTGTGGCCGCAAATCTACCTGTTAGACCGCGGCGATCGGCTAGGCAAGACGGTCACGGAATACCGCAATAAATACTTTTTTCCGGTTGTGACTAACGGTGCGATAGTTTATAAATATGGTCTGAAAGCCGGCAGCGGGAAGCGGATACATAGTAAGATATCTGATATCTGCATCAGTATGGCCTCCAGCGATTATATAAGGCTCCCGCAGCGCATCGACAACCGCGTCGATGTCAAGCTGTCTGAACCGGCTATGCGCATGTATGAAACGCTGGAGCGCGAAGCGGTGCTGTCGTTCAAGTCGGATATGATAACTGCGGTCAACGCGGCTGCACTATCCACTAAGCTGTTGCAGTACGCAAACGGCGCCGTCTATGATATGGGCGGCGGGGTGCAGGAGATCCATAACGCGAAGATTGACGCGCTGGCCGAGATCCTAGATACAGCAAACGGGCAGCCTGTCCTGGTATTTTATCATTACCTTCACGACCTGGAGCGTATCAAGCGACATCTGAAAAGCTATAAGCCCGTAGAGTTGAAGACGCCAGACGATATTAACGAATGGAATGCCGGCAGCATTCCGCTTATGCTGGTTCACCCCAAGTCGGCCGGCCACGGTCTTAACCTTCAGGCCGGGGGGCATATCATCGTATGGTTTGGCCTGACCTGGTCTCTGGAAGAGTTTCAGCAGGCGAATGCCAGGATATACAGACAGGGACAAAAGAATGCGGTAATCATACACTACCTGGCCGCGAAAAATACGATAGACGACGATGTAATGAAAGCTATTGAAAACAAATCCGTGAATCAAGACGCGCTCCTGGATGCAGTGAAGGCGCGTTTATTATTTTAGGAGGCTTTTATGAGCATACCATCAGGGTTAGTAAGTACGAGCGAACTCGCGGAGCTTTGCGGTTATACACCCCGGACAATTAATAACTGGGCGAAACAGGGCGTCATTACGCCTATACCGCGTGTCGGCAGAAAGGGCAACGATTATGACCTTGTGCCTACTCTTTCGGCGATATTGGAGTTTATGAGTGAGAAAAGCGGGTCTGACGAATTGTACTCCGCTGAACTGGGGGCCGCTAAAATGCGTCAGCTCCGTGCACGTACTGAGATGGACGAACTCAAGCTCGGACTTATGCGCGGCGAGCTGCATCATTCAGATGATATTAGAAGAGTTTTTGAACCTATGCTGATTCGTCTCCGGACAAATCTTTTAGGGCTGGGTATGAGTGTGGCCCCGGCGATCGCAGGTACATCCGATGTAAACGGAATTGCGGGTATTATTAGAGAGCACCTGGAACGTGCGATATCTGAATTATCTAATTATGATTTTAAAGACTTCAAGCAGCACGCAAATGTCGAAAATTGACATGGAAGGAAACCAATAAAAAAAAGTTCATATGTAGCGGAGAGCCGGGCGTCGATAGCACCCGCAATTCACGATCGCTGGAAGTACCTACAAAAATTTTTTGAAGCAGCGCCGCGCCCATCGGCACGCCGCTGACGCCTCAGTTGTCTTCAGCCTGCCGGTCAGCGGTTCGCATTATAGACGAACGCTATTCTTATCTCTCCGCATAAAATCAACTCTTTTCTTTCGCCTTATGCATATTGACGGCGAACGAACTGCCTCGAAAAAAAAGTCCCAGCGGAGATAAATATTGCGCCTCGCCGACCCGCATAACCGACCCCGCGGAGGAAGTACCTTTCGACATCCGCTGCCGTTTCCAGATGTGATATACTGGATAATTAATACACGCTGCGGGGGTTGCCATGCTTGAAAAAGATATTCAAAAGGCATTGAAGCAGTTCTCAGAATTGGAACGGCAGCGGGACGATATAATGTCCGAGATCATTTCCATGCATGCACGGGTTGACGATATGAGGGATATTAAAGCTTATGTTATCGACGGTCTGCCACATGGAACTGGTATATCTGACAACACATACAAAAAGGCGCAGCGGGCCGTAGATGAATATAACGTGGAAATGGATATGCTCTTAAACCGTTTGAGTGTACTGGAAAAACAGATATGGACTGTTAAACATTTGCTGTTCTGTCTGTCATATAATGAACTTAAAATCATTCGGCTTCATTACTTTGAGCATGTCGGATGGGACTTGGTAGCGTTAAGGATGGGGCTATCCAGAAGGACATGCATGAGGTGCCGTGACGAGGCCTTCACGAAAATGATTGAGCAGGTCGGCGGTGCCGCGTGTTAAACAACAGCTATTTTTTTGTTTATCGAAAACAAAATCTTAAGCGCCGGCCGCTCATTTTTTTCTGTGGCCAACAAAAAAAATTATCAAACTGCCGCTTATTTTTAGCATGTAACGCCAGCCGCAACGGTTAATTTTTATGGTGTTAACCAACATTCCCGTAGTAATTTTCAACACGGGAACCATGCGCTAGACTATGCGCTGAACTGTGCGTTTTGACAACTCACTCCAAAAGCACAGTCCAGCGCATAGTCAGGGTCAGTAAAAATTTGATTGTATCAACGAAAACTAACGCTTCTGATGTTTAACAGCGACCCGACCTATAGTAGCTGACAGGGTATAAAGCAGGTAATTTAATAGGCTGTTGTTTGCGGAATGATTAGGCCGTAGTTTGCAAAAGGCGTGCGTCTTCGGGGATCGTTTGAAAAGCACGTCAAAACGCACACATGGCCTATTCAAAAAAGGCGATAATATCAGCAAAAGCATGATTCTAATTGAAAGCTGATGTCGCCACATATTATAGTTGATAGGCGACATATGGTATGCATATTTATTTGTCATTCCAATACCGAGCGATCGGGAATATAGCAGAAAAATCTTATATTTTCGCTGAAGGGGTTTTAGGGTTCTCCCTAACAAGCGGGAATACCTAACACACGGAGTGGATGGGTATTCCCATTGCTTGCTAATCACTTTTGAATACCCTTTTTTCAAAATTACTATTGCAGCTCTGTCCGGCACACTGTCCAACATAATGGTACGCATACGTGCAATTTACCGCTTCGCATAAAAAGACAGTACCCCGGATATTATCATGGATAAGAAGACATTCGAAAAAGTTGACGAACGCAGTGTTCATTTTCTATTTGCATAAAATTATTTCAGCCACATATAAAAAATCTTTGGGCGAAAAAAAGGCCGGGTGTACTATCCCGGTCTTTTTTTCGCCCGTAAAGGACAAAACGAAAGCCGCCATAAATGACGGCTCCCTTTAAACAATATTAGCATGGAAATACGACGGGGCGACTATTCCCGCATCTCCCACTTCGGACCCTCTCGAGCTGGGTTTAACCCGAATAGCGACGGCTGCCATTTCCGTCCTCGTATACCTCCATGCTGTATATTATATTATATTTCCTCGTCTTTAGTCAATAGAATTAACCTACCAGTATCCACCCATAGGCTTATCTGCTTATCGCTGACATGGTATAGGGAGCGCACAAACAGCGCACCGCTATTTGAGACGCGCACGGCCACTTTGATGAACAGCCCGAATGACTTTATGTACTCTATTGATTCATCCTTATCGTTTAATCCGACATAATCCGGCTCAGCCAGTATGCGCCCTATTTTTCGGCCATACTTTTTATAATCCTTTGGGTGATTCCGTTCCATATGCTCAATATTCAACTCGCCTATGTAAATTGGAGTTTCAGCTTCAAAATCCAACTCCAGTATATCTATAACCTGTTGGGTCAGAACACCTATTATTTCAAAACTTTCATTTCCCATTAGGAATAAGGTTCCCCTCTCAATTGTGATGGGGTCATTATAAATTAAAAGTTGTCCAAAGGTATAGCAGGGTCATTTAACCGGTGACATTCTCTCTCTGCCCTGACAGAACAGTCTTTTAACCAGACGGTAGCGGATATCATGCCTTAGCGTAAGCCCGTATATCCGCGCCGGAGCCGAGGGACCGCCAAATTTTCAGCGGCGCTCACGAACATCGGACAACCCAAATAGATAATCCAAACTGCAACCGTAATAAGACGCCAGCAGATACAAAGTATTTATATTCGGCTCCTGTATGCCTTTTTCCCATCGGCTCAGGTACTGCCTATTAGGGATTTTAAGGGCGTTACATACCTCGGCCTGGGTTAGCTTTTTGCTTAATCTAACTTCTTTTAAGCGTTTACAGAAATTTTCTTTCGCGTCCATGTAAAACCCTCTTGAATATGCACTAATACAGTGCTATTATCGGTAAAAGCACTAAAACAGTGCTAAAAGTACAAACAAAACAACAGAAAGGAGCATAAATGAAAAACCAAAGATTAATCGAATTGAGAACGGCTAAACATCTATCTCAGGGTAAGCTTGCTAAAGCTGTCGGTGTTAGCAGGCAGCAGATCAACCGGATTGAGAATAACCAGCAGCAGGGCAGCACAAAGACATTGAAAAAAATGGCTGATGTCCTGGGGGTAAGTGTGGATTTTCTTCTTAACGCGGACGACGTAGCTGTCGATACTAAAGAATAATTATAGCGCATTTGTTTGTCACCTAAAAGAGGACAGGCTGTTTTATTTTAATAGGTCAGGCAGGTTCGGCGCCGCTTCATTCGCATAGCCGTAGATTCGACAATAGATTGACATGTTACCGGCTGAACATTTTATCGATATAGTTTCCGGAGGCCAATATTACATAAGAGGGGCCTTACGATGTGCTTAGATTTAGACTTAACCGATATCATAATCGCAGAAGATAGACTCGCAGATTTCAACGATATGCTTGACTTGACTAACGCCAACTGGAATGAAAAGCGGCCCGTAGAGGAATTACAGAATATTGTTTCAACCGCTCGGTATATATACTCTCTGCTGATTAAGGAGCTGCAGGAAATCACAGCCAGGAAAGACGACAGAATTTTTGAGATATGCCAAAATCTCAAAAAGGAAGAGGAAAGAAACACTTTAACAGCCGCAGATATCGCTTGGGAACTGGAGTTTCTTAGGAGGGTTTTAGACAGTGAGGAGAACCTCGAGTATTTTAAGGCGCATGGCCATGGTTTCGCCGAGGGGCATGCCGCTGAGGATGTACGGATATTGGGCGGCATAATAACCGGTTTCGGAGCGGGATGCGCGTATGAGAAAACTGCGGCTGGTAAGGGAGAGGAAGCCAAGGATTTCTTAGTCAGGTTTATAGCTAAGCATAAAGAATGGATGCCAGCGGGGGGAGCCGCTGCCGAGCAGCGCGCAGAAGTCAGCCAGGCCGGCGCAAGTGCAGAAGCCGCTCCGCTTGACGCTGCAGCGGTTTAATTTTTACGAATGGTTGGTAAATGGACAGGCCGTGATTAATATGCTATACTGTGGTCACAATAAAAAGAGAGCGTGCTGAGAACACGCCCTCTTGAGTGTACCGCTTCGGCGGTATGACCAGACCCAGATTTAACTCCGGGAAAAAATAGCGGCCTTACCTAACCAGAGGGGCGGCTATTTTTTTGTGTTTTGCTTCAGCGCGACGATTGCCACGATGAGCGATCCCAGCAGGATCGCAATGTCCAACCACTCGTATAGCGTCATAGCCTCGCCCCCTTTCGAGGGCCTGGCCAGGAACCGCCCCGACGGTTCACTCACTGCTATTATAAATCAAATTATATATGCCAAACAATGCCAAAATAACGACAGGGTTCCAACACACAAAACCTAACGGCCTTCTAAGCTGTGAGTTAGATTCACACCTCCGATAAGTATTGACTTATCACAATAAGTCTTTTATTATGTCTACGGAGGTGTAAATGTATGGATAGAATATTTACGCTTAATGAGGCGAGAGAATTCCTGAAGGTAAGTGACGCGACAATCAGGCGGTATGTCAAAAGCGGCAAGCTGAAAAGTCAAAAATTCGGCAGACAATTCCGCATAAGTGAAACAGCCATAAAGGAGTTTTTAGATCTGCAAAGCGTCAAAGAAGCGGAGAAGGATAACCATCTGAATGAGGTTGTCCATATTGATATTTTATTTGACAAAGGGTTTTTAGAGGACAGCCGGATCAGTTTTACAGCAAAAGGGCTTTTTATGTGTATTTTGGCCAAGCCCGACAATCATGAGATTAATATTAGAGCCCTTACCGGCCCAATGGACACTATTGAGTCTCTAACCATGGAATTAAAAGAATTGGAGCGTTTTGGTTATATACAATTAGGCGCTGCATGATAGACGAGGGCGCTGCGCCTCTTATGTGAATGGGAGATACATATGAGTAAACTTTTATTTGACGAGCAGCCACTGGTGATCAGCCGAGAGCTGGCAAAGCTGATAGGCTTGAATGAGGCTATAGTGCTACAGCAGGTTCACTATTGGCTTGAAATCAACCGTCAGGCAAACAAAAACTTCCGAGACGGCAGATATTGGACGTTTAATTCAATGAAAAATTGGCATGAAGATAATTTTTCGTTTTGGAGTTTTGACACGGTAAAACGAACTTTTTCCAGCTTGGAGAAGAGGGGATACTTGGTTTCTGGAAACTATAATCGGCAGAGTTTTGATCATACAAAATGGTACTCTATTGACTATGAATCCCTGGAAACGTTGAATTCTTCGATTAGTGCAAAATGCCCCAATCGATTGGGGCAAAATGGCGCGATCGATAATGTCAAAATGCCCCAACCAATACCAGAGATTACTACAGAGAATAACACAGAGAGTCAAAGTCAACGTCAGACCGCAAAGCAAAAAGAAGAACCGGACGAGACGGACGTGGACAAGACGTCCAACGTGCATATGTTTAAGCAAAAAATAAAAAGTACCCCCGCGATTGCGCCGATATCTGGAACATATCAGGCTACGGAAGTACCCCAAAACAGTAATTCAGATTATAACACATATGCGGGACTAATCAAATCGAACATAGAGTATGATTTATTTGCTGAACCAGATGATCGCAACCTGGCAGATAGCCTTATGGAAACCATGCTGGACGTGATTTTGACAGAGAGTCCAAAAACGATCAAGATAGGTAAAGAGACTAAGAGCCGGGATATAGTCAAAGCTGTTTACCTGAAACTTAATCACGAGCACATAACGCACGTAATTGAACAATACCGTGCGCAACCCCGCAAGATTACATACAAGGGCGCATACATGCGGACGATGTTATTCAACGTCTACTCTGAACTTGAAGCAGCAACGGTCAATAAAGCGGCGGCCGCCAATTATGAGACGAGGCCAGAAGCACAGCCAAAAGGAGAAAAGGAACAAAAGAAGAACCGCTTCGTTAATTTTCCGCAGCGCGATATAGATTTTGAGGAATTGGAACGGTTAGAACTTGAACAGCTAAAGGCCTCAGCACTTGACTGGGATCACCTTGAGCAAACAAACCTATAAACAAAAAGGACGCCGCTATTACAGGGCGTCTTTTTACGTTTGAGGGCATTTTCTCGCGTGGATGTGCTGGATACCTTTAACGGTCACATACACATTCTACGGCGTTGAGTAGACATAGAGGCTATTCCTCCATTAGGGCGTCAGAATCCTCTTTTTTAAGTGACTTTAAATCAGAGTCGGTGTATTCAACAATTTTGGATTTAGCCTTAGATTTATCACCCTTAGCGTATTCCAGAAGGGTTAAGAGGTTCTCCATAATAGATTCAAATTGTTTACTCATGGCCGAATTCATCTCCGATCATTTTTACAACATGTTTAATCATATTTCGTTCGGCTTTCGTGAGGTTCGATTTTTCATCCTTGGCGAACAAATCAATCATGCAGATTTTATCCGTATAGATAAAGTCTATGTATAAAACGCGGGTGCCGCCACTTTTACCCTTTGTAATAGTGTTGCCAAACCAACGGAGTTTACGCAACCCTCCGGTACCTTGAATAATGTCGCCGGCTGAAGGATTGGCTATTAAGAATAATTCCAGCTGGCGTAAATCTTCATCATTGAGGCCTAAATCAGTCCATTTATCCTCAAAATTAGGCATATAGATAAATTCTCGTGTCATTTTTATTAACATACCCCCTTGGGGTTTAGGGCTGCCGCTCGCGTGTATCGGACAGGCCGAGCAGAAAATCAGTGTTTGTCTTAAAGAACTCGGCTATAGCAATCAAGGTTGATAATGGCGGTTCAACCACTCCAGCCTCATATCGAATAATCGTTCTATCGCTTATGCCTATAGATTTAGCCAACTCCACTTGCGTAAGATTATTTTCATTTCGTAATTGTCTTAATTTATCGGAAAAAGCCATAATATCACCTAAAATTATCTTGACATGACAGATGTGTCTTGTTAAGATATGATTACTGACAAGACATACGTGTCATTATCAAATTTTCTTATTCCATTGGTCACAAAGGAGGTATGGCTAAAAACCATCAGCTTAAGTATACGCTATAAGCTGATAATTTGGAATACTCAGATTTAAAACGAGGTTGAGAATATGGCCGAAGACGAACATCCGAATGAAGCCCCAAATTATTATGCCATAATACCCGCTACGGTTAGATACAGCAAGGATTTAACCCCACAAGAGAAGCTACTTTATGCGGAGATAACAGCGTTGACCAATAAGGAAGGGTATTGCTGGGCGACAAATGATTATTTCGCGGCTTTATACGACTTACATAAGAAAACTATATCCCGACAAATTAACCATTTAGCAGAACTAGGATTTTTTTGTGTGGAAATGGTTTATTACGCAGACACAAACCAGATAAAAGAACGCAGGATTTACCTGCCGAAATCGGATTCAAACCGGGCTCAGGTAAATGCGGATACCCCTATCCACAAAAATGCGGATACCCCTATCCGCAAAAAAGTGGAGGATAATAATACAAGTATTAATACCACAAGATTTAATAAACAACAGACCCCTGTTGTTGTCCGCGCGACAGTAAAGAAATCAAAACGCCCCAAAGGAACGGCCCCGGATGTCTCCTGCCTGTCGTTCATTACGGAGCTTCTAGACGTGGATAAGCTGAACATTCTGAAAAAAACGGATAGCGACGTCCCCAGCATCCGGGCGGCCTATGAAATGGCAAAGCAGCAGGGCAACGTTGAAAGTCTGACGGCATTTATAATAGGCATGGTACGGAAATTGCAGAACGGTGAAGTAAGCCCGCCGGTAAGCATAAAGCCGCCGGTAAAGCAGAGCCGCTTCGTTAATTTTGAGCAGCGCAAGATTGATTTTGGGGAACTGGAGCAGCTGGAACTCGAACAGCTTAAAGCCACTATGGGAGGTGAGGAAGACGAGGAATTCGTGAATTGTTTCTCGAACATATAAGCAGTAGCAGGGATAACCAGCCCGACGGTCAATCTGATTGGTTATCACCCGCTTCGCACCACACGGCATGAGGCCGTATGCGGTATACATTATATCGCTGATATGCCCTCCTGTCGATATTCAAATCCAAGGAGGATTTTTTATGCCACAAAGGGTAGAACCGGGTAAGCAGTATTTTTATGTGGAACTTACCGCGGGCCCGGCGATCGTATTGATGGATCAGGAGCGGCCGCTGCGCTCATCGGTGGCGACCGCCCGGTTGGAAGCCGGGAACTATTTCCGCACGCTGGAGACAGCGCAAGGATTCGCGGATTTAATCAACCGGACGCTGAAGGAGGGAGTTTGATGGCAAGGGGAACAGTTGCAGGTAATGAAGACGCCTGGCGTCGGCTGGGCGAAGAAATAAAGATCCTGGTCAGATTGATAATGGCTATGCTAAATGACCCCGAATATCGGGCCGCTCTGACCAAAGAAGATATGACAAAACTAAGCCAAGCGTATGACAGGGTCGCTTCGTTCCAGTACAAAACTGAAATCCTGATGTTTCGTAAGGGGCCAAAAGTGGAGCGCGCCGCTGATATTTTTAACGGTTACAGCGGGAAGCGGTACGATGAAGTTTTGGCCGCCATTAGAAAAATAGCCGCTGAACAGGCAGAAATCACGAAGGACGGCGGTATGCACAATGAGTAGATTGGATTCCAACGACCTCGTAATCGCTGCAGGCAGGATTGTGGATTTCACCGCAATGCTTGATATAACCGCTTGCCACTGGAGCGCCGGCAGGCAAGTCGGCGAATTTCCGCTCGTCGTATCAACCGCCAGCCACATATACGAGCTTTTGCTTAAAGAGCTATTCCAGGTTATTGACGGCCTGGATACGGAAACAGCCGGGAATAGTGACGATGATACCATAGGGCATGCCTGCTCACCGTGTGTAGTGACGAAAGCCTCCGCTTCAGACGCGGAATCAGCGGCTGGCAACAGCTTGGGTGATGATATGGAGCCTGGCACATCACAGGACGCGTTTTAAGGCCCCTAGCACGCGCGTAGAGCGCGTCTACATACATGGGTAATGGTTATATACCTTAAACGAAATTTTAAGCGTTTAAAGCGCAAATTTGTACATAGGAGGGGAATATGAATTATCGAAATGAAAACCTGCTTATTGGAATTGTTGTGGTCTTTGTGTTTCTGTTGGTCTTCTCGAAATGGAATTTCCATACCGGCAGCGGCGACGAACAATCCAGCCGGAATAACGGCTTCAACTTGTCAGTCTCGCTGTTCGGGGATTCTACAATAAACCAAGACCAGGACGGCGCGCACAAATAAAAGTGGAATAGTCATTTTCAAGACTGGGCGGTCTCATGACTATTCCTCCCGGCAGGGTATTCCTGCGCAAGCTCATTATAGCGTATATGGAGTGCCCTGCCAATATTTCAAAATTGGAGGGGGCCAACATGGCAAAAGGGATTTTTAAAACTATTGTCATTTATTTTGTAATAGTCTTGATAATTGGTTTATTATTTGGCACTAAAATTAGGGCTATGTTAGCTGAAGCAGGGTTAAAAGAAACGCCGTGGTACGGCTTCGGCATAGGGGAGTACAAAGGGGATATGCTGAAATGAGTAAAACAAGTAATAACTTCATTCCCCGGGCCGCGGTCATCGCGGCCCTTGGCTTTACCACCATAAGCTGTTTTACCGCGGCGGTCGCCGGCGAGATAGGGGGCAGGGTAAACGCCGAACTTATAGCGGCATTCGGCCGCGGCCGTTACCCATTGGCCGGCCTGCTGGCCTGGCTGATTTGGATTATAGTCGCCCGCGAGCGCAGAATACTTATCTGGATGTATGCCGCTGCGGCCCTTCTTTTTACCGGCGCGTCTCTATGTGTGCTGCAGCACGGCGGATACGGATACGTTTTAGCCGGCGTCGCCGTGAACACGGCGCGGTACATCGGCGCGGCAGGCCTTTACCTGGTATCTGTAACCTTGTGCGCTGCGCCGTTCCTCTACCAGAAGCGCCGGACGCTGACCGGACGTGCAAAGGGGTTCCAGGGTTTCTTTGAGAATACAATAAAGCCTGAACTGGAGAATTTTAAGCTATTCGTTGACGTTGATGGAGCTAGCGGCGCCGATGGGCGGCGCACCTACGTTTCAAGAGCGTGTAAACCGCTTCAGACCGTATTTGACAGCAGGAACGTTGACGCCACAGTAGTAGACAGCGTTGACCAGTACTCCACCGTAAAGTATTTTGCAAAACCGGGCGCAGGCGGGTTCGGCGCAGTGGAAAGGCTCAAAGACGATATAGAGCTAAAGCTTAAGAATACCGTGATAATAGGCAAGGAGAACGGCTACATAACCGTAACGATGAATAAACCCGCCAGCCAAAAGCAGGCGCCCGGGTTAAACATGTGGCTGAGCCATATTAAGGTCAACAAAAATCCGCTCGCACTGCCGGTCGCCATAGACACGAACGGGCAGCCCCAATTCGCAGATCTATTCTCGGAGTCGCACCTGCTCGTCGGGGGTGGCAGCGGCTCGGGAAAGACGACGTGGTTATACTCGGTTATATTAGGCCTGGCGCTGCTGAACAGCCCGGACAATCTGGAAATGCTCCTGGTAGACGGCAAGGAATCGGATCTGGCAATACTGAACCCGCTGCCGCACCTGGTTATGGATGTGCTTATGGATAACACACAGGCCGACATAGCCCTGGTCTACATAGAGAATGAAATAGCGGATAGGAAGCGGCTGAAAAGGCAAGGCGTATCCAAGTTTAAGCCGCTGCTGTTTCTCATTGATGAGATTGACGCGATACTGCCGAAAAATCCGAATCTCATGGATCGGGTCATACAGATATCCGGCCAGGCCCGCAGCTTTAATATCCTGATGATCATAACCGCCAAGCGGGTAGTAAAGAAGTTTGTAGACAAGGCTATTACTGATAATTTCCTTGCGCGTCTGTGCTTGATGGTTCCCGACATGGAGGCCTCGCAGAATATCCTCGGGAGCAGCTACACACAGGGCGCGGAGCTCACAGGCAAGGGCGATCTTTTCTTTAAGGCCGGCCCTCTTATCCGCGGGCAAGGGTATCTGATTGACGAGAAGCATAAAGGGGAAGCGTCTAAGCTGGTCAAAAAGATAACCGAGATGTACCCGGCGATAAACCGGATGCCGCTTGGTGATGACGAGGACGATGTCATCGAGGGGAAATGTACGGAACCGATGGATGACGGGTTTGATTTGTTTATCCCGGGTGGAGTAAAAGATAGCCGGTTCGACGCCGGTTCGGAGAAGCGGTTCGCTGGTTCAGGGGAGCGGTTCGCCCGGTTCAGCGGTTCAGAGGGTGAACCAGAAAGTGAACCGGCCGAGGATGCTGATATAATCACATTCCCATATAACGTGAATCAAAACGGTTCGCTTGGCTCGCGGTTCGGTTCGGGTGGTTCGCGTAGCGATTCAGCCGCTTTTATGAAGGATATAGGGGGGGATGGGGCGGAACCGGAGGATGAACCGAACCGCGAACCGACCGGGGATCTTGACTCCAAGATTCTGAATCTCCGCAGTTCGTTTAGCGAACAGCAGATCGCTGATCGGCTCGGGATAAGTAAATCGAAGGTACATCGGACGCTTGAAAGGTATGGCTTTACTAAAAAATCTTCCAGTAACTTGAAAAAAACGTATGCGTAGAACATGCTTTTGGGGATCTCCGGAAACACATAAAGAATAAGCGGCAGGAATGGCCTTTTTATCGGGCTTCCCTGCCGCTTTACTCATATAGGGTTACGCCAATGGAGTTACTCAGATGGCGTAATTTCCTCAAAGCGATAGTGATAATGTGATACAATTATGCTATAGCTATCCCCACATGCGGGGACGGTGTCGGCAGTCATATCGGGGGGCGACAACCATTGCTTTATAAGCTGAAATACCTGCAGGAAATCAGGGAAAGGAACGGTATGACGCGTGACGCCCTGGCAAGGATAGTCTATCAGGATAGATCCCCGCGGATCATTGTTGAGGTTGAAGCCGGCAATCGGGCGGTCACGGAGGCGGTATTGAAGCGGTATGCCGCTGCCCTGGGATGCACTGAGCATGATTTATGCGGTGATGGCGGGAGATATATTCCTAAGCACGGGCACGGCAGCTTTTCCGGCGTTTATATCGAGACTCTATGCTGGAGCTGCAGCAATGCATACGGCGGCGGCTGTCCCTGGTTCAAAAATTATACGCCTGTAGACGGCTGGACGGCGGATGAAACGGTTGTCAACGAAAGTGATATTGATATAGCGGCGTCTTCCTTCCGTGTGAGGGAATGTCCGCTGCACTGCAAGGGGCGGATTAAGGCCAGAGACAGTGAGTATAACAAGCGGAATGCGCGAATATATGCATAATGAGTATAAGGCTGTTACCACACAAAAAAAGAGAAAAAGTCCTCCCCCCGGACGTAAAGCAAGCATGAAACGCGCGTAAAATTGGAATTCGCATATATGGAAGTGGGGCTATGTTCCCTATGAGTGCCGCTACGGAGTTACCCTGGCCCGGATGCGTAGTGGCTTGACACAAACATTGTTTGTGTCAGCTTCTCGTCAAGCCTGACGAAAACTTCTTTTCCCCAGAAAGCTGGGGAAGCAGGAGGTTATTCGGCAGCTCTGCCGAATTTGCCCCGAGGCACTTCCGCTTTGGAGCAGAACCGTTATTTGATTTATGGGCTAAAACAATTCTTCCGGATGCCTATAAATAGCCCAAAGCGGAAGTCAAAGAAAAAATAATTTTTGTTGTGCAGAATGCCAGGAGAGGGAAGTCACTCAAAATTTTTAAATGCACGGAGGAAAGAATTGCGCCTCTCCGCCCCGCATAAGCGGCCCCCTTCAGGAAGTACCTTTTCCGTCCGGGGTGAGGTAAAGGTTTTGCAGACCTCTATCCTACCACTTGCGGACTTGATTATCTTGAACCGGGCCGGTATACTCTACTTGTGGGATTAGGGCGAAGGCTGTGCCTTCGGAGCTCTTTCGGAATTAGCGTTTCCGAAAGGGCTCTTTTACATTTCGATAGCAATGAGCGCGCCGCGGTTCTCACGTCCTTCGTATCCGCCTATCACTGATTTGAAGCGGGCGGCCAGCTGCACGCCCTTATCCATTACGGGAGCCAGCAGATCGGCCAGGTCACGGGGCAGGAATCCAAGATGATATTGGGCGCCGCTGCCGACGTTAACCATGACGCGGATGGCGTTCACGTCGTAGGCGTTGCCGGCCTCTCTCTCCAGCGTGACGCCGATCGCGTCGGCGCTGTATTGTTCCAACTTCCGGAGGGCCCGCTGCCGGGTTCCGTATGTAACACCGTTTACACGGCTAACGAGCTGACGGCCTTTCACTATCTGCCAGCTACGGCGGAAAGCAGCGGACAGGTCGTTTATCTTTTTATTTATGCGATTCGCGAGCGTCGCGACTTCTTTTCTGATTTTGGTTATCTGGTTCATGGTTATTCCCCTCTCATATTTTCCGGTTAAGTAATCCAGTCTGCATTCGAGTGTCGCATATTTGCTTTGGCGGTCATCCCTGGCCTCGGTCACATGCAGGACGCTTGAAAGTCGTTTCCTTAACCTTATGAGAATATTATACACGAAAAACCGTGCATATTCAATTGGTAATATGCACGAATTTTCGTGTATAATTTTGTGCAATATGTACATTGATAACCGTGCATATATCTGTATAATTAATGCAAAACAGAATGCAAGGGAGAATTGAAAAATGGCTATAAAATACGATAAGTTATTTGAATTGATGAAAGTAAAGGGGCTTACGACATATCGGATAAGGCAGGATAATATCATCTCGCAAAGCGCCTTACAGAGCCTCAGAGAGGGTAAAAGCGTAACATTGGATACAATTTCTGCCTTATGTAAGGCGCTTAGTTGTCAGCCAGGCGATATTCTGGAGTACGTGCCGGAACCGTAATTCCTTCCAGTCCAGTCAAATAAGCGTCAAGGGGCAGGAATAACGCGCCTACGTGCGTGGCCTTACTGCTTACGGGCAGAGCCCGCAACGGGTATTACTTGTACTGACTTCGTATGAAAAGCGTATGTAGCGGAAGACAGGCCGCTTGTACTCCAATGGCGCCTAAGTTCAAACGCTGGCAGGGAAACCGGCCGCAAATTTACAGATATGCGTAAATCTCTATGCATTATTTTTACGTATATGCGTAATTTCGATAAGAGGGGCGCGCCCATCGGCGCGGCGCCACTTGGAAAATAGTCAGTATAATTTTGAGCTATTGCGTAGGACGCGCGTAGCGGCGTTTAAATGCATCGGGTATATATTTATATCCTTAAGGGGACAGACGTTGTCTAAGGGGCCTTTAAATGCATTGTAGGGCATATGCCGCTACACCTATCTAAAGCAAAGCAAAATCATTATCACTTGTGCGCCGGATTAATGCATGCTATAGTTATGGAACCTGGTGTCAGGTTCCATATGTGAAAAACCAATGCTATAAAGTCAGGGTAATACCTGGTGTCAGGTAGCCTGGTCAGATAGGGGCGTTAAATAATGAGCAGGCCGACCACACAGCAGAAAGACAAATACAATAAGACAGCCTATGCCCGGTACAGCTTCAGGATACGTAAAGAGGATGTCCTATACGAACAGATTGAAGAATTCATGAGCCATAAGGACACGAGCTTGAATTATCTCGTTGAAAAACTTCTTAGGGAGCATTTTTCAGATATGGAATTCGAGGAAATGAATAAATGAGTTGCTTTCCGTTATTCGGCATACGACCGTCTTATTAGAGCCTACCCTAATAAGACGTTTATTTTATAATCCAAACCGTATCATATGGGTTCAAAAAAATATTATTAAACGTATCAAAATATTTATATATCCTATTGACACTAAATGCATACTATGATACTATATATATACTATAAAAGCATATGTCTATCAAAAAATGCAAACATTATTTCGATACGTTGCTTTTATGTACAAGCTTTATAAAAACTTATCACGGGGGATTTTAAAATGACTTTCGCATATGTGTGGTCACGCTCACAGTTAAGTGATCCGGGTAAAAATGAAATAATTTAGTCTGCGCTCTTTAACAGTGATCCACCTCTGAAACGCTCATAGGACAAGGATTCTGTGATAGTCAGTTTGTAGTGA
>Ga0123357_10001426_pt1 | contig 25354 bp, 17 predicted proteins | sample TergutEmb28metaG_FD_89873 | JGI IMG/M metagenome (GOLD analysis project Ga0123357, IMG submission 89873) | Embiratermes neotenicus P4 segment gut microbial communities from Petit-Saut dam, French Guiana - Emb289 P4 | ecosystem: Host-associated > Arthropoda: Insects > Digestive system > Gut ...
GACGCTGGTGGAGTCTGCCTTGTTGCCTTCGAAGACTTCGTAGCCCAGAGGCATGCCACAACGAGACGTCACCAGCGCAATGACCACCTGCTTGCAGTCCGGACGGCTATCACGGGAATAACCTGCTCAAATAGATCGCGGAGAAAGAGGGAGGAGGTTTGCCAGGAGATGCATTTCCGCATCTCGCCACAGGTCGGCCGTCGCCACCAGGGTATCGTCCATGTCAAAAATCACATACATATGACAATGTCCGTTCATGTCAGCATTCACGTTGTTTTGCGATAGCGAGCATATTTTCGCCAAATCGCTTATAAGTTTCTATCAACTTGGATAAATCCGTCCATTGCGATTTGATATCATTTTTTGGGGGGGAGGACGAAAGGGTTGCCGCCTCATCCAGTATTTTCGCGGCTCTTTCAAATCGCCTCACGGCGGCGAGGGATCTGAGGCCGACATCCTCCAGAAGCCAGGGATGCTGTTCGGCTTCGTCGGTGACAAGATAGAACCCTTTGCGGCTGGATTTCCAGGACGGAGTCGGCCAGTCGGTCGCCTTGATCTGTTTCCACTCCTGGAATTCGGGGTTTTTACACAGGAATCTTAGCCACCAGCTTGTATTAAATGGAAACATCTCCATGCCGTTGCTGATGAGTTCCCACGCTTCAAGCATTATTTTTCCCGCTTGCCCGTAGGTGTCGGCGATGGGCTCTGCGTATTGGTGGAAGGCGAGGCCGGGGGTGTGGATGTAACGGGAGAACAGGTCGATGTTGGCGGAGAAGTCGGACGGTGCGAAGCCGTAGTATTCCTTGACGCCGGTGACGCCCTGCGTATTTCTGAGCGCTTCGAGTTGCTGATAAACCAGTCGTGGACAGGCGAGGTGCGTGATGGTTTCGACGTCTTCGCCGCTGCCGCCGAAGAAACCTTCACCAACAAAGGGAATGCCTCTGTCGCCGGCGAGTCTGGCGATGTTCCGGAAGGCCAGATCGGTGGTGTTGACGAAATAGACCTCCGCGATGCTGTTGTGCATGATCAGGCCGAAATGCTCGGGAGATATTCTTTCCACCACTTCGATGATCTGACCTTCCGACAATTCCCATGGCTCCCACCAAAGACGTGATCCTTGCTTCCCTTTTTGCATGGCATTCTTCAAGGCTTCCAGGAACGGAACCAATCGCTCGTGAAGCGGGATTCCTCTGCAGCGTGGGCAATCGCCGAATTCGCTGCACAACCATGCATGTTGATCATACGTATATATCAGCACATCGTCGGCATCATATTCCCGCAGAAACTCGGCAAGTTTGTTCTGATATTTACGGATGATCTCCGGATCCATGATACATTCCGGCACCGCGTCGCTCATCGCCGAGGTTTTCGGAACGCCGAAATGCGCCAGTGCGCGGAATCCGAAGCGATGCGCCTTTTCCACGCGACCTTTGTAATTTCGGGCAATGTCCTGGTCGTCGAGGTCCTCCAGATTCAGCACCTCGTTAGCCGGCCTCCAGCTCCATGCGATGCTCAATTGAAGTGTATTGACGCCGATCTTTTTGATTGCGTTCAACTGTTCGTCGGACCATGCCACATCCGGGTTAGAGGGATTGCCGAGGATGCCGATGACCAGGTCGAAGGATTTTTGTCTTTGCATAGCGTGTCCTTTACGGCCGCGACGAGGGCTGTTTGGCGGTGAACTTGTACAGCAGGTAAAAGACGGTGGGGGTGGCCAACAGGGAGAGGAGAACCGACAGGGTCAGGGCGCCGATGACGGCGATGGCCAGAGGGCGAAGCATATCGGCGCCGGAGCCGATGCCGTAGGCGAGGGGGAGCATGCCCAGGGCGGCGGCGAGGGAGGTCATGAGGACGGGTCGGAGGCGGCGGCGGCCGGATTGGATCAGGGCGTCTTCGATGGAGAGGCCGGTGTTACGGAGGTGGTCGACGTAGTCGAGCATGAGGATGCCGTTTTTGGCGACGATGCCGATCCCGATGATCGCGCCCAGATGCGAGATGATGTTCTCCGAAGTATTGGTGAGGTAGAGGGCGGCGACGGTGCCGATGAGGGCGAGCATCGCGCCGGCGAGGATGGCGATGGGCTGAAGGAACGAGCGGAACTCCAGCACCAGGACGGTGAAGATCAGGAGCAGGGCCATCATCATCACGAGGATGAGGTTGTGGAAGGAGTCCTGCTGCTGTTTGTAGAGGCCGCCGAATTCGATGGAGCCGGGGGGGAAGCGCGGGTCGCCGGCGAGTTTGGATTGAATGTCGCGGATGACCGAGCCGAGGTCGCCGCCTTCGAGTTCGCCGGTGACGGCGAGGTACTGGCGGAGGTCTTCGCGCTGGAGTTCGAGCTGGCCGGGTTCTTCAACGACGTCGGCGACCTGCGCGAGGCAGATGGTGCTGCCGCCAGCTGTTTTCAGCAGAACATTTTTTAGAGTTTCGATGCGGCCAATCGCTTTTGGATCCATCAGCACGCGGATGCGAGTGATACGGTCCGCCTGAAGCACATACGACGCAAGCTTGCCGAGCTTAGCGGTTTCGACGGCGGCGGCGATCTCCGTGGTGGTCAGCCCGTAGCGCTGGGCGTCGGCGGAGCGAACATGGAAGGTCAGGGCGGGTCCGGCGATCGTCAGGCCGTCGTTGGTGTCGGCGACGTGCGGAACTTCTTTGATCTGATTTTCGATGGCCGGAGCGGTCTGCTTGAGAAATTCCAGATCGGGTGAAAAGATTTTGATTTCGACGGGCTTGGGCGACCAAGTCAGGTCGCCGATGAGGTCGGCGAGCATGCCGTGGAGATCGGGATCGACCTGCGGCTCGAGGTGTTTGAGCTTTTCGCGAAGCTCGGTGATGACTTCTTCGGTGGAGCGTTTGGAATTGGGTTTGAGCTTGACCATGATGTCGCCGACGTTGGGTTCGGTGAGTTCGAGGCCGATGGCGGTGCCGAGACGTCGGGAGTAGCTTTCGACTTCCGGGATTTGGCGAAGGAGTTTTTCGATTTCGATCAGGGTGCGATTGGATTCGGCGAGGCTGGTGCCTGCGGGCTTGACGACATAGTCGAGGATGAAGCCGCGCTCTTCGAGCTTGGGGAGAAATTCGGACTGGAGGTTGGCGTAAAGATCGATGCCGGCGAGGACCAGCAGGATGCAAATGCCAATGGTCATGAAGCGGTGTTTGAGGGCGAGGCGCACAGCGGCTTCGTAGACGCGCGTGACGGGGCGGAGGATGAAGCCGGCGGTGTCGGCATCATTCAGAGCCGCGACCGTAAGGGAGCGACCGTGCGGATCGGAACCTGTCGCTCCCTTACGGTCGCGGCTCTGATCCTTTCGCTTAACGCGGATAATCAGCGAGGCAAGCGACGGCGTCAGCGAAACTGCCAGAACCAGCGACGTCAGCAGCGAAACCGTCATCGTAAATGCCAACGCACGGAAGAACACGCCAGGAACGCCTTCGAGAAAAGCCAGCGGAAGAAACACCACCACTGGCGTAAGAGTCGAACCTGTCAGGGGGAGGAAGATTTCGGCGATGGCTTTGTGGACGGCCTCAAGCCGGGGCATGCCGGTGGCGATCTTGGTATGAATGGCTTCGACAACGACGATCGCGTCGTCAATCACCAGCCCGATGGCCGCGGCGATGCCGCCGAGTGTCATCAAATTGAAAGTCATGTGCAGCAGCCGCATCGCCACGATCGTCACCAGCAACGTGACAGGGATCACGACGATGGCGACGAGCGTGGAGCCCCAGTCTTTGAGGAAGGCGAAGAGGATCACCACCGAGAGGATCAGGCCGAAGATGATCGCTTCCCAGACGCTTTTGACGGAGTCGCGGACGAGCAACGACTGGTCGTACCAGAAAGCGAGCTTCATGTCCGCGGGGATTTCTTTGTGCAGGGCTTTGATTTCGTTTTTCAGGGCGGCGGCGATGTCGAGGGTAGAGCCGTCGGGTTGGCTGCGGACCATGATGAGGACGGATTCCTTGCCGTCGGCGGTCACGACAGTCGCCGCCGGTTCCGCCGCTTTCATCACTCGCGCGAAATCGCGGATGCGCACCGGGTGGTCCTCTTGCATCGCGACGACGAGGTTTTCGATGTCGGCGATGTCGTGCAGACGGCCATCGACAAGCGTCAGAAAAAGTGTGTCGCGCTCTTCATGAAGCCCGCCCGCCGCCACAAGATTGCTCTTGCCCAGGACGTCCACCACTTGCGTCAGGTCAAGATGATTGGCCGCCAGGCGCAGCGGATCAGCCACAATGTGGTATTCCGGCTCTCGGCTGCCGACCAGATCCACACGCGCCACGCCCGGAATCCGCAAAAATCGCGGCTTAATGGCATCCTCCGCCGCCACCGTCAACTCCGGCAAACTTCGCTTGTCGCTGGTCAACGAAATCCCAATGATCGGAAAAACCGAAAACGTCATGCGATAAGCGCTCGCATCGACCGATTGCGGGAGGTTGGATCGCACCTGTGCCAAACGGCTTCGCACATGCAGTTCCGATTGCTCCATGTCTACATGCCAGTTGAAAAAGACGTTTACGACGCTTGATCCGCGGCCGGTCGAGGAGCGGATATTCACCACGCCGGGGACATCTTTCATCGCCTCTTCAACGGGTCTGGTGATGGTGGCCATCATTTCGTCGGCGGGCATCTCACCGTTATCCAGAAGAATCGTCACACGCGGAAAGTTCGTCTGCGGAAAAACACTCGACGGCATGTTCCACGCCGCATAAACGCCGGCCAGACAAAGCGCTAAGACAATAAAAAGAATTGCCTTCCAGTGCGAAGTTGAAAATGAGGAGAGAGACATAGTCAGTCCACCACTTTGATGCGTGTCGCCTGTGGCAATCCATAAGCGCCGGCGGTCACAACTTTGTCTCCTTCATGGAGATCGTCAGCGATGATTTCGATGAGGTTATTTTCCTGCAGGCCGGTCTTGACGGTCTTGTGTGTCGCCTGGTCGCCATCAACCAGGGCAATGACAGGATCGCCATTTTCATCGGCAACGACCGCTCCCTTCGGAACCGCCAGCACGTCTTTGTGCTCCTCCGCGATGATGCGAACGCGTACGGAAAGCCCGGGAGTGAAATGGGGCGTATCAGAGCCGCGACCGTCAGGGAGCGACTGGGAAGGAAGATCGATGGCAAGCATCACCGAACCGTTCTTGGGATCCACCTGCGGCGTCACCGTGGTAACTTTGGCGAGGATGGGGGCGGCGGTGGAGGAAATGAAAATTTCGGCATTGAGGTCGGCGGCGTTAGGGGGAAGCTGATCGGCGGGGACGTCGACATCGACCATGAGCCGATCCATCGCGATCAACTGAATCAGGCCGCGGGTGGTATCCATCGCTTCGCCGGGGTTGACCGACAGCGACGTGACGGTCGCGTCAATCGGAGCGAGGATCGTGAGCAATTCACGTTGAGCCTTCGCTGCCGCAAGCGCAGCGGCCGCCTGCGCCACCTTCGCATTCTCCAGTGCAAGCTCTTCCGGAGCCGGAGTGTTCTTCAAAAGATGCAACTGCTTCTCATTGATGGCAACATCCGCCTTCGCCGCGGCAAGATCAAAAGCCGCCTGCTCCAGACTCTTCGCGCTGGCCGTCTGATCCGCCGCAAGTTCCTTCACGCGTTCATAGTTTCTCTGGGCCACCGCAAGGGTCGCCTGAGACTTCGCCACCGCCAACTCCGCCATCTCCAACTGCTCCGGTCGTGGTCCTCCTTTCACGATCGCCAAAGACGCCTCCGCCTGCCGCAACCCCGCCGCTGCTTGTTCCTCCGCCGACTTCGCCAGGCGATCGTCAAGCTGAATCAGGACATCCCCCGCTTTCACCTGCCGGCCGACCTGAACGAAAATCTGCGAAACAACGCCAGCGGTGGCCGAAGCGATGTTGGCGCCGCCGGCCATCTGACCTTGCCGCGCCGGGCGCGGGGTCACAATTCCGACGCCTTCGACGTAACGCCGAAGCGTCGCTTTTTGGATAAGGGTCGTATGAACGGGGATTTCGTTTTCTGAGGTATTAGGATCTTCGTCTTCCTCAACAGCCTCTTTCGCATTGCCAAGCGCCGCAACTATTTTTTGAAACCGCGGGAAAGTCTTCAGCCGCTCCGTAAAAAAGCCGTTGTGAAAATGCACAAGCCACGCCAGCACGAGAAGGATGACCACGGCGGCGAGAATGAGAGGTTTGAGGAGACGTTTCATATGACTATTGCGCCACTTCTTTCTGTCCTGCCAAAATTTACCACGAAGACACGAAGTACACGGTACACGAAGACGCACGAAGATTTTTGGATGGATAGCTCTTTTTCGTAATTTTCGTTTCTTCGTGTCTTGGTTTCAACTCTTGCGGATAGCGTCGCGGAGTTGGCGGTAGGTGATGAGTTTGAAGCCGTTCTCGTCGAGGAATTTCTTGGCGCGGGGGAGTGTGTAGAGTTCCACGTCGCTGTGGCGGCCGACCCAGGAATTGGGGTCAGCAGGGACGGCGTGCGAGAAACCAAAAGCGGCACGGCTCTCGGCACAGTCGACAGCACAATGCGGGTAGAACTCCCAGAGGCCGGGCTTGAGGGTTTGCAGGATCTGGTAAAAGCGGGACTCTTTGCCGTTGTCCATCGACATGTAGTAAAGATCGGCGCCGACCCAGTTGTCGATGGATGGCCAATTGTGAACGTCCTGGAGTTTGGGGCTGCGGGAGGGGAGGCGGTAGTGCTTAAGGACGCGGAAGAACATTGCCTCCAGGTCGGGACGGAAGCGGAGGGAGAACATGTGATTCAGGCAGTGGGACGGATCGAAGCCGCGGTTGATCACGTAGTCGAGCTGGGTGCGGACTTCGAGTTCGGCTTCTTCGACTTTGGCGTGTTGGACGGTCAGGTCGGTGTTGCCCCAGAAGAAGCCGTCGGGGTCGAGAAGGGAGCGGACCTTATCGCGCGGTGCCATGGGTCCCCAGCGGTAGCTTTGCCATTCAGAGTTGAGGGCGACTTCGACGCCGATGCTGTAGTGCAGATGGGTTCGCCACCAGTCGAGCGCTTCGTTCGCCCAGGGCGCGGCGATGAGCAGGGAGGCCGAGGTAATGAATCCTTCCTCGAAAGCTTTAATGGTGCCGACGTTCGAAGAATGCGTAACGCCGAAGTCGTCGGAGTTGATCATGATAAGGCGGTCGGCAGGCGAGTAGCCGAGCTGGTGGAAGAGATGGTCTTTCATGGGATTGATCCGTAGTTAATTGTCAGACGGTTTGTATAGCGTGTTCGTTTTTATCAACGGCGTCATGCGAATCCGATGTTCTTCAATGACGGTAAAATGGCCTGCCCCATCTGCCCTTGCGGCGATGGATGCCAGCGTGCGTTGCGCGATGAGCTCAGGTGATTGTTTACGAAATTGCAGCAGAATAATGCCACAGGTGGCGGGAAGTTTTACTTGGAACGCCAATTCGCCAAAGTCCTTGTCGAAGGTGAGAAGGACTCGATTTTCAGCCATTGCCAATGCGAGGGTGCGTGGGTCGTCCCAACCGGGATGATCTTCGCGTATCCAGAGAACGTCGTGTCCTGCTTGGCGCAGGGCGCAAACAGCTTCGCCGGGAAAGTTTTCGTTGGCGAGAAGTCTCATGTCTCAGACACCCACACGGTAGACTTTTTCGGCTTGCAGAGATTCAGAAGCGTAGGCAAGGCGTGCACGGATGTCGTCGGCTGTGATGCCGGGATAGTTGTCGATGATCTGCTGATTCGACCAGCCTTCGGCCAGCAGTTCCGCGATGAATTCGACCGCCAACCTTGTACCCTTGATGACAGGCTTGCCGACGAGAACCTTGGGATCGACGGTGATTCTTTCTTTCCAATCCATGAGGCATCTCCTGATCAATCTATTGTATCGCTTCCTCAGCGTTTTTGCGATTTAGCCAGATTGATGAATGCAAGCATATTTTCAAGTGGCACGTCGCCTTCGACGGCATGAGCGGGGGCGAGGATGTAGCTGCCGGGGGCGCCAAGATCGAGAAGTTTTTGGGTTTCGTTGAGGACGTCCTGGACGGAGCCGTGGGGGAGGGTTTTCTGAGTGGAAAGGCCGCCGTGGAAGGCGAGTCGGCCGCGGTATTTGGGGACCAGTGAGTAGACGTCCATCACCTCCGGCTGGAAGGGGTTAAAACAATTGAGCCCGATGTTGATGAGGTCGTCGAAGAGTTCGTCGACGTCGCCACAGGAGTGGATGGAGACTTTTTTGTCGGCACTTTTCACGGCGGAGTACATCCGCTTGAGCTGCGGAAAAATAAACTGTTTCCAAGTCGCGTAGCCCATTTGCAGCCCGTGCTGCTGGCCCCAGTCGTCGCCGAAGTGGACGGCGTCGATGTCGTAGGTGAGTGCTTTCTCGACCTGAGCGAGGTTGTAATCGGCAATACGCGTAAGAAGTTCGTGAACGAAGTCAGGATTTTCGACGAAGTCCATCATGAGGTTTTCCATACCGCGGAGGGTCCAGGCTCGTTCGTAGAGGGAGAAGCCGATGTTGAAAACGCGGTACCGATCGCCGTGGGTGGCGAGGCGTTGCGGGATATCGTCGAAAAATCGCGGATCGTGCGGATTTGGGAAGCGGTAGTTGTCGAGCGTCGGCTCTGGCAGAACGCATCCTTCGACGATGCCGATGTCGCGATCGACGCTGCGGTCCCAGACGACGCCGAAGACGTCACGGACGTGATTATTTCCGATGTCTTCGAAGAAGCCGATGCCGTTGCCCAGACCCAGAAGGTGGTTGTCGAGGATATCGTCGAGGTTGTTTTTGCCGAAGTGTTTTTCGAGTTTTTCGTTGGCTTCGTAGGTGAATCCGAAGGACCAGGGGACATAGGGGGGGCGTTGGCCGTTGAGGACGAGTTGGATGACTCGGCGTTTGGTCATGGGAAGCTCCAATGGACGGAAGAAAAAGAGTTGCAAAATAAAAATATCAACGTTTTTACTTATTCACGCGTGCTCCCGCCGCCTCCATGGCGATGTTGCTGAATTCGCGCCACTGGTACTCGCGTGTTTCGAGCTGAAAGCATTGGATTTTGCTGGGAGGCTCTTTGAAATGGTAATGATTTTCATGGTGAACGCCATCTGGAACATTCTGCGAGCTCATCGCCGAGCTATTGGACAGGACTTCTCGATTGGCTTTGTCAAACGCCCGCACGCGGACTTGCAGGCTCGATTCGGGATACGCGATGGCGATCTTCGCGCCGTCGTCTTTGGTGAAGTAGCGATCCTTGGTGTCGATGAAGAAGCTGAAGCCTTCCGGGAGAGTTCCGGTCGTTTTCGCGGTGGCCGGATCGTATTTGCCCGCGATTTTCCAGGGGCCGCGGGCCATGCCAACCCGGATCGCGAGGGTTTTGGGTTGCGTGGGCAGGCCGAAGAAGAGCACGTCGGACTTGTCGAAGAAGTGCTGGTGGACGGGGACGGAGAACATGAACATGAGGTTGTCATCCTTCGCTGGCGGCCTGGCAAAGCGGAAGAGAATCCGGCGAACATTATTATTTTCCTCGGATAACGAGGCAATGGACGGCTTGCCGGTCTTGTAGGATCCTTTGGCCGGTGAACCGTCGGGCAACCAGAAGGTGTTGGCGGGATCGGGCCAGCGGCCGATGGCGATGAGCGAAACAGTGTTGTTGTCGGGAAACGTGACGGACGTCACCGGTAAAGCGCCCGCGGGCGCGGTGCTGACGAAACCGCCGGAGATTTCGGTGACGATGGCGGTGGGCAAAAGGCCGACCTTCGCGGATATTTGGAACCATCCGAGCCTCGGATATTTGGCGTCATAACCGGGGGGGGATGCCATATCGTTGGTGCGATAGACGGTATTGTAGACAGGAAGGTAAATGCAGCCGTTGGCATCGGTTTTGAGATTGGGATACGACAACTGCAGGCTTGGGTCAATCGCACCATTCACAACGCGGTTGCATTCGAGCGCGAAGCTGTTGATGCGTTTGTTGGCACAGGGCGAGCCATCGGCATACTGATAGCGCTGAACGATGATGGCGGGAGCGTTTTTGTAGGCGGCGTCGAGTTGGCGTTTGGATTCGATCGCGTCGCCGAAGTCACGGTGCCACAAGGCCAGCAGCCAGTGCGCGTAAAAATCGTCCGGTCGTGTCTTGATCAGGTTTTCGAGTTGTGCGCGGACCTGAGGCATGGAGAATTCTGTCACGCCGTTGTGGCTGGAACGCGTGGAATTGGCGATTTTCACGCAGGCTTTCGCGTCGGCTTCTTCGGCTTTACTGAGCGTAAAAGGCAAGTTGCGCCAGCCATTTTGGGTTTCCAGGGTCGTTGGCTCGATATCCTGCGCCTCGAGTCCGTACTGTTTGGCCCATTGCCGCACTTCCTTGAGCGCCGGCGACGGCTCCTCCGCGGCGCGACAGATGGCAAACGCCAGTGCGAGAACGAAAAGCGTGACAGTGTAGGTCAGGAAAGACTTCCGTGTCATTCCGCGGCGGTTTTGCGAAGGATTCAACACCATGACGAGCCGGCGCTCGAGCGTTGAAGGCCGAGCCATTGCCAAGAGGATATTCGTGTGGGGCCGCATTGGATTCTCCTCGCTTTTTGAGGGAGGGGGGATGGGCTGCCTGATAAGTTCGCGGAGACGATCGGGTTTTTCGGAGGAAAGTTTCGTGTCCGGATACGCCTGACGTCGCACTGGCGTTAATTTAATTCGCGGGCATCAGGGAGGCAAGACAGCAGATGTGCGTTGTTCGGCCAGTGGGGATCGGTGCGGAAGGCTTCGGCGTAGGTGGAGCCGCACTGCTGGCCGCGGGATTTGGCGTTGGATTCGACCAGGTCGAAAATGTTCATCTTGTCGAAGTCGCGGAGCCAGGCGACGCCGACCTTGTTCGCGGCCACGGCTTTCTTCTTGATCGCAAAGGTCTCCGTGATGTCGACATAATCCGTGGGGATAAAGGCGCGGGTGATCCAGCTTTCGCAGTAAAAAAGTGAAGGACGGCGAGACGTGGGCTCGTGAGCGGTTTTGATGTTGAAGGTGGAAGCGATGCCGGCGGCGATGAAGGCGGCCTTCGAGGTGTACTGGTTGTCGGAATGATAGTCGTCAGGATGGTGGGTGATGATCAGGGTCGGCTGCACCTGGCGGATAACGTCGACGAGTGAGAGGACGTATGCGTTGGTGCGGAAGGCCATGCCGTCCTGGATGCCGAGCCAGTGAAGCTCGGCGTCAATGAGTTTGGCGGTGGTAGTTTCGTGATTTTTTCGCTGGGCGGCGAGCTTATCGGGGGGCATTGGCGCAAACTTGTTGCCGCCGGCACCGTCGGTAACACAACACCACGCAACGTGAGCGCCTTGCTGTTTGAACTTGGCAAGAGTGCCGAAGCAGACGACGGCAGCGTCGCCGGGATGCGCCATGATCGCCAGAACACGGGGTTGATTTTCGATTTTTGATTTTCGATTTTCGATTGTGTTCAAAATGGCATCCTTCCTTAGGAGGTGGTGAAAAGGGATGGTGGTGGGTGGGTTTCTTCGAGGCGGTTTCGCAGGTCGGGCGTGATGGTCTGGCCGGTGAGTTGCATCGCGGCGAGCAGGGCGCCGGCGGCGGGTTCGATCTGCGCGCGGATCGGACAGGCATTGGGTGTCAGCGTTCGCAGATGTTGGAGCAGGGTGGTTTCGAGGAGATGGGAGGGATGCCGGAACACGCCGCCGGCGAGGACCAGCGGGAATGGCTGATCGAGGATGCCGACTTGTTTGGCGGCGAGGATCACGTACTTCGCCGCGGAGAATGCTTGCGTATCGAGAATCTGGCGGGCTGCGGCGTCCGATTGCGCAGCGGCATCGAGAACGAGGCGAGCAAGCGATGCAGCGTTCCTGGGCAGACGATTCTCACGGCGAGTGTGAGCGTGAATCAGAGCTTCCACGGAAGGAACACGATAATGCTCGAGAATCAGGCGAGTGAGCAGAGTCGGCGGCGCGAGTTGCAAATCGGATTGCTTGATGGCGGCGAGAGCGGCTCGGCCGAGGTTGTCGCCGCCGCAGGAACTGTCGTGGAAGAATCCGCCGTGCCAGGTGTTTCCATTGGGCGAGCGTGCCCCGGAAGTCCCGCCGGTCCCGCAGACGCAGGAAACACCCCATCCTTCCGGAGCACCGGCGATGATGGCGCCGATGGCGTCGTTGAAAACCGCCGTTTTCGGAGCGTAATGGCGGAGAGCGTTTTCCAGGAACTGCACATCCTCCGGCCAATCCGCGCCAGCAAGAGAAAACGCAGCAGCAGCAAGAGCGGAAGGCTGCAAGTTCGCCAAACGCAGAGCCTCACCGACGGCCATCGCAATGGAAGTAATCGCGGCATCAGGCGACGGCGGAGCGTAGATATCCGCGCAACCGCCGCGACCCGCTCCCACGACTCGCCCATCGGCGTCCGCGATCAGAGCGATCGTCTTGGAATTACCGCCGTCAACCCCCAGAAAGAAATTGTGCGGCACATCGGCCATTTGGGCTCCTATTGTACTACCTGTCGCTGGGTGTGGCGCTGGGTGACAGGGTGACAGGGTGACAGGGGAAATTCACCCAGTCACCTTGCCACCTTGTCACCTCAACGCCACGCCTGCGACAGAAAAATTGGCAGCCCCGGCGTACCTGAAGAATGTGTCATGTTTTATGAAATCCGTTACGATATTGAGAGTTGATAGTGTAGACAAATATGGACAGAAAGTGAGTTGAACATGATTAAGATTACGCTTCCGAATGGTGCGGTGAAGGAATTTGAGGGGACGAGTGTGACGGGGTTGCAGGTGGCGGAGGGGATTGGGCCGCGGTTGGCGAAAGATGCGATCGGCGTGGTGGTGGATGGGGAGCTCAAGGATTTGAGTGAGCCGATTGGCAGAGATGCGAAGGTGTCGGTGGTGACGGCAAAGGGAGGGGGGGGGGATGATGCCAATGCGATGTATTTGCTGCGGCACTCGGGGGCGCATGTGATGGCGGAGGCGATTTGCCGGTTGTATCCGCAGACGAAGCTGGCGTATGGGCCGCCGGTGGAAAATGGATTTTATTATGATATGGAACTGGATCATAAACTCACGGTTGATGATTTCGTCAAAATTGAGGAGGAGATTCAGAAGATTCTGGCGGAGGATCGGAAGTTTACACGCTACGAACTGGGGCAGAAAGAGGCGATGGAAAAGATAGAGAAGGAAGGGAATCCTTATAAAGTGGATAATGCGCAGCGTGCGATGGAAGGGGATGCCAATGCGGTGATCAGTTTTTATGCGACGGGGGAGCCGGGGAGGAATTGGGAGGATTTGTGCCGCGGGCCGCATGTGCCGAGCACGGGGCGGATCGGGGCAATCAAGGTGATGTCGGTGGCGGGGGCGTATTGGCATGGAGATGAATCCAAGCAGCAGTTGCAACGCGTGTACGGCGTGGCGTTTCCTTCGCGGAAAGAATTGGATGTTTATCTGAATCAGCTGGAGGAAGCGAAGAAGCGGGATCATCGGGTGATAGGGAAGCAGATGGGGTTATTTACGATTTCGCCGTTGGTGGGGAGCGGGCTGATTTTGTGGATGCCCAAGGGGGCGCTGGTGCGGCAGGAATTGGAGCAGTTTATGCGGGAGGAGCTGGCCAGGCGCGAGTATGTGCCGGTGTATACGCCGCATATCGGCAAGGTGGATTTATATAAAATTTCGGGACATTATCCTTATTATCAGGATTCGCAATTTCCGACGATCAAGATGAAAGAGCGGGATAAGGAGGACGAAAGCGAGTATTTATTGAAGCCGATGAACTGCCCGCATCACATTCAGATTTATGCGGCGGAGCCTCGGAGTTATCGCGATCTGCCGGTGCGGCTGGCGGAGTTCGGAACGGTGTATCGCTTCGAACAGTCGGGTGAATTGAATGGGATGACGCGAGTTCGCGGCTTTACGCAGGATGATGCGCATCTATTTTGCACGGCGGAGCAGGTGGAAGGGGAATTCCGCAGTACGGTGCAAATGGTGATGCATGTTTTTGAGACGCTGGGATTCAAGGATTATGAGTGCCGGGTGTCGCTGCGCGATCCGGCGAGCAACAAGTATGTTGGCGAGGCGGCGAACTGGGACCGGGCGGAGGATACGTTGCGGAAGGTGGTGAAGGAAGTGGGGATTAAAGCAGAGGAGGCGAAGGGGGAGGCGGCGTTTTATGGGCCGAAAATTGACTTTATGGTGAAAGATGTGATCGGGCGGAAGTGGCAGTTGGGGACGGTGCAGTTGGACTATAATTTGCCGGAGCGCTTTGAGCTGGAGTATATCGGTGCGGACAATGCGCGGCATCGGCCGGTGATGATCCACCGGGCACCCTTCGGTTCGATGGAACGGTTCACGGGAATTCTGATCGAACATTTTGCGGGGGCGTTCCCGGTGTGGCTCTCGCCGGTGCAGGTGGCGGTGCTGACGATTTCTGAGAAGTTCAATGATTATGCCAACGGTGTGCTTGAGAAGCTCAAGGTCGTTAACGTGCGTGCGGAGATCGATCTAAGCGGCGATAAAATCGGCGGAAAAATCCGGCGGGCGCGTGAGCAGAAGATTCCTTATATGTTGATCATCGGCGGCAAGGAGCAGGAACAAGGTGCCGTGGCGGTGCGGACGCGGAAAGACAAGGATCTGGGCGCGATGAAAGTCGAAGCGTTTTTGGAGAAGATAGTTGGTGAGGTGAAGACGCGGGCGCTGCCGGTGGAGTGAGGTGACTCGTAAAATTGGTTCAATTCGTAAAATGCGTGGAGGAGATCGATTAAGTGTGAGAACGGGGTTGCAATAGGAGGGGTTCGCGACGCCGCAAGCGTTTTCGGTGCCTTGGTGCGAGAGCGGTGCCAGAGCGGCATGCAAGTATGTCGGCTCAATAGATGTTTTCAACACGGCATGTTGCCATGCAGTGCTCCTCTGCGAAACACGTTGAAGCGTGAACTCCGTTACGAGCCGACGTCGTCGAGAATGTGGTCGGCGACGAAGATGGGGACGTTGTTGGCGACGCCAAGGGCGATCGCGTCGGAAGGGCGGGAGTCGACTTCGACGGTTTTGCCGTTGCTGTGGCGGATGACCAGGCGGGCGAAAAAGGTGGAGTCCTGCAGGTCGTTGATCAGGATGCGTTCGAGTTTGGCGTCGAGCTTTTCGATGACGGCGGAGAGCAGTTCGTGGGTTTGAGGACGCGGCGTGGGCTGGCCTTTGAGACGGCGGTCGATCGCGAAGGCTTCGGTGGAGCCGATGACGATGGGGAACGCGCGATCGCCGGTGACTTCCTTGAGGAAAATCACCTGCTGATCGGATGTCTCGGTGATGATGATTCGCTTGAGTTCGACCTGGACCATGGGAAGCTCCGCAGTGAGTCAGTAGTGAGTAGTGAATAGTGAGTGGTCAGTCGTTAGCCGTTGGGCATTAGCGGGTGTGGAGGGTGGCGCCGGATTGGATGGAGCCCGAGACGTGGATGGCGTTGTTGTCCGGGGAAGTGCCGTTGCCGGTCTGGGGGGTGGCGGTCGATTCGCAGGCGGCAAGGAGAGTGGTGGCGACGAGCAGAACCAGGAGAAGTTTCATGGGAACTCCTTGTAAGAGATACCGGGGATTATAGCCGAGGCAGCCCACGGCGTCGCAAGCGGCGGGGTTTTGTTAAAATGGAGAGATGGAATTCCAACCGCTAGAGCGTCGGGCTCCCAGGCATGCGAAATACGATGCGATTCATCGGGCGCTGCTGGCGGGGTTGCTGTCGAATGTGGGGGTGCGTGGGGATGGGTATGAGTATTTTGGCACGAGGGGAACGAAATTTTTGATTTTTCCGGGATCGGGGCTTTTTGCGAATAAGCCGAAATGGGTGGTGGCGGGGGAATTGGTGGAGACGACGAAGTTGTATGCTCGGACGTGTGCGGTGGTGCAACCGCAGTGGATCGAGCGGGCGGCGGGGCATTTGGTGGAGCGGACGTATGCGGAACCGCGATGGGATGCGGCGCGTCAGACGGCAATCGCGACGGAGAAAGTAACGCTTTACGGGTTGGTGTTGATACCGGCGAGGGTGGTGCCGTTTGGGCCGATCAATCCGAAACTGGCGCGGGAGATTTTGATTCATCATGGGCTGGTGCTCGGGGAACTACGGACAGAAGGGGCGTTTTTCAAATTCAATGCGGGACTGGTAGCGGAGGTGGAACTGCTGGAAGCAAAGATTCGGCAGCGGAATCTGCTGGCGGATGTGGCGACGCGGTATGCGTTTTACGATGCGAAGGTGCCACAAGGCATCACAAACGGAGCGGATTTTGAAAAGTGGCGGCGAGGAGCGGAACGACAGGAGAGGGGGGGGGCAAGGTTCTTATATATGTCGAAAGAAGATTTACTGCGGGCGGATGCGCCGGCGATCACGTCGGAAAATTATCCGGATAAGGTCAGTGAGGCGGGTGGCGGGCTGAGGTTGCCGGTGCAGTATCGCTATGAGCCGGAGGACGCGATGGACGGGCTGACGGTGACGGTACCGCTGGCGGGACTTGGGCAGATGGTGGCGGAGCGATATGAATGGCTGGTGCCGGGAATGCTCGAGGAAAAAATCGCGGCAATGCTCAAGGGCCTGCCGGGTGGACTGCGGCGGAATTTCGTGCCGGTGCCGGAGTGGGCAAAAGCGGCGGCGGCGGCGATTGGGAAGAAGCCGGAAGCCAGTAGCCAGAAGCCAGAAGCTGAAAGCCCAGGGATTGCAATCTTTGGGCTTGGGGAGGCGTTGGCGTCTTTTTTGGAGCGGGAGACGGGGGTGGGGATTCGGGCGGAGGATTTTGTGGAGCGGGAATTGCCGGCGTTTTTGCGGATGAATTTTCGGGTCGTGGATGATGCGGGAAAAATCGTCGGGATGGGACGGGAGCTCGGAGTGCTGCAGAGGAAGTTGGCGAAAGAGGCGGCGGGGACGCTGGAGGGGATTGTGAAGGGGCAGGGGGGGGGGTGGACGCGGAACGGGATTGTGCGATGGGATTTTGGGGAACTGCCGGAGTCAGTGACGGTGCAACGGTTTGGGATGACGATCGTCGGATATCCGGCATTGGTGGAGGTGGGCGAGGCGTGCGGACTTAGGTTGCTTACATCGAAGGAAGTGGCGGAGGAATCGCATCGGGCGGGAGTGCGTCGATTGTTTTGGGGAGAGCATCGGCGGGCGATCAAGGGGCTCACGGGAAAACTGCCGGACTTTGCGAAAATGAAGTTGCAGTATCTGCTGCTGGGGCGGTCGAAGGAATTGCAGGAAGATTTGCTGACGCTGATTGTGGATCGGGCGCTTGATGCTCCGGGCGGTGGGGGCAACGGAGCCCCGCATGGTAATGTGGGGCTTTGGCCTCCACGAAATTTGAAAGAGTACGAAGCGGCAACGACGCTGGCTCTCTCGCGATTAAACGAGACGGCAGAAAAGGTTGGAGCACTGGTGGCCAAAATTCTCGACGAGCATCTGAAATTGGCACTGCTGATGGAAGAACGCGGGCATAAAGGCTCGGCAGAGACGGATGTACATGATCAGCTTATTTTCCTGTTGCCGAAGCATTTTCTGGTCAAGACGGGCTACGCATGGCTGGAGCAGTTTCCGCGATACGTGGCGGCCATGCGGATTCGCCTCGAAAAATTACGTGGCGGCGGCAGACAACTTGCCGATCGCGATGCCGCGGGCATTGAAAAGGTGCGCTCGTGGTGGCACAAATATCTTGAGATCAAGGAGAAGCATAAAACTGTGGCAATGCATGATATGGAACTTGATACGCTGCGATGGATGATCGAGGAATGGCGCGTGGCGATCTTCGCGCAGGAACTCGGCACAGCGACGCAGATATCGCAGCGGCGCATTGAAAAACAGTGGGAAAAGGTGCGGAAGTGATCAAACCATCAGAGCCGCAATCGTAAGATTGCGCAGTCATAACCGCAGTCTTACGATTGCGGCTCTGATGTGTTCTCACCGGAACCACGCCCAATTGTGTGCCATTGGGCGCTGCCCCCGGCTGCGTATGTTGATGCTCTTCAGGCGTGACGGCGCGAGCTTACGCTCGCGGCTCTGATTGGTTATTTTTTCTGGATCAGGGTCATGGAGGAGTTGAGAGGGACGCGGCGGGAGACGATGGGGAGATGCCATTGTTTGGGGCCGTCGGTGACGAGAATGGCGTCAGGTTGAAGTTGCAGCGTTGGGGTAGCGACGCGATCGGTGGTGCGGGAGGGGAGCAGGAGCCAGGCGATGCGGGCGGTGGCGGTGGGGGATTGCGTGGTCCATTCGATTCGTGGGAAGACGTGCGTTGTCTGGACGCTACGGGTCAGGAGGATGGAGGTGGTGGGGAGGATTTCGAGCTTGGCGGTTTGGTTGGTGATGGTGGGGATCGGATCGGTGGTGAGAGTGGCGCCTTTGACGCCGTGGAAATTCCATGTGAGCTTCGCGGGCTCGGTCAGTTCGATGTCGTCGAGAAGCACGAAGAAGCGTTTGTCGATGAAGTAGGCATGGCGGTCGAAACGTTTGAGAATCGGGCCGTAGCCTTGCTCCATGCGGGAGACGAGGTAGTCGATCTCGGGGGTGGGGGAGAGGTCGGTGAGGAAGGCGAGAGGGGAATATTGGGCTTCTTGGCCGCGATTGTTGATGAGGAGCGTGTTGTGCGGAGGGGTGGAGTTGAAAGGATGGGCGGGATCGTTGGTGGAGATGGGGCCGGTCCAATCGTGGCCGTAACCGGGGTCGGCGAACAGCGATTGGCCGAAGGCGTCGAGGATGACGGCATTGAGGTCGAATTGGCAGTGGGGGTCGTCGTAGATTTCGCCGCGGGTGCGACCGGCTTTGAGGGCGAGCAGGCGAGTATTGGGATCGGTCATGCTTTCGCGCATGATGCCGATGCCGGTACGTGGGAAGAACATGCAGGTAGGGAGATGTGTTGGTGGGATGGCGGGGAGGTTGGAGTCGGCGGCGATCAGGCCGATGATGCCGGCGGGGGGGAGTTGATCGGCGAACCATTGCAGGGTGGGATCCTGGAAAGCGGCGGCGAGGAGAAGCGCGTTATTGCGGGCGGAGAGTTCGCCGTAGAAGTCGTCGCAGAAGTTGACGACGTGCTTGCCGAGAATGCAGCCGTAGAGGATGGGATAGGCGGACCGTTGGAGTTTTCGGCTGGGCTGGTGGAGGATATTCGGCCAGCCGTTGCATTTTAATGCGTACATCAGTTCGAGGGCGTTGCTCATGCCGTAGACCCAGTAATCGCCATGCTCGAGAGCGGAGCCGTCATCGTCGGCCCATTCGATGAAACGCAGGACGTGGGACTTGGTGATTTCGATTTCGCGGGAAAAATCGTAGACGTCGCCGTCGAGGGCGATGAAGAGCGAGCCGGCGCCGCAGGAGAGCACGGCAAGCCAGTTCATGGTGCGATTGCCGCTGAGATAAACGTTTTCATCTCCCGCCCCCGGTTTACATTCCGCGATATAGGCGGAAAGGGCCTTTTGCCAGCAGACATCGGCGAATCGCTTACGCTCGGCCGGCGACATCTCGGAGGCGAGCAGGTCGTAAGTGATCGCGAGTCCTTTGCAGAGGGCGGCGGTATGGAGGTGGAAAAGTGGGCCGCCTTTCATGCCGAGAAATTCGCCGGTCCACGTTTCGGTCTCGAAGATCGCCTCAACGATTGCAAGGGCGCAAGCGGCATATCGCGGATCGTTGGTGATGCGATAGGCGAAGGCACAATTCGCGGCGTTGGTGGCGGCGGTCGCAAGGGCCGCGGTACGATGCCCTTCCGGCATCGGTGGCCCCTTGATGGCAGACTGATGAAATGCAAGTTCGAACAGGCTGCGAATGCTCTTGCTTTCAGGCATGGGCGTCTCTTGGAGAACGGACTGAGCACTGGCGAGAATGGCGGCCCAATCACGGGCGAATTGGGGATCGCTGATTTTTTGCCGAAGAACGGCAAGGTCGGATGGCGCAAAGTAAAGGTGCGGATGAGCAGGTGAAACTTGAGTGGCGAGTGACAATGGCATCGAAGTCGACTCCTTGGCTTGGCAAGACGCGAAAAGGACAACGCAAACGATCACGAAGAGGGTCTTCATCGTGCGCGGATTATAGCAGACAGGACTGGTACCGCGATCGTGAGGAGATTCTCCCATATAGCCCCGGCTTTAGCTGGGATTGACTCTGATGAGCGACAAGACTCCGAGGCTTCAATTGTGAGTCGAAAGCCAATCCCGGCTAAAGCCGGGGCTATATGGCCAAAGCGGCATCGCATATCATCGTGGGATGATTAAGTTGCCGATTGATGCTTATTTGCGGGAGATTACGCGGAAGCTGCGTGATCGTGGGAGCGTGGTGGTGGTGGCGACGCCGGGGGCAGGGAAGAGTACAAGGGTGCCGCCGGCGCTGATGGAGGGAGGGGGAGTCGATGGGGCGATCGTGATGCTGCAGCCTCGGCGTGTGGCGGCACGGGCAGTGGCAGAACGCATCGCGGGGGAACGCGGGTGGGAAGTGGGGAACGAAATTGGCTACCACGTGCGATTCGAAAAACGATACACCGGCCGGACGCGAATCCGTGTGATGACGGAGGGAATCCTGACGCGGATGATGCTCGATGATCCCTATCTCGATGGCGTCGGATGTGTGATCCTCGATGAATTTCATGAGCGGAATTTGCATACGGATCTGGCGATCGCGTTTTTGCGGGAGCTGCGCGAGACGGTGCGGCCGGAGCTGAAAGTGGTGATCATGTCCGCGACGCTGGAGGTGGAACCTGTGGCGGCGTTTTTAGGGGGGACGGAAGTGGTGAAGGTGGAGGGGCGGAGTTGGCCGGTGGAAATCGCGTGGCGGCCGGGGCGGGATTCGCGGCTGGAAGAGCATATAGTGCGGGTGGTGGAGAAGGCTTTGGGGGAAGAAGCCAGTAGTCAGAAGCCAGAAGCCAGAAGTGGCGATGTGCTGGTGTTTTTGCCGGGGGTTGGTGAGATTGAGCGGGTGCGGCGTAGGATGGGGGAAGGGGGGAGGCGTAGTGATGTGGCGGTGTTGCCGTTGCATGGGAGTCTGACGAATGATGAGCAACAGCGTGCGCTGCTGCCCGATCCACATGGGCGGCGGAAGGTGATTCTGGCAACGAACATCGCGGAAACGTCCCTGACCATCGACGGCGTACGCACGGTTGTCGATTCGGGACTGGTGCGAGTGGCGAGCTTTGATGCGGATCGCGGAATGGATCGGCTCGATCTGGAACGGGTGTCGAAAGCGTCGGCGGTGCAACGGGCGGGACGAGCGGGCAGGCAGGCGGCGGGGAAAGCGTATCGGTTGTGGAGTGAAGTGGAGGAGAAGCATTTTGCGGAGTTCAATGTGCCGGAGGTGGAGCGAGTGGATCTGGCACAGGCGGTGTTGGCAGTGCATGGGTGGGGGCGGGCGGATGTGCGGAAGTTTGGATGGTTTGAGCAGCCGAGCGAGGAACGTTTGCAAGCGGCGGAGGAGTTGCTGGAGATGCTGGGGGCGTTGCGCAAAGGGAAGTTAACGGAGATGGGCGAGCGGATGGTGGGAATGCCGGTGCATCCGCGCGTGGGACGGATGCTGATGGGGGCGGGGGGAAAATTGCTGGGCGATGTGGTGAATGTCGCGGCATTGTTGGCGGATGATTCGCGGCGAGGCTGGGGTGACGTGGTGGCAGCTTCGTCAGCCCCCGGCTCTGCCGGGGGTTTGCACCGCAACCGCCAGATTCCGGCCCCACCGGGTAAACCCTCGGCAGAGCCGGGGGCTGACGGACGCGGCAGCCACATGCGATTACGGCATCTTGAGCGGGTGCGGGAACAGTTGATGTCCGTGGCTCGGAGAGTTGAGGGAAATGCAGGTAGCGACCCCGCTTTGCGGGGTGACGGGGAGGGGAAGTCGATTGAGGAAGTTTTGCTGCTGGGCTATGCGGATCGAGTTTGTCGGAGGCGTAGTGGAAGCGGCGGGGATCCGCGAGCAGGCGTGATGGTTGGCGGCGGCGGCGTGCGGGTGGCGGAGGAATTTTTCACGCCGGCACTGGCGACGAGCGAGCTGTTCCTGGCGCTCGATGCACATCACGATCCGCGAAACAAAAAGGCTGAAGCGGTCGTGAAGACATGGGCGGTCGTGAAGGAAGAATGGCTCGAGAAGCTGTTGCCGGAGCAGATCCGCACGGAAACAAAACTGGCGTTTGATGAGAGTAAAAAGAAGGTGGCGGCGACAACGCGGCGGTATTTTGGGGATCTCGTGCTGGCGGAGGATCCGCATGGCAAGGTGGATGCGGACAAGGCGGGCAAGGTGTTGGCCGAAGCGCTCGGGGCGAGAGCCAGGGAATTGGTTCTGCAGGACGAGCGGGCGGCGAAGCTTCTGGCACGCGTGGCACTGGTGCGGCATTTTATCGGCGAAAAGGCGTGGCCGACGTTTGATGATGCGGAATTGCGAGAGGTGCTGGCGGAAGTGTGCGCAGGCAAAAAAGCGTTAAGTGAAGTAGTGGGGAGGGGGGAGGGGCGAAGATTGGAGGATGGTCTGCGTGGGCGGCTGGTGTATCCGTTGGATCGAGAGTTGGAACTCTTGGCGCCCGAGAGCATGGAGGTGCCGTCGGGTTCGCGGATTAAGTTGGAGTACGCCATGGGCGGGGAGGGAGCGCCGCCGCCTCCCGTGATGGCCGTGCGATTGCAGGAACTTTTCGGCTGGACGCAAACCCCGCGAATCTGCGGCGGACGCATCGCGGTGCTCCTGCATCTGCTCTCCCCCGGCTTCAAACTGATGCAGATCACCAGCGACCTGGCAAGCTTCTGGCGAAACGCGTACTTTGAGGTGCGAAAAGATTTGCGAGTGCGTTATCCCAAACACAAATGGCCGGAGGACCCGCTGGCGGCAACGCCGGAGGCGAAGGGCCGGCGAAAAATTCGAAATGAGTACCGCGACCGTTAGGTAATGTAGACATTTCAAATTTGGAATATACCACAGAGCACGCAAAGATCGCAGAGTTTTTAAAAAACGTCTCTGCGCCCTCCGCGTGCTCTGCGGTGCATTCCGTGTGATGCGGAAAAACGGGCACACCTGCAGAGAATTAAAGGTCTGCGGGTTGGATTGCTTTTCCGGTGGCTGCGGAGAGGTGGACGGCTTCTACTTTTTGCATGTAGAGAAGCGATTCGTCGAAGTCGGGCGAGACTTGCCAGGGTTTGCCTTGTTGGACGCTCTGCACGGCAGCGATGAAATCTTCTTCGACGTGCCAGTTACGCTGCAGGGAGGCGGGGACGTTGACGGGGGTGAGAGGGTGGTTGAGTTTGGCGAACTCGATGGTGTTGCTGAAGGTGTAGCGGAGTGTGCCGTTGGTGCCCCAAATGGTTAAGCGGGCGCCGGGGGAGGATTTGTCGGTGGCAAGGCCGGTGTGGTGCTCGAAGATCAGGGCGCCGTTTTTGAGTTTGCCGGTGATGGTGACGACTTGGGGGATTTGGATGGGGTAGGGGGCGCCGCCGTTGACGGTGGGGTCGGTTTTGGTGGGGATGGGGGTGGCGAGGCGAGCGGAGAGGTCTTCGTAGGGGCCGAGCCAGGCGTTGAGCGTTTCGGCGTAGATGCCCATGGCGAGGATTTGATTGCCGGAGTATTCGCGACGTTCACGCCAGGAGATGGCGGTTTGGTTGAGGTTGGCTCCGCCGACGGCGTAAAGTTCGACCGCCGTGATCGTGCCGAGCTCGCCTGAAGCGATCAGTTGCTTGATGTAAGGTTCGAAGGGCATCCGCGTCGGCGGGGGGCAGATCATGTTCACTTGCCTGGGATGCGCGTGGGCTGCGGCTACCATCGCTTTGGCCTCCGCCAGATCCATGGCCATTCGCGCCTGACAGAAAACGTGTTTGTTGGCTTCAAGTGCGGCAATGGACATTTCTTTGTGCATGTAGGGCCAGGTGCCGATGAAAATCGCGTCGATGTCCTTGCGTGAGAGCAGCTTTCGCCAGTCGTCGAGCACTTCGGAGATGTTGTAATCTTTGGCGATTTTTTGGCCGCTTGCCAGAGAGCGGTTCGCTACCGCGACGACTTTAACGCCAGGGATTTTCGCCAGGTTCGGAAGATGGCGTTCGCGGGCGATGCCGCCGGCGCCGATGAAGCCGATGTGGATCATGTGAGACCTCGATTCATGCAAAGACTGTGCGGAGTAGTATATAGCCAAATGGGTCCCTACGGGACCTGGACAGACACAGACAGAGGACTCAATGGGGAGGGACTGGAACCAAGGAGGTGAGTTTTGCGAGCGGAGCGTAGCCGTAGCCGTTGGCGAAGGCAGAAAGGTCCATGGTTTTTTTGCCTTGTGGCTGGATGGTGAGGAGTTGGAGGGAACCGATGGCACAGGCGACGGTTTTGTCGGGCAGGACGGTGCCACGCTGCTCGGGGGGATGAGCTTGATTCGAAGAAGTGGCCTGACATTTGAGGATGGTTGCGATGGTGCGAGGTTTTCCCTGGGCGTCGGTGAGTTGGACTTGTGTGCCGGGCCAGGGGGAGAGACCGCGGATGCGGGCGGAGACTGTGGCGGCGGATTGATTGAAATCGATCCATGCGAGTTCGCGAGAAAGTTTGGGAGCGCGGGTGGCAAGAGCGTGATCCTGCGGTGTGCGGACGAGTGTGCCGGTGGCGAGATGGTTGAGCACTTGCGGGAGGAGAGGGGAGCCGAGGTGGGCGAGGCGGTCGTGGAGTTCGCCGGCGGTTTCGGAAGGGACGATCGGTGTGGAGGCTGAGGCGAAAATGTCGCCGGCGTCCATTTGGCTGGTGACGTCGATGACGCAGACGCCGGCAAGGGGGTCGTTGTTGATTAGCGTCCAGTTGATCGGGGCGGCTCCGCGATGCTTGGGCAAAAGCGACGAGTGTAGATTGATTGCTCGGTGCGGAGCAATCGCCAGCAAGTCGTCGGAGAGCTTCTGGCCGAAGGCGATGACGACGAGGCAATCGGGCTTGAGCTCTCGCAGAAGTTGCAGGGTTTCGGGGGCGTTGGCGTTGTCGGTGCGGGTCAGGGGGATGTCATGATTCAGGGCGAATTCGGACACCGGCGTCGGCGTGAGCTGCTTTCCACGACCGGCAGGACGATCAGGCTGAGAAATGATGTGCAGGATTTTGTGCGTCCCCCCTCCTGCAAGCGTGCGGAGCGAAGGGATGCCGAAAGAGCCTGAGCCGAGGAAAATGATGTTCATGCGGATAGTTTGCGGGAGAATGCGGCGAGATTCCAGTGCGGAGCCTTGTTACAAATAATAGTATTTTTATCTATATTTATACATTAAAAATAGATATGGATAATCCGAGCGGTGTTTGTTGGATATTTCAAGTGGGGCCACGCATCGCAAGTGCCAAAGCACTCGCCTATCGGCTCGCGGCTAAATTCTTCCTGACTTCCACAATGGGGCCCCCGGATTTTTATTGATACAACAATTTGTGGAGTAGCCTTGTGGAGTAGCCTTGTGGAGTAGCCGGTGTTGATCATCCATTTGTAGTAAAACGTGCTGCGGGGTCGGGTCGTGGGGGA
>Ga0123357_10001427_pt1 | contig 25353 bp, 14 predicted proteins | sample TergutEmb28metaG_FD_89873 | JGI IMG/M metagenome (GOLD analysis project Ga0123357, IMG submission 89873) | Embiratermes neotenicus P4 segment gut microbial communities from Petit-Saut dam, French Guiana - Emb289 P4 | ecosystem: Host-associated > Arthropoda: Insects > Digestive system > Gut ...
CCCCCCCCCCCCCCCCTTCCCCAATATTATTAGCCAAGTTACGCCTATGGACACAGCATCACAACCCACAAGAATGAATTTTCAGAAACACCGCAGTGAGAACCTCAGATCTCGCCTTCTGAATGCCTTATAATAATCATTTTTGTCGGTCACCAAATCGAAGCCGTCACTGTCGTTTAATCCCAAATTGTCTCAAACATCGCACAACACGTGCACATGGCACATCATAAACATTTTGTGTGCCATGAACATTACTGTATAAAAAATGGTATATTATATTATGGACCTGGACGGGAAGCTTCTGTGCTAAGATGTCGAGTGTCATATGTAGCTGCAGACTCTATCCATCAACTTTTTCCTGAGAATGGGAGAAAGACCGCCATTGCTCCAGTTCGGTGTTGAACACCTCGGTCCTACTTCAGGATCATCATGTTCGGCACGCATACTTTGGGAGCTACTGACGTAAAACTTTTTAGAAAGACACATGGCAGTGAAGGTAGGACATTCGGACTCAGCCACACGGAATAGAAAAGACAGGCGTTACAACGCTTGGGATGAGGATGTAGAAAACGTGAATGCTGTTCGTAGAGAAAGAGATAGAAGATTGTGCCTAGCCGGCTGATCTATAGCCCACACAGCTTGAGAGCGAGTTTCCAAGCAGTGCTTGCTGTTGCAGCTGGGTAGAAGGAAGGCTATTCTAAATGGATCCTCAAACTGTTCTGTAATATGCGAGTTGAGTGCGCTGAGTAAAGTAGGTGGTGTGAGACACGTTGTCGATTGTGGTCATTCGTGACAGTATTTCTTGATAACCATCAGTCATAAGTGTGATCATTTTGTGTACAAGAAGGAACATTTACACAAAGAGGAAACGGAATTAGTGATCACGGAATGTTTGTTTGCGATCATGTTGTTACATTTGTAGACTTCTCTCGCATATGTGCATTTCGTTCCCCGTTATAAGCCACGGACATCTTATTTCAGGTTTATCAGACTATAATCTCTGTACATGCGTGACGTCTTAATGATGAAGAGATGGCTGTTACACCGTAAATACAATATTGCTTCATGTAAGATGTAGTGAGAAGTAGTAAGATGGAGTGAGAAGTGTCAACTGTGATCTTTGTTTTTGGAGATAACTGTGCTGATAAACAGGAAGGCGGAAAGAACTTCTTTGTGCAGTCCGCTACAAGAAAGATGTGCTTCCTTGTGCTACGTCTTTACCGATCACACGTAAGTTATTTCGATATTAATTACGTTATCAATATGTGTGCGTGCTTAACACAGTTCCATGATCGTCACGGTTGCTTTGTTTTGATGTTGCCGTGCGTACAGATTTCGCTACCAGGACTGCACTGATTAAGGTTGGTGTCCACGAGGAGAATGTTAATCGATTATCAGAGTCATTCATTTCAGTCTGTTGTTGGGTTTCCAATTTTCCGGTTATAGTTAGTTTTTTCTAGCAAATTCATAATCTGAGTTCACAAATCCAGACTAATTTTCGAGAATTATTTCTACAGTTTTAAGCAGGTGTGTTATGCTTGTTTATGCACGAATAGGATTGAATGTTCATTTAATACCACAGTTTATTATTTATTTTTAACGCACTGTGCAATTAATGCGTTATGTATGCCACTGCCCGGCCTATGAACCGCACGTAGTACGAGTAGGATGAAGACATGTTTGTGAACCCTTTAATTCTGTAGCACAAGTTTGTTTAAATAAGTATAATTCGGTTCGTACTGAACAGTAACTCATTGTCCTAATTATAAAGTTTGATGCTGCTTAGGTAACAACCACTGTTAACTGTAAACATTTTGTCTGTGAAAAATATTCATCTGTGAACGCGCCGAAACAGGTGGTACGTATATTAACCACAGCGATTTAAACTTGTTAATGGCTGTATAGCATGGGGGTGTAGGGGCCCAAGGCGTCCTCTGAAATGTAAGGAATTGAAACGAATTAATTTTGACTGCGTTCAGTTACAGAACAAAGATTAGGCTTGAATGGCCCAACACTGAACTATCTGTAAATCTGTGTAATGCGCATTTTCCTATATCGTGTACTCAGAAGTCTCCAAGTTTGTGCTGTTCCCTGCGTGGATTTTCCATTCCCCCAGTTCTAACAGTATAAGTAACAGAATATACATTGCGGAGCCTCTGAATAGTTTGTGTAATAGAAAGAAAGAAAGAAAGAACTGAAATTGCTGACAATTTAGTGTATTGTGATACAGAACATGCCGTGCAGTTGCATATTAAAGGAAGGAACTCATTCAGCAGAACAAAGATAGTGTTTTTGTTCAAATGTTATTAAGGCCACACTGACGGTCATATAAGCTTCTGTAAATGTAGATCGTATCGACTTAAAGACTATTTTTCTCCTGTTATCCGCTCTTTTAGGTGAAACTGATATGGACATACTTTTGTTTGTTGTGTTCGGATGTATGTAATTGGATTTGTACTTCGTATTCGTTAATGTTATTTCAACTTAAATACTGCACTGTATCCCGGACGGCCACATTTTTCGTGAATTTAAAATTGTTCTTTATACCGTTTAGCTTCGTTCTGTACATTGAAGGGAATATACTATGCGTATAATCCGAACGGGATTCTAACTTGGTTAAAACTGGTCCTGGACTTGCCCCGAATTATGTCGGTTTCCAGTGTCACAACCACAGGGTCGACATGGTAGATCTGTTTATTCAGTACTGACCAATATGCCTGATGTAACAACACCGCTTGGTTCTAAAGGGACGTCATCCGTTGGTCCAGGGCGTCAGTAACCGGAATTTTGTCGAAAATCCCCTACTTGACAAACGCGACACCGATTACAGAAATGTCTCGTTATTTGACGTATTAAAATTTTCAAAACCAATGGATAACGTAGCATAGGCGTTTCACATTTTTTGTTGTTGAGAATGCTTCAGTTTTGCGACGTTTGTAAAGGATGACGATACCGGCAGCAAGTGACGTCTTATATACACAGGCCGAATGTAGAGGATTTGCGGGTTAAGAATTTTGAAATAAATGAAACAGGCAATGTCCTCAGAGCAGACACTTCCTGGTGCGTTCTCGTAACTGTAGCAGCCAATGAATGTTGGTTATCTTGGTAACCATGGTAGGAAAGGTAACCAGAAAATCAGTGGTAACGTTATTAATCAATTGCACGTTGTACACCTCCCACGTCTGCAGGGATTGTGTATGTTAATTTTACCCGATTTTAACCAGACGTGAATTTCATGCCAGATTTTAGTAAAACCCGCCAGTATAAAATTAATGAAAATCCGACCAACGAAAGTCGGAATTTTTTCATGAGAACGGACGATCGTACAGGCTTGACAGCTAGTAGCCGTTTTCGCTGCTTTGCAACCGTGCTTGGAAAGGGACTGATGTAATTCCCCATTCTTTTTGTGAAGAAAGAACTGCGGAACGAAATGCAGGCCTGTGCTTGGTTGTGAATCCAGTGTACAACTTCCTGGAAACACCCCTTCCCTTCCCTGCCGAAGTGATTGCTGAGGACATATGCAAGAGAAAAATCTTCCAATTTCAAGTGGTTTTTCTGCGGGTATTTTCTGACAAAAAGGTACGCATATCGTTTGCATAATTAATCCCAGTGATGTGATGGGACGAAAGGCAGAGCACGGAAAATGCGTTGCATATATAGCTTGAAACCAAAGGAGTATAGTGATTTTGTTCTTTAACTTTCACAGTCTCTTTATTTCAAACTTAACAGAATTATGTGAGGAAGTTGCAAGACTTTATTTGAAACTTAACAGAATTATGTGAGGAAGCTGCAAGACTTTCCACCGTATTTAAGTAAGTGCCATGTTTAATTCCTCAACACACCACCAGATTGCAGGGACTATTCTAAGCCCCCCCCCCCCCAAACATTTCCAATTATGTTGTGCAACATACGTGACGTGAGAGTTACGCAGTGTTTTAGAAGATTATTGCGCTATTCTACGTGTTTCGCAAGTCGATATCTAGATTAGTATCAACAAAAATTTTTGTAAATCCTGAGCATACAGTGTAAAATGATTTGTCAGTGATTCTGGGCGGACAGCTTTGAACTCCTCTACACCCAAGTTATAACGCCGATGTGCACTGATCTCCGTTTTCCACTAGCCATCAGTATGTTACCCGTAACTGTGCTATTCACTGATCCTTCTCACATTATCCGGGTCGCCTGGAGAATAAAAATACATCATTCGCACACTGCAGTGGATAGACGTATCAAAATTGTTCAACTCGAACAGGTGTTCGAGCCATACCGCATGCTGTTCAAGGAGATGAAAGGAAGAAAGAAGCAGTAGTCATCAGTGATTCTGCAAAGTACAGAAAAACAAAATTAAAAAACATTGTTTTTCCGGGTGGGGGGCTCAGACAAATATTCGCGGATTTCCCCTTTTTGCGGGGTGCCTTGGGACCTAATCCGCGCGAGAAGCAGGAGATAATAATAATAATAATAATAATAATAATTACTGCAATGGGGTTGTTACCCGGTGGCAGTGGTTATTTTACATGTATACAAAATATGAAATTGGTTACTGCTAAATTTAAGTTGGGAGGGCTACATGAGAAGCATATAGTGGCAACTTGGAATCTTGGGAACCATCTCAGCATTTGCTTTTAGGCACAGGGAAACCAAGAAAAACCTATGTCGAGGTGGCTGGTCGCAGGACCTTCCGAATACTGACTTCTAGCCAGCAGATGAGTTTACTGTGATTCAGCAGGTGCAGTGAAACCCAGATGTAGTCCCCCGATATAGCACAACCCTCACTCAGCGCACATGCGAGTCGGGTGACAGAAGTAATTCCGATTTACCGCCACAGATTCTGGTAACAAACAGTGGCGCTATATCGAAGCTGGACTGTAGTCTGTTGTAGTGTGAAGAATTGACGTTTCGCCGCCCTTGGTCAGGTGGTACTGGTAACATCTTTTGCTGCTACCATAAGTTCAACAGGACATGCACCTCGCTCCGTTACAGTAACTGAAGACTGTTAGTAGCAAAAAGTGTTATATTTATCCTCACCCTTTGCTTGTTGCACAGAACCTCTGTCCACATCTGAACTGCACCAAAACCCAGAACATTACGCAGTCAAATTGCGACTTGTGAGGAACGACAGCCCTCAGTGGACATGTTCGGTACAAGGTGACTGCAGTTAGAAGTATATCGAAAAATTCAGTTCGTAAGCATACTCCTTGGGGGTTATAAAATCCGGTCGGTTGCCACTATATGTGAACATCAGTATCATTTGTTCTGGGAACTGTAAGAACCGTAGAAATACACTGCGCACGTTCGCGAAATTGCGTAAAGCGACTAATAGCTTCGTTGTGTCTGTCCGCAAGTCCGTCCGTCCTTCCTTCCGCATAGAACGAAACGGCTCCCACTGGACAAATTTTCATGAAATTTGAGTACTTTTCGTAAATCTGTCGAGAAAATTCAAGTTTCATTCAAATCTGACAATAATATCGGATACTTTACGTAAAGAGCCTTCATCACACTGGATTGTTTATTTGGGGGTTATGTGGACTATTGACTGTGCGGATGAATGTAATAAGATCCTTCGAAATATCGGTAACTCTTCACTAGTCGACAGCCTAACATCCCAAAATACCCGAACTTCACTACGAGAAACAAGTCTCGTAGAAAAATGCCCATAACTAGCGGAATCCACTGCGTGTATCTGTTTATTTCGTACACCGTTTCTGGGAATACACAAAATGAGTTGAGCATCGTTTTTATTACGGAACAAGTTTGTTTTTGGAAATTACTCGTAACATGGTTATGGTTTGCGAAAGAGAAGTAGTTCATGGTCTCTGCTCTGTATGTGTGTGTGTTCTGCCCTAGCAGTGTAGAGTAAGCGTATCGCAGCTTATAGCATCTTCCTAGTTACAAAGGACTCGGTATAGTGACTTTTTTTGTTTAATTTTTTCTGATATACTACTGATGTCTTCCCTGAGTGACTGTATTGTACTGCTGGGAAACGGGATAAATTACCCTGTACCTTACACAGGTGTCTTGGACATTTTCCGTCTTACTGGCTGGAACGCTGTCACTATTTATAATTCAGTGATCTGCACAAACACACGATCCCTCGGGATCCGCGGAGCACACATTGGGAGCCACAGCGTAAGAGGAAGGAAGCTCGGTTGTGAGATACTCTGTCGGCTTCCCAACTCTCGAGCCCTGCCCTGGTGTGTGGTAGTACTGATAATGTGCTTGTTAGGGTTGGGTTCGGGGCCTGGCGTAGATGATACCATTTGGTAGTTATATTAAATATTTTGGACGCTCTCGGGCTGTTCTTTATTCGCACAGAAAAGTTGAGCATGTTTGGTTTCGTCGTGTGCTTAGGACACACGAAATTAACAAGCACCGTAGAGGCTATGACGCTGTGTGTATGTTGTGACGTGACCAGTGAATTATGTGCACGCAGTGTGATGAGTTGAAAATTTATGTAAAGAATAAGCTTGGGAAATGTGGTTCGTTTGTCCCCAGAACCAATGATGATTCTGTGAAGTATTATTGACGTTTCTAACGTGTTAGGGATTAAGAGTACAAGACAGAAAGAACATTTTTCTAGTAGGCTGCTCTGATTTGTGCAAAACACTGTGTTGACTTGCTGCACGTGCTTTACCGAAATCACAGTCTTACTCATAACAGTGTAATAACGAAAACTACCGCGGGGTGCTGATAAGTCCGTAGCTCGACCAGGAAGGAAACAAGCTCGGAAGCATGTCAGGGACGCGCGCGATTTCAACAACATCGAGACGCGAACTGTCATCAAGGTTTTTTTTCCCCTGCAAGGCAAAGCGCCGATGGAAATTCACGCCGTTCTGGCATAAACATTAGCTTCGTCTTAGGAACACAAAGAACACCGGCCAAACATTCGAATAGCACCTTATACCGACAAAGCACTTGGCAAATAATCTTAGTCTGTAATGTGTTAGATGTACGCATTGAGTGGAACGTGTATTTTGACACGATCGCCAGTACTGTACAGCATTTAACTGTTTAAAGACGAAACGTGTCTGTTTTTTATATGGACTCAGTGCGTACCGCGCATAAATACTCTCCACCTCGATTGTGCAAAACTAGTCTGTGAATGGTGTACAAGGCAAAGGTCGCTGTGTGTTCTCAGATCCATACGAAACAAAAATGCGCTGTGGGGGCTGAATGTAGAATTTTTGAATGTTGAGCCTGGCTGTACGTGAAGTAACTGCTAGGCTTTAAGAGTTAATCCAACAAATTGCAGATCAACAGTAAATAATTATTTGTGACGTATGTTCCACCTATATATTTCGACCTCTACAAGGTCATCATCAGGAAGGTATATACAAGGTGGTTCAAATATGACCGGGACTGATTTGTGTGTAAACAAGTGTAATCAGTCCCGGTCATTTTTGAACCACCTTGTACAATGGCACGCGAGTACGGAAAATTCTGTTAAATATGTCGGAAGTTTGTACAGAGGCGGATTTTGCAAGGTCGGAGTAAAAAAGGGTGCTTGACTTCGATCGTATATGGGTAACATTTAAGTGTAACTTTGGGGAGGCAAGGCGAATGCTGTCCATGTTGGGCGGGGTAAAATCAAAATATCGGCCTGTGCAGCCCGCTACTACTGTAATCCCTGTGTGTATGTTTGTGTGTGTATGTGTGTGCCGTGTTTGTGTGTGTGAGAGAGAGTGAAGGGCGGTGGGAGGGAGAGGGCGAGTGTGCCACGTGTTGCTTTCCATTTCAGCTTTGCAGCCATTGGACCGATTTTTATGAAACTTGGTACGAACGTTATACCATATGATGTCACTACATCGCTGTATTCACCATTTCAGTAATGATATAGGGGAAGTTCGAACTTGTGACGTGGCAGCGACACGCTACTCGCCGGTCCTGATGTGCCGTATGATGCTTGAAAATGTGAACGTAAAAAAACATCGCGATCGGGCGATGTTTATACTTCTCTGTTTTATGGCGGCAGCTAGTTTACCTCTTGAGCTAGATACGCGACATTTTGTAGGGACCTTTAATCAGCATTATATAAGCGTTACTAATTATGTGTGAATATTATGCTTAAGCGAGCAAATAGGAACAATGACGACGATATGAAACTTGGAAGTTACGTAAGGTGTTATTTTGGGGCAACCTAACAAATTATCGTTCCTTACATAAACGGTCTGATTTGCGTGCAGTTTCAGACCCAATTTTAGGATCGAGCCGAGCATTTTGTTACAAAATCCTGTGCGAAGTAATCAAATATCCAGCATGGTTCTGGAGAGATCTACTTTTCTCCAGCAAGACGCAAACTTTCTTGAAAGGTTTGTAACGATAGTGTTTTATTGACGTTACACAGGTGTTCGAGTTTTCTTAAGCTCTGAGCCAACTTTTTTCCAAAGTTTGTTAACGATGCTGTTTTACTGATGCCGCACAGGTATTTCATCTCTTCTTCTGTGTGTCTGTTTCGGTTGAAAGCACCAAACGTTACGACGTTTCGGAAGCTGGAATATACAAAAGTCAGGTATGCTGCTAATATCAGCTCCCGGGGACAGATGATGGGGGGAAAATAAAATGTGTGTACAAATGTGGTGTTATTGTTGGTAAGGTAAAACGGGTGCTGGATTTGTATGGCTCATGATTGACTGATTGTTGGATCCTAGGGATGTCAAGGATCGACATGAAAATTGTCAAATTTGTGCTGTCATAAATTTGGCAGTGTACACATATAATGCTTTGATGACTGAACAAATTCTCGCAGTGTTTCATCATTTGTCTTCAAACAAAATATTGTGATTTGTACGCTGGCAGTGTTGTCATGAGTCTCATGTAAATGGCTCCAAGGTGTAGAGGCCTTCCTGAGAAGGTAAGAATCGCTGGCTAGTTGGAAGATCTTCATCTTATGGAAACAGACGGTGTATTGCCATGTGCACAAGAACACTCCACTGGAGGCAGAGCCAGCAGTTAGCAAAAATGGAAGCGACAGGTTTCTGTGGACGTTGATAACCAAGTCTCAGTCTACTACACGGCGTCACATGCCAGTTAACCGGTTATAATAATTACAGACTTAGACTAAGAGGATGACCAAAAACAGATGGTGGAAATTTGTACAAATAAATGTGCAAAATTAAAAGCTGGAACTTGAAAGAAACTTAACAGATTTTATGTATTTTATTAATGTAAACATATTGGGATCCCAGTGTGCACACAGCACCAATGACTTAGTCTGCTATGTAGGCCTGAAGATGACCGACTGATGGGTCGAAACATGTAGCCTTATGTATTAATAAAAACGGCAGTGCTGACGTATATAATTAATTTTATTATATAATTTTATTATAAAAACTGGAAATAGAGGTAAAAGACAGCTGGCTGAGAAATCAACAAGGAGGCGAAGGTCCACATTGGTCTGTAGTCATCGAAGAAGAAGAAGGAGGAGAAGAAGAAGATGATGATGATGATGATGAATAGTAATATAAAGATGATGATTTGTGTTACATATTAGTCTGAAAATGACCTAATTATGGGTAGAAATAATCTAAATATCTAATATTAATATTAATAAACATTGTGTCGACGGCATTTACATGCGAATTTGTAATGTTCTCAAACAATGGTGTATCTAAATGATATTTAAAAGGAATTTTATTCACTGACTCCCGTCATTGCTTCCTGGATTATGAGCAAATATCGATAGAGGTATCAAAAATAAACTGGCAAGTAATGCTAGACCAGGGTTTTCAACAACACTTAATAAGAGTGGTAGAACAAAACTTGTAGCCAGATGCGAAGTTTGCACTAGGTATGGAGAAATTCGAAGTAGGAAGAATGGTAGGAACAAAGCCGAAAGTTGAATATAAGTGTGGAGAATGTTATAAAGAATCGAATACTCTTATTTTTGCTGACGGTTAGACAGCGCTAAAACGGAGAAGAGTTCCAGCGAGCATTACGTGTATAATTTATGAGGAATACAACGTAGGCATTTCTACTTTTAAAACAAAGTCACGGCATTTTAGAAAGTAAGCACATACGAGAAAGAATAGTTGACAACAGAGTAATTCAACAAATAAAAGAAGTTTGACTAAACTGGAGATGTTTCAGTATACACATGGAACAATTATATGCACACGCAAGACAATTAAGGAAACACTGTTCAGATCGTATCAGATAATGGCAGAACCGACGTTGCTATCTGGGTGTGAGAATTCGACTGTCTGAGAAAAAACATGAAAGAAATGAGACAGCAAATACATATTTTTTGAAGGTCAGTCGCAGGTTGTACGTGATAAGTCCTTCAGACGTGGATAAATAAAACGTGCTAACTGTATGCACTGAAAATAAGTTGATGTGGTTTGTGGATGCAGATGGACACTAATTATTACAATGAACGACACACGCGTTCTCATGTTGATGTATAAACAAACTCGACCGGCGGAAAAATTCAGCTCGACCAAGGAGTAGATGGTGAGAAAAAACACCCAGAAGACCGAAAATGCCTGGAATGGTTTGTATATACACCGTGCTGCTCGTGATAGTGGTAACTTGATGCCTTGTAGCCTAATTCATATGTGTAATGACCTTCATACCCATGAAGATGAGACCACTGCGCTCTCTCGAAACGTCGGGAACCCAATTCATGTTTGATCTGCTATCACTATTTTATACCATATAAACCAACTGCACTTTGTAAAAATTGTAGTTACACATTCGGTAGTTGATTATATTTATTTTGTGATTTTGTATTTTGTTGAGAATAACATGTAAGCCAGGGTTGCACAAGTTCCGGGCGCTAGGTCGCCCGGGCGACCAAATTTTATACGTTGGCGTCTAATATGTGGGTTCGCAGTTCGGAACTTGTTTCATATCACCGTTCTGGCACCTAGACTTTTGAGGGTCTCGTAGGTTTTTGGAAAATTTGTCCACCCCTAGTGTAAGCTACTGCAAATGCTGTGTTAAATGTGTCGTGCGTGCGCGCGTGTGTGTAAGTTAATTTACCGCCACTCTTGCAGTTACCACGTAACATGAATCGACATATTTTGCGCGTATGATCACATCTGTGTATAAAATTCCACATTCCTGTTTCCAGTGATTCATTTGTTAGCGCAGTTACGCAGAAGGATCCAGTTTCTGTGCCAACTCCATTGTGTTGGACGTATTCTGTATACAAGGAACATCTGGATGGACTTGACATGTTTTTGAAAAAAATGTCAGCTACGGCACATTTCAGGACCACGTATTGTTACTCCCACCCCACAATTTTACACACCTGCCATTGTTATTGATTTGATGGCATGTGCTGGTGTGTTCATACAACTTTAATGGAAGTTTATCGTTTGGTTTAAACCTTTGAGGTGATTGCAAAGACCAAGACATGATTACATCAAGTTATACGGCCCAAATTCGTGCAAAATTAATTATTAAACTGAAAGGTACATATTCAGAGAGAATGATGACTAACTTGTAGCACTGTTTTATTTATTTGTTGTTAGTTCCTCGAAATGATTCGGTCGGACTTAATAGGCCATCTTCAGGGAGACTTGTATAATGTGTGCAGTGTTTGTTTCAATTCAACTGTTAGAGTTCAACAAGTTATGCAAAATATGTGAACACTCTAATAGTTACGTTGAAACAAATGCTGCACACATAATTTCTCAATTAAGATGACTGTTGATTTGACGTTCAGTTGACCGTGCATCGTGATAAATTCTTATAAAAAGCCAAGTAGGTACACTAATTTCTCAAATTTATTTTTGGAATAAAACTCTACATGTTTCGGACAGTTCCTCTGTCCATCATCAGGAGTTTTTCATTGTACACACAGCAATGGTATATGTCATGGAGGTTTGCTGACAGCCCGCAAGCTGTCAGCAAAGCTGTATGACATATACCATTGCTGCATGTACAGTGAAAAACTCCTGATGATGGACAGAGGAACTGTCCCAAACATGTAGAGTTTTATTCCAAAAATAAATTTGAGAAATTAATGCATCTAGTTGGTTTTATTATAAGAATGACCTATTAAGTCAGGCCCAAACGTGTCAGAGAACTATCCATCAAGTAAGTAATACGGTGCAACAGTTTGGTATTGATTCTTTGTGAATATAATATAGTTGCACGGAAAATGTACACTGTTAAATTTGAAAGTTATATGTACAGAACCCTCATAGCATATATGCAGACTGCGAATGGATGTCTTGCGTCCATTAAGAATCACACCGGCACCGGTTTGCTACGCTGTTTACACGAAAAGAGATGCCGTATCGTTGGCATTGTCACAAAACAGAAAGTTAGAACAAGTGCTAATAGGACGGGTAATTTGTCTCTACTTGTGTGACATTGTAGCGCATCGCGTAAGCATTCTCATTGGAAACGCAACAATGCTTTCTGTATGTAATGTTGAGCTACATGTGACAGCAATGTAAGAATATTGAGCACTGTGCAACAGTGATTCGGCAACGGTACAGCATCCTGCGGTCTTCATGGAAGCCGCGCGATATTTTTGTCCTTTTTTTAACGAAATTTGGATGTTCTCGATAAACTTTCATACAAGTCACCAACATTTGATCTCCTGGAGGATCCGTCCAGTGGGAGCCGTGCTGATAGGTGCGGACCGACGGACATGGCGAAGCTAATGGGCGCTTCTCGCAAGCTATGTGAATGTGCCTACGACACTTACCTTCGGCGTGCCGAATTGTAGGGTTTCCAATGGCGGAAACCAAGGATTTAAACACGACAGGAAGAAAAGGAAACGTAATGATGCTGAAATGAAACTAAGACGTGTAGATTTCAGCATTTTTTTTAACTGTGTGATCCAGAAGTTGGTGTATCTATTTACGGTGTCGAACCTTCGGTTTCTTTTTCAGTTGCTGGATGTTTGTTTCTACCGTGAATAATACGTAACAGTGGAATAGAAATGATTTAAACTGGATTTCAAATTCAGGAGTTAGTGTCTGTATTCAGAACTTCATAACGTGAACTTCCTATGTACAGAAGCGGGATGCAGCTGTTTCATTCCAGGTGTTTACATGCGAGTCCTCACTCATACACACGAACGTGAGCAAGTGAATGAATTGTGCATACAGATCGGTGGATACTGCATGTTGACACGCTATCCATTATGATTATTGCTGTTCCTTTGAATATACCACAGATGGAAATGTCATGGTTTATGGACAGCAATGGAAAATAACTTGGCAGTGACGTAGCGTTTCGAAGGGGAATACACGAAACAAGATGGGCTGGGCATGTGGCGCTTATGGGTGAGGAGAGGGGGGTGTATAGGGTCTTGCTGGGGAAACCGGAGGGAAGGAGACCACTGGGGAGACCTAGGCGTAGACGGGTGGATAACATTAGGATGGATCTCCAGGAGGTGGGATGTGGGTATATGGACTGGATTGGGTTGGCACAGGATAGAGACAGGTGGCGGACGCTTGTGAGTGCGGTAATGAACCTTCGGGTTCCGTGAAATGCGGGGAATTTCTTGACTAGCTGTAGGCCAGTTAGCTTCTCAAGAAGGACTCTGCACCATGGAGTAAGTAAGTATACACGAAACAACGAACTAAGGAGGAATATGAAAATTCTGCGACGTTACGCAACCTACACTGGTTAGTAGTGACCGACGTTTCGGAGGAGTGGTACGTCCAAGTTTTCGGTAACCGTACATCAGTCAACCCGGCTTAACGTTCAAGGAGACGTGAATGTTCACCAAAACTGTTCTGTGAATATCATCTTGCAAGGAAGGTTCTTTTGCAGTAGCACGTGACTGTCATTTCTTAGATATTATAAATGTCAAAAATGCGTTCGAATAAGCAGTCAGCTTCTGTAGCCAAAGAAGTGGGATGTCTAAAATTTTAAATGAGAATTAGTTTAATTCGTGTATGTTGGCGTTCACAGTATCAGAGAAGTAAGGACAATAGCCGTCATACACAGTAATTCTTTTTATGCTGTAAATTTTTCCTGCAGCATGTTTCGGCTCATGTATGAAGAGCCATTATCAGGCTAACAAGGTACCATAGAAAAGCTGGAACACCTTAACTATTCTACATTGCCCTTGTATGCGGTTGAGATCTCACAGGGAAAATGTAAAATAATTAAGATGTACGTAACGACGTTTGTTTGCCAGCTTGTCAGCCTCATGATGTCTGTTTATACATGAGCCGAAACATGTTGCATTAAAACTTTACAAAGTTCACAGAGAGAGACGGGCACTACTCTTACTTCTGTGTATCTTCACAGCGGAATTTCTCACTTGAAAGTAAAAAGGATGAGTTATTTAAATCATTTCCACGTAATTTAACTGATTGTCACAGTAACATATTTATTTTACACCGCGTATTTCGCCTTGTATCGGAAATGATAACATATGCAGTGAGTATATAGCAGTACGTAAAGCGGAGCCTGCTTTGAACAAATTTCTCGGATCTTGAGAGTAAGGAATTGCCCGTAATAAGCGAAAAGTAGTAAGGCATCTTCCCGTCTCCCTCCATTGTCCCATTGTGCATTCATTAGAGTACGTAATTTGTTAATGGAACAGCTGACTGGAGCGCCGTGGGAGTGATTTGGAGGACATTCGAAGTGTGAGTACGCCTTGCTGTCGAAGAAAACCTGCTCTTGCAGAAGAGCTGACAATACAGCTAACGTGCTCGATATGGCAACGTAGCTGACCGGGTCAGCAACATCCATCAAGACTCTTCGGTTGTGGTTGGGGTTTTAGAGAAGGGTGAGGGTTGAACAGGCTAGTTGCAGCAATGCCTGGGTAAATCAATAACAGTTTCTTCCATGCAGGGTCTAGCCAGGCACTTCTAAGGCCCAAAATACCGTTGGTCCAAAAGCAGAATGGAAGTGCATGTTGGTACGAGACTTGAACTGTCAATACTGGCCACATAAGACAATGCCATACTATTGTAATGCGGCACCGTGTTGTCTGGTACATGTTTACCAAGTTTTCAGAGGGGTCTGCTGTCTGCATCCCCAGGTGACGTTCATAATGAAGACAGCGGTCTATTCTGAAATGTCTTTACATTAATACCAGAGTATACGACATCCCATCATTGAAGACTTCATACTCAACCACTGTGAGATCTCACCAAGACGGTGCAGCAGTTTTTCCTGTCTATGAGCGTGATTCATTCGTCGAAAACTGTTCGTGAGGCGAAAAACTTGTAAAACGAAAATCAGTTACGCATTACGGCCTACATTATAAATTGTAAATGGTTCAAGACTTCAATAGTTACTTCCCAGAGGAATGCGAAGTTCACCTTACCATGAAGAAATTACACTAACGATCATATATTTATATTTATGTAAACTTTCCAGCCATAACTTAGGCATCTGTAGTAGTTAAGCAGTCCCTAGGCAGGCCCCTAGGGTTCCAGATTTCCAGGAAGTTGACACATGAAGGTGGTAAGGTTGTCAGCCTTACGCACTGGCCGCCTTTAGCCCCGCGGGAAATATTCCGGGTATTCATTTCAGTTAGAGGCTGAGTCGACCCCAATACGGTCATGCAGTTAAAAGGATTATCTCAATGAAGAATTCCAGTGAGAACGTCGGGAATCGAACCCGTGACCTTCCGTTTTGTGGCGCTGTGTTTCAACAAACTGCGCCGCTGCGCGCCCCCTTAAATAGTTACATCATAAAGGTGTCTGGAAATTGCAAACATGTACGTACCATCCTTACTATAAATAAGATGCGCAAAAAGTCCTTATGATTTAATCAATGCAGAATGATTAACACATAGAAGGGCAAAATCTCAAAGCCGCGAAAAAAAAGAGTGACGCTGCAGTGCTGCTGCTTCTGCGTTGACCTCCAAAGGATGCCTAGACCTTATGCGCTTCCGAGGTGGTTCGAAAACCGACGACAGTCGAGAAGAGACGCAGGTAACAGCGATAGCGTTGCTGGAAGAAGGAACTTCTGTAATCAAAACCAGACTCGCGAGTTGAGAAAGAGGGTTTACTTTACGTCGTGTAAGCGAAAATTCGTAAACTGGTTGCTAGTCAAACCAATGGATTTCTGTACCGGAGTACTGGTACCGTTATTGTGAATAATGGCCCGTGGGTCTTTAGAAGGCAATACAATGCATCTCTTTTACCAACGCTCTGAGCATGGCAATTTTATGCCGTAGACAGCTTGCACCCGCTGGCACGTCCTATGACACCGGCAATGCTGAGGACTGCGATTAAGGAAACACACTGCACATATCATGAAAAATTACAGCTTACATACAGAGTGCATTTGTGGCTTTCGTTTGATTTTAAAACGGACGCAGAAACCCGAAAATGCATTAACTAATTGGTCTTTGAATACTCAGGTCTTCATTGATGTTACGCTGTTTCCACAGTTAGTTGTTTTTTTTTTAATGGAGACGTATTATTTACGTGAAAAGTAGGAACGGGTTTTTAAAATCATAACAAGATTAGGCCCGTTTAGCCTTTTTATGGCCAGCCAACAAACTTTGGTGTGCATGTGGGCAACATGACATTCAGTGCACTGTATAATGTATGTGTATATATATATATATATATATATATATAAAATTACAGGCATAATGTCACTTGCGTGTTTTTTCTGTACATCTTTAGTAAAAAATACGCCGATAGTAATAGGAAGAGTTAATAAAAATGAAATTCACGATAGAGATAGGGTGTCGCAATTTTTAGTACTTTTTATGAAATGAATTGGTAACGTAATGTGTGTCATCGTAAATAAACGGCTCGTGAGTTTTCAAAGTCGCTTCGGCGTTCTGTCTTGGCTTTGCAACGGAGAGGGTTAACAGACGTCCCTAAGTGTGTGCATGAGCAATATAGCATTGTGTCGCGAGCATCGTGTTGGCGCAACAGGTTGGGCTGATCTTTACTTGATTCCTGCTTAAATTAGTTGACTGGGTTCGAAGCTGAAACCGTTTGCTGGCACTGCAGTTGCATTTATTGTCCGGAGGAGGTTGTAATGGTTACTAGTGTTGAAATGCCCAATGATGAAAAGGATAAGTGCAAGGGAGACTTCCCAGCTAGGTCCTTGGTGGTTGGTATATCTGGCTAGGGAGGGCCAGAGCCAAGGGCTTAGCAGGGACAGGGACGTCCCTGTGTGCATGGGTTATGAGATCTGAGGGCATGTAGCATCACAGGGGCCGGGTTAGCGTAGTCGGCATAGCGACATGCTACGGTCTGGACTGTTCAGGGCTCGAATCCTGGTGGGATAAGACATTTTAGTCACATCCGTCCAGACTGCCGCAGGTGTCCACCCATCCTGCTGTACAGTGGGTGCCAGGGCTTCTTCCCGGAGGTAAAGCAGCCGAGGCATGGCGTTGGCTATCTACCCCCTGCTAGCGCAGAGTTTAAGAATGAGCCGCGTATTCTGAAATATCCTGGAGAGAGCGAGGCCTCCATCAGGCCGTATAAAATGAAGACTGAGGTATGTGCCACCTAATCGTTGGTAAATTTCGGTCAGACTGCAATTCATGTCCCAGAAAGCGGCAGATTATCAGCAACATTTTACTAATACAAGACTGACGGGTGTCCTCCACAGTTCGTGACACACGGTTTCCAACGGTATTACGTTGTCCCGACGTTTCAAGTCTTTGGGACGTTACAGTGCAGTGCACGGTTTTTGGCCGGTGGAATTTTCGAACGGTAGGCCAAGAGCGAGTCACTAAAGCAGCGTCATGTCCGGTCTAGTCCTCTCCGCCTCCACCCAAGTACAGTTGTCCTTTTCACACTGAAGTTCCACCCCTCGCCCCTTCACCGCACCCATTGGCCCGTCCGCTAGATCCGCAGTTTCCCACCAGCCAAAAACGAAGCAACGTACTGTAAGACGTGTCGAGTCCTAAACAGTTTCCGACTTTTCGAAGGATCGCAGTGCTTTGTCGTCAGGGTCAAGCCTTCTTGTGCTGGTCCAAGCAGTCGAAGTTCTTGGACTGCTTGGTCCAGCACATACAGACGGAAGTACAGTTTGAAACGTTGATGACGTTACAGATCGACACAGCACTGTATTCCACAAGGCTTTAATCCTTAGCAGCCCCGCCGTGAGAATCTCATGTTGTTCTTTGCTGTTTATTAGGCTTAAGCAGTTCGTATAATCAGTTATGGCGTGAAACGTGGTCCAGCATGCCAAAAAAACCAGAACCGCTCGACATTTAGTAGAAGTCTGATTGACTGTGTAAATAAATAAATAAATATATATAAAATTAGCAAAAAATTGTGTAGGCGCTGTTACAAGATTAGTGTTAGGCAGGAGGACAGGCAGATTTGAGCAGTATACAAGGAGTGCAGCGTGCTGTTGGAGAGCATTTACTGTAGTATAATTATGCATTGTAATGAAGACAATTTTGTACATAGTTGCTAAATAAATTTATTCGAGGTTTGAGTAATTCAAAGCTTTCTGTAAACGATATATATATATATATAATAATGTAACAAAAGATTAAATAAAAGCTCTTCTAAAAAGCCATAGTAAAGAAAGCTATACGGGAATAGAACACGAGGAAGAAGACATAAGCAGGTACTGGCTGACCTCAAGGAACACAGGAGATTGAAAGAAGCAGCACTTAGATCGCATTTAACTGGACAGCTCGCTTTGGAGGAGGCCACGGACCTGTCGCAAGGCAGAATTCGCAGTGAATAGTCTCTGTAGTTAAAAAGTACTGCAATGGTTAAATAAACCATAACCTCACATGCGTAGTGTGTCGAATCCAGAATATCTTGAACTTGGTGTAGTGACGAAGAACACTGCCCTCAGTAAGCGACGGCATCCTTATTTTTGGTTTATGTGACGATGCCCTTTATCACCTTTCATAATCGTTTAGCCGCAACTAAGAAGACGGCTGGAATGATGAATTGGAAACGACGTCAAGGATAGTGGTCATCTTAAACGTACTGTCCTAGCGGTTGTGTGAAAATGACTGTTAACAGCTACAGCATTCGTTTCTGGATGCATTTGCATGGACCCAGAATCTTGCCATCTTCCCGAATACACAGCAGGTTTTGGCAGTTATAGGGCAGTGGATTTTACAAATAGCAGGGCATTTGTGTGCCTTACAAGGCAATGAGAAGGATGTGGGCCAGTGGATGAAGTGGCTGCTGCTAGTCTAGGCATGTGTTGAAGTGTCTGTGAGCGTGCTGTACGTGTGACTAGTAGGAGGTAATGGTATTTCATACACATAAGAAGTTAGGTTAATTTGTATTTTAAGGAAATATATGTAATGCCGCTGGTCCCAGTGGCCGCGCGGTCTAAAGCGTAGCTGCGGCCGCTCGCCTACTGAGATTGTGGGTTCGAATCGCACCGGGGGGGGGGGCATTGACATATGTCTGTTGTGAGTTGTCAGGTAGAGGTCTCTACGACAGCTGATCACTCGGGTCAAAGGAGTCCTACTGACTGTGGTGCTTCGTTGTGTGTGATCTAGAAACCTTGTGAGTGAGGAGGCCCTGGCCCACTGGGGACTGTCGCGCCAAAAACAAACAAATATGTAATGTCAGTTTTTTAGACGCGGTCGCAAAATTGCGAAACGCGACTATTATCATTGTCCTGTCAGTCCATCTGTCGGTCTGTCCATATGGAACAACTCGACTCCCACTGGACAGATTTTCATGAAATTTGATATTTGACGAATTTTTTTTTCGGAAAACTGACGAGAAGATTCAATTTTCATTAAAATTTGACAAGAGGAAGGGGTAGTTGATATGAAGACATATGTAAATTTATGATATCTCGCTGAATTTGTCTTAGAATGCGAAGTGTTTTCGACAAAATTTGTAAAAAAAAAAATTGATGTTCATTAGCATATTTCGCGAAGTTTATGAGACAACTTGGAAAAATATGGCACATTAAGTCTGGTCGGTCACAGATGACAGTATAATGCGTTGCAGAAAACATGCGATTTGTGTGCCGGATAACTGTGGCAAGAATGCGGACGCACATAATATTTAATAACTATTGCCTCATTATTAATTGTATCTGATCTCGTAAAATGCCTTACGGCAACGGTTAGAAGAACTGAGAAACTGCGCAGCGACTAACATGTCATTACGAAACGAATATTCTTCTGTTTCAGTACAGCATCGGGCATTTGGTATGAAGTCCTGCCTACTTTTTATTTTGGCATGCAACATGAATAAGCCATTAAACATTGTTGTGTAGCACTCAGTATTGTTATATAGCTGACAGTAACATGTGGCTCAATAACACTTACGGAATCAATTGTGTTGCCACAATGGTTAAGCGAACGCGCCACATTGTTGTTACCTTGTACATCGGTATCTTGTTTATGGATTTATACGCTTTATAGGTCAATTGTCAAGGAATATTTGGACAATAAATTCGTTTTTATTGGCCAGCTTCTAACCAGATTTTCTTTGCTTTTCCCTTGTAATCTCGCGGTTATTTTTTATTGCATCATTCTTGAAGGGTAACTTGTCCTGGTTATTCTTCTTATGCATGTGGTAAACAAATATACCGTAAAAACACGCTTAAACCTGTTTGTGACGGAATGCGACCAGAGCATTTTCCTGTGTACTTACTATACCGATATGTGCTGGATATGTCTGTTGCACTGTAACATAGCAATCCAGCTTTCCACATTCTCCATTTGCCTCGTTGCTTTCTTCTTTTCTGTGCCTTGTTGCCTTGCAGTAACACGGGCAGACAGTGGATGTCAGCAAGTTTGACTTTTTGTTGGTCCGTCCAGTTGAACATGTACTTAGACCGATATGCGACGACCAGGGCGGCTGCTGTCAACAGTACACATCCAGAAATAAGTCATGCGACCTGTAGCAGCCTTTACACTCGACTGTGCTACTGGCCTTCAGCCAAAGAGCATAAAAACGCCAGACCTTACTTCATACAATAACTCGTGCTCAGAATGATGTTTTTCCGTAAAACCAAGAAGTTGCACCTTATTCCCGCGGAGTGTTGAATCGTCTGCCTCGCAGTGGTCATGTACTTACACTTATATTGCGGACTGTAAGATAAACTTTGGCTGATTTGCACACGCGCACCGGCCTTGGGTTACTTGTATTATTGCAGACACTCCCCGACAATTACGTTCCGGAAGGTCGGTCGCAAGTCGGAATGCAGTATACATATGGCCACCATATAGTCACTGTATACGTATACACATGGGAGTCAAGTTGAAATCCAGTGTACAGCACGCTGGAATCCGATCGGCTGCGGCGTAAACGCCCCGCCGCCTGTTATCGCCCAGCAGTATTCTTCCACCACTTTGGTCTCGCTGCGCTTTCATTCACGCAAGGAAAAATTTGGTGCACTGTTAAAAATGTTATTCCGTTTTCTTACCTTTTTAAAAATTGTGTAAATCTGCAATTGTTCTAACTTGAAATTGCGTTAAGTCGGGGAGTGTCTGTTTATGTAGAAAGGATGATACTTCTTGGGACACTTCGACATAGATGAGAGGACAGTTTGAAATGAACCTCACAGAAACGGTATGTAGAACGCGTATTGGTTTCATCTAACTCAGAATAGGCTCCGGCGGCGGGTAACACGACGTGATGAGCTTGGGCATGAATCTTTATCTTGCATAAAAATCATGGAATTTCTCGACCAGATAAGCAGCTGTTAGCTTCTGAAGGAGGGCTATGCTCCACGGAGTTGTTGTACTGTTATTGTTTTAACAAATTTGTATCCGCAGTGAAGGGATATCATTACCAATAAGGACTGCAGAATGACCTGCAGCGCATTTAGAAATGGCAGGCAATTTTCACCTTGACCGTACCTTTCCATTTTATAGAATGCGCGCAACGATTTGAAAGACAGTATCAGGAAACGGTATAACAACAGTGTCCAAGCAATAATTTATTAATTTTGTGCAGTAAGGGTAACAGTAGCAGCTTGCAGAATAAATGGCGTTGATTGCGTTTATTTTTCATAGCATAGGCTCGAGTTGCACCTGTGCAAGACTTCAACACAGATTTGTCCCTTTGCCAACGTCTGGGAAGCTTAGCGCTATTTTTCACTACGTCCATAATATATAACTTTCTTCATTTTTAACGACGTGAGGTTATTCTACGACAGAGGTAGAAAATTTTATCGGAACTCAGGAATTTTTCTCCAGCCGTTATTGTATTTGGCAGCCAGTAGCCAGAAAGACGTTCCCGCTGCATAAGGTCACGTCCGCCAGTTTACCAGCATGTGTCTCCCGTTACCATGTGACGATTTAGTTAACAATCTTGAAGCTCCGTGAACTTTTCTGTGCGTAATGAAGCGCCGTACCATTGAGTCCTATCGTAATGGAGATACAGCTCCATACATTCATAGTCTAGGCACTAGATGGATGTGAGTGGTCAGCATCATGCCCCAGCCTCAGTCCCTCGTGGAAAGAGTCCCTGTCACGCACTGAGGAGTCTGGATGGGCCACAGAACTGGTCCGCACGCCGTGCGCGCTTTGGGACTTGTTGGGAATGGAATCAAAGTCCTCTCTATCTTTCTTCCCATAGCGTAGTTACTGTACCAACTGAGCTATGGAGACACGTTCAATTATGTCGATTTTAGTTTTGGTCCATGTCTGTTCACGCTAAAACCCGACAGCCTACGGAATTACAATCAGACTTTTACTATCAGATTCCGAAGTACAAAATCGTAGTGGCACATGTGAAATAGACGGCACAGCTGTTACTTTGGCGACTGCTTGCTGACTGGATTCCGGGTTTGCGGAGGGACAGGCCGTCTTGGACCCCACCGAGGATCCTGTTCAGTGGTACTGGTTAAACTTTCCTCAGAGGCCAAGAAAACTGGAGCGTGATGTTGACAATTCATCTCTGTTCGGCGCCGAACGGAGCGAATACTTTGAGGCTTTATCGCCTCCACCCCATGTTTGTTCACACGCGTGTCGAATGCACGTACACAGCTCAGCTGGACGTACATTTACAAAGACGGTGCGGAACCTGAGGTCAGATGTGACAGATTTAACTTAGACACACAAGGTCTACCTGCACTGGTAAGTGATGTAAATTTTTCACTGAAGTAAAATTATATAATTCAGTTCTTTATTTACTTTCTGACTGAACAGCCTAATGAACAATTACGCAACCAGCAGTAATTAAAAAAACAGACGCCGTATGACAATGCAACGACAGCTATTATGCCGATGATGGCGATAATAAAATTAGCAATGATGATAATAATAATAAACGTGGGAAATAACATTACATGTTGCATAAATTTTAAGTTCAGAATAGCTACAAAATTATGTATCCTAGCAACATCGTTTGTTTCAGGTGTATGATTGTAAATACCCTGCGTAAAGGTGATAACGAATAACAATAACAATACTAATAATAATAATAATAATAATAATAATATAGGGTTTTAGAATAGGGGTGCACAAATCTCGAGCGCCAGATCGCTTGGGCGAAAAGTTGTGTACGGTGTCGCTTAATATTTGTGTATTCTCATTATGGAACTTGCCTCATGTCACGATTCTAGAGCCTAGAATTTTGAGGTGGCTAATACAATGTGTGCGCCCGCTGGTCTGGAAATTTGCAGTACGAAAGTAGGCTGTTTAAATTGCGCGCGGGACGTGTTGTCTTTTTATTGGTCCTGTAACGGCAGTTCTACCGTGCTGTGAATGGCACACGCGTCCGACTCTTTCTTGAGTGATGCTCGTCTGATGTTTTAAGTAAATGGGAGAACGCACCAGAAATTCTCTCTCAGACCGTGTACCATGTGATAATATGGGATACAGCAGTTGGCTGGACGCCTAGTGTTTCAAATGCGCGCGAATGTAGCATAGAAGTTGACAGGCACAAATTTTATCGTCCAGCTAGACATACGTATTTAATCTGTCGGTTATTACCGTAAGCTGTGCAGGTATAGCAGCTTAAGACGTACGGAGACAACCAGCTGCCATGTTTAGGGAGGGGTGCAAGGGTTGATTCTTCTCCCCCACCACCACCACCACCCGCCCCAACCCGACTGTGTCAAGTTTCATCATGGAAGTACTGCGTCTTCTGACGAGTTTAGAAGAACTGACATTGTGCTAATCCATGGTGTAGTTTTATTGGACAATTTTTTCAAAACGTTTTCCGAAAATATAACCAGATACGCTATTGTAATTACTGTTTTGTCCATCATCACATTTTTTGAGAACGTTACGTCTCCCGTCCCATGGCACTAATGGTGCACTGTAGATGTAGTTTCAGTAGTTTGCCACGAGGTAAATTATGACGATCAAGATACAGAGCTACACAGAATCATTTTCTCGGTTTTTTTTATTTATCATTATGCATGCCTTACTACACTAGGTAATACTACATGCTGAGTTATAACTGGTTGTACATCAGGAAGCATCCTTCGCTTTGTCACTACATTGTTCAGAACATATTTGATTCCAGCTTTGTTATAGTAAGTCAAACTCTATTGATTCTGTAAAGGTTATGAATGGTTTCCGGAACTTCGTAATTAACTCGTGTTTGCTTATTGGCCAATGTCCGGGGTGGACGATGTTTTTCTTCAGGGCTCCTCTCTGTTTTGCTAGGAGTTTGCACTGGTACAATAGGTGGTCGACGGTCTGGTCTCCTTGTTTGCAGACACATGTTGCGTTGTCCAATAGCTTAAACCGATGGAGATAGGCCCTGGTTTTCCCGTGCCCTGTAGTCATCGCTGCAGTAATTTTCTCGGGGTTGTTTGGAAGCCAGACTGACAAGATTGGTTTCAGTTGTTTAGACGAACGTTCTGTTCAAATTCATTTTAAGCCGTTCATCAGAAACAGAAAACGCCTTATGTGGTGACAGGATCCGTCTGGTTATTTTGTCCGTGGCTTAGTATCAGCCACCAAGCCGAAGAATTTTCGTAAAATTCGGATTAGTTCTGCACATAAAATTTGCCGAGCAAGCATGAATTTCGTGAAAATCGGCGCAGTGATGCTGAACGGCGTAAATGGATTTCTACCCATACTCTTCATATTTGTAGGCCTATTTGCGACACATCCGGATCGGAAGATCTCATATGATTTCGTTCAGAATTTATGATTGATGTGAAAAGCCGGTAGTACAATGACTGCCAAATATTATGTAAGGGCTTAAATGTTTTTTGTCCGTATTTATGCATTTCGGTCCGATTTTGATAAAATGCAGTGTCGTGAAACTTCGCGCTGTTTAAGCTGTACTTTACTTCGAGACGCAGAGTAATTTTTGTCGGTAATTTGATTGTAATTCTGTATATCGGCACATAATGTTGTTGATCGTTTGTGAGTTTCGTGGAAATCGGCGCAAAGAGGACGAAACCAATGTTGCGGGCATAAGTAAATTAAATTTACGCGTGTGTTGAAGACTGTAATATCTACAGAGTAAAGCACATCTTGGCAAGTGTTATATGCTGCGTCACGGATTACTTTATTCGCGGTCTTACACAGAGACAGTAACCCCC
>Ga0123357_10001428_pt1 | contig 25347 bp, 12 predicted proteins | sample TergutEmb28metaG_FD_89873 | JGI IMG/M metagenome (GOLD analysis project Ga0123357, IMG submission 89873) | Embiratermes neotenicus P4 segment gut microbial communities from Petit-Saut dam, French Guiana - Emb289 P4 | ecosystem: Host-associated > Arthropoda: Insects > Digestive system > Gut ...
GGGGGGGGGGGGGGTGAAGAAGGTGAGTGCCACTGGCCGAATGCCAGATCCTGGAAAACACAATGCCTGGGGTGGGGGCAACCATATTAAAATATTTCAAACCAGTGTCCTTCAATATCCATAGTTACACATCTACTTCAACACTTCATCAAATTCACATACATTCTTTCTATTTCTTATTTCTTAAAGACTGGGACGTACATCTTATTTATAAGTACATGGTATTAAACGAAAGGCACAAACACAACATAATTCCTTTAAACTGGAACCTGATACTCCAGAAATCCTGATACTTCAGCAGCTGAGGAAAATATTCCCTAGTCCAGAAGTTGTTCAAAAAGGCCTCCAAAACTGTCTCTACACTGACTGTTATGGTATCTCCTGACCCGTTGTCTCCTACTCCATCAACTTCTGCAGTTATGATGACTCCAAAAAACACAGACAAGGACCCTTATGCCCCTGAACCAGCAGCTGAAGGAGATATCCAAATAGAGTACTCATCTGATCAGTTGTGCAGCCCATTAAGAACAGTAACAAAAAATTACCTGTAAGAATGTAGGTCAGTTTGATAATCTGACACCTGTCTGGTCTCATGATGCCACATTAAAGGAATTATACTGTAGCTGGATTCATGATGCCAACAGTGAAAAACTCTATATGCATGGCAACTGTTAAATTATACCTGAATACTTCAAAGATGTCTTGAAGGTGGCTTCCAATTAAGGCAGGAATCATGGGAAGAAGCACAATTAACACAAGCAGGGCACTCATAAGAGGTAGAATATCAGTCTCCACCTGCAAATTAGAAACTCATAATGTTAATTTATACCGCAGACCTTTAATGGTAATTTACATCATATGACTATGACTGAAGAACATTACATAACAAAGAACTCTCCACTGTTAATTACAGCAGATCAATATAACAAGTTAGAAATGTCAAATACTTCTCTTCTGATTTGAAAGTACAAGTTCTGTGATCACCAGCCACTGGGGGGGGGGATGTGCAAAAGATTCAACACTAGTAAATAATTTTATGGACAAAATAAATATTTAAAATTGTTCTTTTTTTATATAAGTTGTATGACCACTGTACTTCATTTCATTAAAAGTAATGCACAAACTTCGTGTATTAACTTCGGGTGCTTATTCCTGAGGTCCAAAATGTCGTAAATGCAGTTCACAGGGGTTATGGATTTATCATAACCAGAACATTAAAAAAAAAATAAGCGCATGTACTTAAGTAAGGCCAGCTCAAAATTTTATGTGGTGCAGGCAACTTCAGTAATATTTTGTCTGAATGCAGGTAGCATTAAATACTATACACAGAATGAAGAATGAATAAGTATACATACATTTATATGTAAAATTTTGCTTGTGTATTTTTCTATGCATAATGTGAAATAAAAATACAATAATAATAATAATAATAATAATAATAATATTACAAATAATTAAAAATGCAATTCACAACATAGCCTAGGATGAAGTTATTTTAGCATGTTTTACAAAATGAATCTGTAATATAATGTGTGTCTCCAAAAATAAAAGTCTCATCACTTTTCAGAACTGTTGCAGTGTTTAATCTCAGCCTTGCCAGGGAAGAGGGTTAAGAAATGTTTACTAATTTCAGGTGTCTCTGTGGGCAACACACTACCAGCTAGCTACAGGTTTAGTGGGTCCAACTTAAATAACGTTTCTGTTACTAGATTTACAATAAGTATACAAAACTACCACAACCCTTATTCTCAATACACATGCTGGAATACCCACAAATCAAGCATGCAGCTTGCATAAGTTCATTAGGTTGTTGTTCTACACAGGTTGGAGCATCCAAAATGTAAAGGAGCAATTCAAACATGTTTTCACTTTTAGTCAGTGCCACAGATCTTTTATCTTCCCCATTAATCAATATTTATGAGTTGAGGTTTGGAGATGTGGGTGGCCAGTGCAGTGGACTGCCATAACTCATCCATGTACAGGGTAGCAATGTTCAAGATACACTTTCACTGCACAGCTAAAATTAAGTGGCACTTTCATCATGTCACATTTACAAGTGCAATTGTTTTATTTTTTGAAGGTACAATTTCTAACAGTAACCACTCATGTTACAACAGCAAAACAAATGCAAATGAGCACTCATGCATGCACACACACCCCCACATAACAATAATTTACAGCATACTGTGAGGACTTAGGTTTTGTTGTTATGCAGCAGTCCTTAGAATCTCTGGCCAGAGCACGATGCTGCCCACTCATTCAACACAGAGGTTCTCACAGCAGTGTTGCTGAAGATTCAAGTATTCTGGAATGTTATACTGTGCTGTTGGACAAGTGTATCATGACCTTTAGGAGGAGTGTAATGCCTTCATTTTTATGTTCTAGCAATACAAGAACAATATCCCTGCAGAAAGTTGGTGCCAACTTACATATACTCTCCTCAAGTGGCACTTCTCAAAGCCTCTCACTCCACCTCCACATTCCATGCAACTTAACACTTCAATGATGCTGGGATTTAAATTCCAACTACTACCCAGGATTGAGGGTTTTAAATTTATAGTACGCTTAAATGCATTCACTAATGTACCTAGGTAGAGTGCAGTAAGGCCACAGGCATGTGAAGAATTAAAGGTCTGTACAGTGCATTGAGCCTGGTGCTGAAGGGTTAACTGCACACCCATCCCAGTCATAACACAAAAAACCACCCAATGCATATCACTGCTAGCCCTAACATCCCTCACCCTGTCCTTTCTACACCATGATCAACAATACCTACATAATACACACCACCTTTCTGCATGGGTATTCTTCTTGGAGCACTAGAACCTGAAGATGCAGGAAATATAATCCTTCAAAATATCACATAATATTCATACAATGACAGACCATAACATCCCAGAAGACTTGAATCTTCAAAAACACTACCGTAGAAACCTCAACACTACAAGTTTGCCCTTTTTTAATGAGTATAATTTATCATATGGTATCTGTATCATTGTCTGCAACATCCTCTCATGAACAAGCAAAATGTAATACAATGTTTGAGCAGAACATTATCTCATAAAAAGTTCTCCATGGAAAGTGTTCTTCCTTATGGACAAAGGATCCGACGAATCACATTACAAACATAAACTCTCAACCTGACCTACGTAACCACTAACATGGAAGCACAGCATTCAGACAGCAGCTGTATTGGTGATCAAACTTTGTAGAAGGGAGTGACTTTAAAAAGTGTTTATCAGTTGCCACCCTGAGACAAATTTATGTTCACAGACACTTACTTCAAACTCATGTTGTGAAGAGTCATCAATATATTGCAAGATCCCATATTTTCACAACACCTTTGCTAAACATTTAAGACTAATCTTCAAATCAGCATATGTCATGTAGGTTTGGGACATGGCTCTGTTATGGATGTACCTTGAGTAACTTCAGCAAATCCTTTAAAAGAGCATGTTGGGCAATTTTGTAAATCCATGCCGGGTTTCTTCTGACAATGTGACCCAGCAATGTCAGTGCTTGAAGTTTTGATGGACCTTTTAATGAATCTGACAACCTGTGGAACAATGGAATTCCATGCCATTAAATAAGTATGACAGGTGAATATACAGTATTGTACATCTCTTTCACTCTAGTAGGGGAAACCACTTTTATATTGTTTATTCTGTACAATATGATGAAGTAAATAATTCATTCACACCAATAAATACACTATTCTATGATTTATGTGTGCGATCTTTTACATACCTCCCACATGTTTTGACAATATTATCTCACCATCTTCAGGGAGATGACACCAAAATTTCTTTAAAACATATAGCAAGTAAATAGGTCATAGTAAACATACACATGTTGTGGTATAAACAGTGCAGAATTTTAAGGTAAACCTGTAAAACTGTAAGCATAAATTTTATAACAGTACATTTTCTGGTGTTTCATAAGTTATTTAGAGGAATCCATGTCTAAAATCAATGTACCGTTAAAGCTATTTATGTATGCAAAATATTCCAATCAAGTCAGTTTTCAGCTGATGGACAAAATCTACTCTCTAGTACAACTTTTTTAAACAGATCTAAATGCTCTAAAGGATATACTGTTAAAAAAAAGTTCTTCCACGAAAGAAAAAAATTGTTGTTACATGAAATACACAGCCCTTCATGTTGAATGGCTCAAGAACAAAATTTTACCAAATATACATTAAAGAACTGGTATGGAATGGGCAAATTTCTATTACAATGACCTTCAAGAGTCAATGCATGATGATGATGATGATGATAATAATAGTAATACCAAAACATCTGTCTAGAATACACCATTTTCACTTTCATCCCAATTTGACATATGTATGTACATATGTATGCATGCTTCCGAGTGCGCATGCGCGTGCACGCACACACACATATATGCACACACACGCACACATGCAATTAAGCACATTTAGTGTGTTTCTAAAATGCTACACCAAATAAAAACTCTATCAATAATTAAAAAGAAGGACTTCTGGGCAGAATTCATACAGGTTACTTTCACATAGCACAAAATATATAAATTTATAAAAATAAATCATGTAACAAGATGCTGAATAATGATTGCTTTTTAACATTGCTTTTAAATATCTGTTCAGTGAGGTTCACAGAATTCCGGTTGGACAGAACAAACAATGCATATGGCCTATCAGAACACTACAAACCACTAACAAATGCACCTAGACTACAATGTGTATTCCTGTCATAAGAACAAGAAACAAAACCATACATGAGTAGCTAAACACTTTGTGAGGAGAAATTCATGTGTTGGGAGGAATAACAAATTAAAATAATAATTACAATGAAACAAAATTCACTTTAAAAATATAGGAAATATTTCCTTTTTCAGTTCAGAATCTTCTGTCTCCTGACACCCAGTTCAAAAACCTATAGAATTATAATTTACCTGTCATTTTACACGGGTGTTAAACTTTGCTCTCACTGTGAGAGAAAACTGACTTTCTGGTTCTTGGTTTAATGACACTTTTTCAACTGAAGAGTTTATAAAATGGTATTTGGTAGAAAGATGGAAATATGAACTGGAAAAATGTATAACAGATGTGGTTGCAGACATGACACTGTACACTCTAGTACAGCATTTGCCATACTGCGCACTGCGTAGCACTGCTGTTCTGTGAGATGTGAATATGTGTTCTGAGAAAAAAATTGAGGGAAAAAAACCATACATTTTTTTTATTAATTTGAATTTAGCATATCTGATCACAGTTTAAGACACTGTTCATGTAACAATTTTTATAAGAACCCTTCATTTGGTTACTCTCATTGCACTGACTTTTATTTGATAAGGAACCACAAAACATATGAGTTCCATAAATATTTACTAAGTTAAAAAGGGTTCACTACCAAAAAAGTCTGGGAAATGCTTGTCTAGTACAGGTATATTCATGTTTCAGAAAATCTTGGTGCCTCCTGATGAAGGGAACAGCAAGATCCTATAATAGGTACACACTTTTCTACCTAACTGCACAGCATCACACGTCAGAAGATGACAATCTTCAACACAGTGACAACCTCTTTCGACAAAGAAGCCACAAATAAGTTACCACATGACAAGTACACACTCTTCTGGGCTTACTCACAGTCCTTTATAAAAACTTACAAATACAGAGTAATCTACTTACTAGAATTAACTCGGGTTTATTCCAACAAGTTGAGATAACAATGACACATTACTTTTAAGAAATGTGGTATTAAAAATGGCTTTTAATTTATGATGCTTAATTTGACATATGCTTCAAACATGAAAAGAATAAAATAAAATCTAAAACTTCTAACCCTCCAGTATGAAAAAAGGTGCTAAACATGTACCACAATGGTGCCTTTTATATTATGAAGATGTGTGGGTTTCAAAAGGACATGCCATGTCTCTCTTCTAGCTTGATGAGCTAACAAGGTTAGCCACAATACTACCCAGCAGTTGGCAAGTACAAGGTATGAACTCACCTGTCAAAAAGGTGCTTATCATGAGGTTCACGAACACCTACCAGTATTTCGACTGACCTTGATGAATTGGTTGATAAGCAATAGTCACACAGAGCATTCACAAGCCATGATTCTTTGGCTGAAATGAAATATCAGTTTCTTAAGATAAGCATATGAAACCTTTCATGTGTTTCAGCAGAGTACTTTAACAAAGCAAAATAAGGGCAATGCCCCACAAAATGAAATTTATACCTACTCAATTCAGCATTCAAGAATTCAAATTTTACAGCTAGTGGCTATTTGTCATATAGAGTCTTTATCAGTCTTCTTCAATATGTAATTACATATAGTTCCCTCTCTCTAAATTAATTTCTCTTTGTCATTATGTACCTTTGCCCAACAAACAGAGCAACACATGAAACATACACTCTTACCTTTAAGCTTTTCTCTAGCATGCTTATTTTGACAATTACAAATAAAACCTGAAATTCAATGTGTGCATCACATGTTGACCTGCATACATATTAGTAACACTTAATACAAAAAAAAATATGAAATACATATGAACTACAGTATAATCTGGCATCATATATGACACTTCCTAATGATGTTTCCAATCAATTTTGTTCTATTCATGGGAGGAAAGATATGCTGTGTATATACAAAACATCAGGCACTGTACTATTTTTATTGTGATAGATGAATGGTGGAAGTATACAACAATATGTAGATATGACACACAAGGGGCTATGCCATGGTTCCCGAAGTCAGTCACTGGCCCCTCACCACACAGGCCCAGATTTGATCCCAGCCCAGTCTGTTTGGGATCTGTGCTGGATAGCGTGGCAGTAGGTCAGGTTTTCCTCCGAAGGCAGTGCAGTCTTGATTCTCCAAGTCCCAACAGTTCGAAGCTCTTTTTCTTGAGCCAATGCTCTGTTGTCAAGGTCAGTTCTATTTTTGGTACAGAATTCAGCTGAAGTGCATATCTCTGTGCGCACACCTGTCTTTTGGAAATACTTTACTGCCTTTTAGAGGTTTTCTTTGTGTATTATGGCTTCTTGAATAAGAGGGAAGGTTTCGATTTCTTCACAATGTGTACTTAATAGTGCGTATTGTATCATTATTCTACCGCTGTACTCCAACACATTGATATTTTAATAATGTTATATACACAGTATGTATTAGAGTCCAGTTGAAACATGATGGCACACGGTGACACACGGGAGGGGAAGTGAAGGGGAAACTGGCGAATGGAGTGGGTAGTCAGTACCTTTCACACCACCTCGGAACATGGTGTATCCAGCATTACTACCATTACAACTGCTGATGCGCACACATCAGCTGCCAGTAGTTGACTGAACTAACGCCCCTGCCGATTTAAATGGACTCGTCTGTTTCGTCGAAAGACAAAATCTGGTTTCTGCGCATGTGCCATCACATTTTAAAAGCAGTCTAATACAAAGTGCATGTCTATACTATACTATACATATAATCATTTGTCCAATGTTGTCATTTTCACTGCAGTCTGAGCTTTTCAGTAATTTTCAGCTATTTAACCCTTTGACGTCTAATGACCCCTATAGTGGTCATACCGCACCGCTAACCTCTAAACGCTGCATTTTATATATTTATTCAACAAATATAGGTACTGAATATTTTAAACATGGTATATACTCTCCGTTTTTTCTTCTTAAAAATGCAGTTTGTTTCATAATTCTAACGTATTTGGTTCCTGTTTTTTCACATTTTATATACAGAGTGTGCCAAAATTTAAAAAAAAATAATTCCGGTGCCAAAACGATAAGGCAACCTGGGTCCATTCACCTCAAACTATCAAGATTCTACCATACTTAATGTTTGGTGTTACTCAATTAACACTAAATTATTCTTTAACTCTCTGGATCTTCACAGCCTGCCATCTCCAACACCCTGCATGACATTTATTGGCACTTTTACATAGTCAATAATTTCCATCAGGTCTCATCCACAACAGAACTAAACCAACATACAAAACTGAGCAGGGAAAGTTCCACAAACTTTCTACCCATGTGTAGCCTCGTCTTAGCAAAAGTACTAATACTTGAAGAACGGGAAGACAAGAAGTGTATTAAAATGGTTGATTCGGACCATTCTACTGTTCTTTGAATCGCAAATGTGCTTCAGTATACCAAAAGCAACAATACGTTCTTCAAAAATAGTGCCAATTATTTCAGCCTCTGCAGTACATGCCACTGGGCCTTGGTAACTGCTGCCCATTCTATTGAATGGAGGATAATATATTTTTAAAAAAAAGTCCTAATTTTTTTCCCCTAACCATAAAATTCAAATTAACATATCTCAAATTAGTTTCACTAAACAACTAAAGATACCAGCACGTAACAATTGTCCTAAATGTAAGTGCACCCTTAGCACGGGATTAACACTTCATACAAAATGTTACAAATACTTACTAGTAAGGAAGATTTCATGAAACATTTTCTTGATTTCTTCTACATTTTCAGGTTGATTTGATTCTAGCCGATCAAAGAGCTCGGCTACCTCCATGATTTATGTTCCATGCATTAAGCCAAAAGGGTAATTATTTTTATCACAGGGAAGTTCTGCAGACCAAAATGAGCCTTTTATATGGTGATTTCATCGTTAGATTATTAGTAATGCCTGAAAAAACAAAACTAATTCATAAGCATCTTCAGAAAAACACAGCTCAATAAAAACAACTGAAACGGAAAGCAATCTAAAGGCCTTGTTTTCATGTGTTGTCAGTCCTAGACTTATTACAAGCTCTTACAAACGGGAAAATGCTCTGTGTCTAATATTTTCATGTAAAAAAATACATATAGATGACTTCAATTAATGATGCATAGACACAAGGATAACACACAAATTTCCTTGAACTAGCAAATTTTAACATAGTGCCACCAAGAATATAAATGACTAACAAGCATACCTAAGCATTATACAATACATTGAGCCCTTATAAATACACAGGTAACCACAGCAATGAGTGAAATTGCAATCACAATCCTTGCTATGTGCATACAACATTAGGTTTGGTAAATAACCAACTAGTAGCAGAGTTTTTGCTTATAGGAAATGGGCAAATTAGTACCCACTTTCCAATTTGTAAGCAAATTTTCACTGATGTGACCTCTATGCTCTCAGAGGTTCGATCACTGATCCCAGTGCCTCTTCCTGGCTGTCATGAGTTCTCAAAATACAATCTGCCATCAAAACAATGTGGCTTTTTGATAACACGTACATAACGTAACACAAAATAAACTAAAACATTTTATAATGAGCAATCTAATGAATCCTGAAAGCACACAGTGGTGAAGTGTGAAGAAACAAAAATTTTGTACAGCCCACACCACTGGTAGTTAAATTGATGGAAGCTACCACTGCATTTACCTTCAGTACTTAAAAATCAGCTAGTAAATATGCCACAGAAGTCTATACACATTGCTAATGTTAACTTATTAATACAACAGAAATTAAATTATTAAATTAAAACAAACACAATACTGGAAATTTGGGAGAATAATATCACACACACACAAACTTACAAATCCTCCATGTAACAATGAATACCTAGATCTATTAAATATTAAATGTTACTCTTCAACATTTCAATGCTCACTTTCCACTATAAAAATGTATTCACATTTGAATTTCCCTGTACAGTGAATACATCAACAGAATTTACAAGACATAAGATGTTCAATTATATACATGTTGCAATAAACCTATAACACAGCCTCACTTACTACAGAATTGTGACACTGCAAAATGAAAATATCATTTCCCATCACATGAAATCATCAAAATGAAACATCCTGCCCCAAAATCATCTAAATAAAACTAGCTGTGACCTATGTGCATAACAAATGCATGTAACTTCCATAAAATAAAAAAAGAAACCTTGATCCTCTCCCTTATATGACAAACTAATATGTTCAATGATGATGATCACAGTTTTCGGGGATGTGACAAAACACAACTATAATTCATAACATTTTTCTCTGATCACTTGTTAGTTGCATGTGCCAGAAAACATATTAAGCTCTTACATATTATTGGCCTTAAAAATGAATTACAGTGAAAGAAACTAACACACAGTGATGCTTGCAAAACATAAGTGCTGTAGAAATTTTACCAATTTAGCCAACTCATTCAGTTACATGGCTTTGATTACAATACTCCTAGAACTAAACTACTACCAAAATAAAAAAAAAAAACACCCCTTTTGGGTACAAAAAGAAATGTGAATTTACCTTAAAAATTAATCCAGCATTCAAAGCACCATGACCAAAAATTTTGTGAGACTGATGTACCAGTAACACTCCACACATGTCAAAATCTTGGCTAAGTTACTTCATTTCCTAAGGTTTTTAATGGTTTTCCTCACTACTTTATTCATGGAATGAATGCTTACTTGCAATACTGGAAAAACTGCAGTTGTATAAATTCAGCACTCCTATTCTGAAGTACTCTTAGTGTGACACGTCCAAACTACCAGTTGGCACAATGGCATCTTTCATACAGTATGAAGTAATTCAACAGTTACTAAAACTAACACATCATTGCTTTCCAACAACAAATAAGAGAGGCAGAGTAACAGCTCTTCATCATGTTAACTCTGCATCTGCATAAAGATATTAAATGTTTTTCTTTGTGTTACTATTACAGGCCACTATTAATTTGCTATGGGCTGGACGGTCTGGGCTTTGAACATTGGTGGTGCGCAAGATTTTCCATACCCATCCAGATGAGCCCCGAAGCCCACCCAGCTTTCTGTACAACAGGTAACAGGGTTCTCTCCCGCGGGTAAAGTGGCCAGGACACGGTGTTAACTGTCCACCCTTTTCTAGCACAAAGGTTGTGTATGGGGGCATGTTATAGTGTAAGCTTTACCTTTGTATACAAATGGTACAGTGTCACTCCTGTTACAAGACATCCTGAAATATCACTACCACACTCAGTACAATGACAACACAAATATTGAATCCAGTGACATGCTTTGATCAGCAAAAATGCCTCACTTTTATGCAACACAGCCCCAACCTCATTTATTGTGTTAAAAAATGGAACTATTTCATAAATGATATTCAATCATATAACCAACTCAGTTGTTGCAGTTACTGCAGCAGATATTCTAAATTCCATGCAGCAGAAGAGAGACCGGCCAGTGAAAAAGATCATAAATAATAACACATTATATCCATACCACAAACAAGTGAAAAGACCAATGTCATGCACAAATAAAATCTAAACAGATTCACTTCAATGAAACAGTAATCCTACAACATACTACATTACTCAATATGTAAGACAAGGTTACTTCAACTGTCATTTCAAAACAAATGTGTTTGAGTATCTTGTTATACTATACTAATGTTACATCAAAGGACCAAGAGGAGTAAGGATTCAAAGTAAACAGCTACAGCAATTCGATACCTATCATCACAGAACAACACTGGATGGTTTTTACACAACTATAAATCTAAATGTTTTTAATCAGACACTTATTTTACAGCTGATACTAATTATTCAAAGAGCAAGACGTGTTTTTACCTCAATGAAGTCTTTCCTATGCATCGCATACACATCTAACTTGCAAAGTATTATCCGTGTGTCTATAATAAGCCGCTATATATTCAATATTATTTACCATTTTGTTTGAATGATGTGCTAGCTTAATTTGCTAGCAAAAATCCATCACACGACAATTCCTGCAGACACCTAGAACAAAAGCAAATTAGCCTCTGATACTCGAGGCCGTGCTTCCTTGATCTCGCAGCAATTATCGAAACATCTCTTACGAGTAACTCATGGTCTTGCCAGCAGTGGCGGTAGTTGACCCACGGATGTTCACATTTTAAAATACCGAGCAGATCGGAAAGATGTTTTTTTTTTGTATCCATGCTTTGAAGCAAAAAAATAGATTGCCTATTTTAGTGAACAAATTTCATTGTGCCTGCTTGGTTAGGTTCTTAGAAATTCCACGTTTGTTGACAACCCGAGTTATATCCATCTAATTCACAATTTCAGTACAATTCTGAACCAATTTAACAGCTAAATAACTAATTTCATGGGTCGGATTGCTGCCTGAGAAGCAAACAGTCTTCTACTCATGAAATTTTCCGCCTATAGAATACGAAGTTTCATCACCGCAATCACAAGATACCGCTACTGATTTCTACAATAGCCTGGATACATCAAGGTAGAAATACACAGCATACACCATGCATGTGTTTGATGGTTTATTTATTTTGCTGCTGGTGTTTAACACCAACGATACGGACATAAAACGTAAAAACAGATTAATCCACTTCACATGCTTCAATTCTATCAGTATAACGTTAGCGCTTATATCCCCCCCGTCTGCGCTTGCAATTCGAGTACTACCCTTTGAATTCTACAATCACAGTTCTGTATGCATCCCTCACGTCCTGTGCGAGTTCCACGCTCCCCCCCTCCCCCTTCCCCCCAAAAAAATTATTCTCCTTGATTCAATGGTCACAATGATATTTGTTAAAATTACGAACTAGGAACCGCTGTATTGTAGGCTGTATTTTTACTGATGCCAGTCAGTTCTTCTCCCTTTACTACAAAGTCTTCTCAATACCCCATTCCCAAATACCCCTCGTCTACTCGTACGTTCTTTCCCTTAAGTATCACACACGTACAAATAGGTACAGTTATGGCTTTGTACATTTTAACCTACTCGGTTTCAAACAGCATAAAGAGGGACAAAAAAATTCTAGACCGAAGGATAACAAACATTAACGAAATATATTCCGCTCTGATTTCTTGGCGAATGCCATTGGGATTTGTTGCTGACATTCCCAAATATTTGAACGCTGCAACGCTCTGAAGGACGATTGTAACTGCGACGCATAATCTTGTAAAGGAACATGAACATATATTTATTTACCTCTGCGCTTACGTCTATAAATCATCAGCATCTGATAGGGATTCTGTGTCTTTCTTCATATTTACCTTTTTGCTAGAAACTGATTTGCAGTCCTCATCCCTCCTGCTCCCCTTGCGCGTGTCTTTTCTTTCACTTGGAAGCAGGGGCGGATTTACAATGAAACTAAAGAAGATTAAGCTTCGAGGCTCCTGACTTGCACGGGCCCCTTCCAAGGCCCTGGGAGGGGTTCTAAATAAATATCCACTTTCGTACCTAATTTGTATTAATTTTCTTAAAGAGGGCCCCCAAAATTGCATATGCTTCAGGCCCCTCAAAACGTGAATCCGCCCCTGCTAACAGCCATGTAAAAAAGCAATGATGGCATTGCATTTCCTTCGTTGAGGCTACTCCGAACAGAAAATGCGTCCGACAAACATGTAGCTATAGAATGGATTTCAAATATGCTTTGTTTAGACGCATTTCAATTACCCTAATTCATAAGCAACCTTCAACTACACAAAAATTCCTTGGAGGGAATTAAAAACAGACACAATCCCTGGCGCCGGGGCGGTGCTACATGTTTTAATCTAGTGGCGTTTAAGTCAAATCGAACGACAGCCAGTTCAGTAATTTAAAATCTATTGAGGGTCGCATGTCATTTTCAGCAGTAGATTGTTAACTGTATTTTTAAAATTAACACAGTACGAAGAACATGCCACTTTATTATTATTCATAATTATATTTTATAAGAAATGTCATTAGACTGATAACTCTTCGGTAAGATGAAGCCGGTGGCCGTGCGGTCTAAGGTGTAGGTCTGCAGCCGTTTGATTGCTGCGCTCGGGGGTTCAAATCCCGCTGTAGGCATTGATTTTCTTCTCTTGTATTTGTTGTGTACGTAGTGACCTCTGCAACGGGCTGATCATGCCTTCAGAGAAGTCCTCCCGAGTTTGTGTGTCTAATTATGCGTGATCTAGAAACTTTTACAATGTTGTGGCATGGGCCTGACTTGGGCTGTGACGCCAAAGGAAAATAATTCTTTAGTAATGTATGTCGTATCCTACTTTTCCCTTCGTGCTCACATAACCAGTAGCACGTTCCGTTCAGCGTATTATTAGGCACAGTATTTTGGATTTTACGCTACAAATGCCAGACTAGTAAGTGGTCAAATCTTACCTCGGAGTAGAGACAGGGTATGGCTTGGACAGGCAGATGATGTCTGTCCTTGGTGAGGTATTACTAGAAACAGCTGCCACGATAGATTTCACGTGCCCGTCGGTCAAATGAAATCGGTCTTTAGGCGCGTTCGCAAAACTGCAAAAAAATGAATATTAGCGTCGTCATGTCTGTCTGTCCGTCCGTCCGCATGTAACAATTCGGCTCCCACTGGATGGATTTTCACGCAACTTGATATTTGCATACAAAGTGCGGCCAAAAAGTTTTAGGAGTGATTTTCTTTTAAATCGAGGACACGCGAGAAAGACACGTACCTTTTTTTTTTTTAATTCAAAATAAGCTCCACTGGCATATATACAGGCTTTTGCGCAGTCGTTCAGTTTCTGAAAAGCTGCCGAAAATTCCTCTTGTTGGACGTTCGTTAATTCATCAGTTACGGCTTCTTGCATTTCAGCAACATCCGCAAAGTGGAGTTCTTTTAACTTCATTTTCAACTTGGGGAACAGAAAATAGTCTGGCTGAGATAAATCTGGAGAGTGATAAAGGGTTGTAACATTTTTTGGGGGTCAAAAATTGGCAAACACTTGCAGCTTTGAGGGCCAGCGCATTATCGTGCAACAAGAAAATATCTCGACAGCAGAACGCAGTTGGACGTACCCGTTGAATGCGCTTCAGGAGGCGATCCATTACTCCTTCATGAAATTATGCATTTACTCTGTTTCCATCTGGTACGAATTCTTTGTGCACTACGCCTTGAGAGTAAAAAATATATCAACATGGCCTTGATGCGGGGCCTTTGGAATTTCAGTTTCTTCTGCCGAGGGTATGTCTCACCAACCCACTCAGAATTCCGTCGCTTTGTTTCGGGGTCACAGGCAAAACACCAGGTCTCATCTCCCGTAATAATTTTGTTACAAAAATATTTGTCTGCATCGGCCATCGCGATAATGTCTTGGCAAGATAACTCGATCTTCCCTTTGCTCAGGTGTCAAGGAGTGTGGAACAAAACGTGCACACAACTTTCTCTTTCCCAAATCCTCTTTCAGAATCCGAAGAACTACAGTCTTGGGGATGTCCCAAGATTCTGCTATCATTCTTGATGTGATTAGACGGTCATTTTTGACCAAATCAGCAACAGCAGAAATGTTTACCTCAGTTCGAGTCGATTTTGGACGGCCACCTCTCTCGTCATTTTCTACAGCTCCCTTCCGTCTATTAATCGAGAACACCACCTAAAAACGTTTGATCGGTTCAGAGTCTCATTCCCATAAGCCTTTTGCACCAATACCAGTGTTTCTGTCGCAGATAGACCGGTTTTGAAACAAAAATTATGGTAATTCTCTGTGTATTTCCGCCATCCCTGACGTATAAAGAAAACTGACTTCACAAGACAAGTTATAACTCGTACATTGCCGAAGATAAACAAACGAATCTCGGTGTGTGAAAGGATGTTGGTTGACAGTACTTAGTGGGTTGGTCAATAGATCGCTCTAGTTGTTAATTTAAAAAAAATCAGTCCTAAAACTTATGGATCGCACTGTGTATCTTTTGAAAATCTGTCAAGAAAATTAAAGTTTCATTAAAATCTGACAAGAATAACGGATTCTTTACATACAAACCTATGTATACTTACAGCATCTTTCTCAGTTCTTCTAAGAAGAAGAAATGTTTCAGAAAAAAAACTATAAAGCTAGTCATATCACACATTTTATGTCGCAATATTGCTTGTACCGTGCATATATATCAGGTTATTATCTGCAAACTGATCCAACACTACAAACATAAAATGGTTCAAAAATTCTTATACAGCCAAGCTACATTCCAACATGTTTTGGTGCATGCCACCACCATCCGGAAAGTCCAACTCCACGAACCAAAACACCGCTATTGTAAGCTGTCTATCTTGTGCATGATAAGATAGACAGCTTACACTTGGGGTGTTTTGCTTCATGGAGTTGGACTTCCCTGATAATGGTTGTGGCATCCACTGAAACATGTTGGAATGCAGTTTTACCATATAAGAATTTTTGAACCATTATATGTGCATAGTGTTGGAACAATTTTTAGATAAAAACACATTTTATGTTCAATAACTTAAAAAAAAATCGTGCCCTTTATGAGAAATGTGAAAAAATGTGGTAGAGTCAGACAGGTCACAGATGAAAAAACAGCACATGCTTGTTGCGTGCTGGATAACTAAGACTACAGGCACACACTTCTAATATGTAAGATTTATTTTCCACGGCTACAAAGGTTAGGCAAAAGGCACATCAACGTTACGTTTATATGCACATTCTTGTTTTGTTCATCTTATTATTATCATTCATAAGGGGGGAAAATGGTTCACATACATGTGGGTTGACTTACATTGCAACCATTCTTAACCAATGCCATCCGAGCGCAGGAAAATTTCTTTGGCACGTAGAAATAACAGTCTTGTAACTTTGTGTCAATCAGCAGTTAAGATTAGAAAAGAATTGCAAATTAATTAATTCCACTTGCAGATTTTCTGGGAAACTTCTCAATGTCTTCCTCGACAGGTAAAGCAAACTATGAAATTCTGGTTCCACAATTTTAAAATCCTGAAATTTTTCATTGAAGTCCTCTCAAAGCACAAGAATTACTGGGAATATTCTTGAATACACTCAGGATAATTAGTGCCAGGAGATGTTAGGTGTTGAAAGTGAAGAAGTTTATGCATACTTAATTGGTTTGCTCACAGTACAAGCTTCATTTTCATGTCTTACTACCGTCTCGCAACTCAGTAATGAGCCATCTTTACATAGTAGCCTTCCAAGATTATTCAAATGACCAGTTATGTCCACAAGAAACACTAGATCAATTATCCAACATACCCCATTTCATCCTTCTTTTCCGTGAATAACTTCAACATTCAACAAATTAAAAAAAAAGTTTCAAAATGGAAACCCCAGACTTTTATTATTATGGTAAGTTATTTAACCATGTTCACTTTCTACTTTGTTCAATAGTGCTACAAATTCACAATGGCGAAGGACACGTGCGCAAATAAAATTCATAGTTTTTATTTGACCATATTTGTACTCATTTTTAACCTTTTCATACAGTGCTTCTTGATGAAGAACACAGAGAGAAAAATGAGAAAATACTGATTTCAAGTTCTTTCAATTTGTTTTACTTTACTTTACCATTATTTTTGTCAATCACAGCCCACGTCATATCACTAACAAACCCAAACATTCTTACATTATATACTCCTTCGCATACCGTGTATGAATGGTTGTTATTTCTGGCCACTCATGTGCGATATAACAAAACCTGCTTGAACTGTTTCATTTTAGTTGTAACAGTAAATATATCCTGCCTCCACTGGGTATCACATCCAGTCTCTTGATCTTCTCTTAGCATCCCCTCAAGAATACCAAATTTATATTAATGTAGTTCTTTATTACTGCCGAAAATAATACTGTTTTGGAGCTAACATCATGTTAGTGCAAATGGGGCAGGCAATTCCACCATGCCCTACACTATAAAAAAAAGTCTCTCTATTTTCTTTGAAACACATCCCTCTCCATTTAATTTTACTTCCTTCATTTCAGACACAGACATCATAAAATCAAAACATACATTATATGTACAACATACAAAGTTACTCCAAGTAACACAAATTTACACAAAGAACAGACAATATCCTGCTCTGACACAACTGCTTGCAATGGTCACTATGAGACTACAAATCTTTCTTTTACATTAAAAATGCCAGAATTCAATAACTTTGGCTTCTGTCATTGGGGTACAAAACAAATCCAAACAAGTGTTATTATGCATACAATAACTTACAACAGTCCTCAATATTGTGGCCATTTCTGCAACCACGGTGTGACAAAGCCATGTTTAAAGTCGTAGCACAGGAATACCTCCCATTAGCATGAAATGACTGAATCCAGTAGTGTCAGGTAGTTTGAAAATATGTCTGCCCTGTGATGAACACAAAATACTGTAACCCATTTTAATGCTTCAACCTGAACATAGAGATTTTGAAAATTTAGAAGCTTATAGCAACCCCGTCTACAGTAGTCTCATGATCATTTAAAAGCTCATACCCAAAACTTCTCACTCTCAACAAATAAATCAAAACTGCAAGCAAGTAATTAAGCACACAAGCAAATAAGTTATTCAGTTGTGTGGTGGGCCCCATTCTGTAATTAAAGTACAATCATTGTGAGAGCCACATAATATAAACAGGCAGGCAACATGCTTGAGAAACCTGTTTCCCTGCCTTCATAACGTGTAAAATGGTAAACAGTGGCATTATATACACAATGCATGACTATTTTTTAAAATGTATAATAGTTAAACACACTGCAATTTTGTAAACTGACGATGAAGCAGTTCACACGGATGTTAGGGATGACGGGACTTGAGGTTTCCCACTCTCCTCTTACTGCTGTATTTGCCTCTCACCCTTCTGGCCACATCAACCTGCATAAAGTGCACATCACTGGCAAAGATGTTCACCACCAGCATCTGTGCAAACAAAATACACAGACTGCTGGAAGGAATTAAGGGCAATGTGGTTGAGGGAAATTGTAGCAGTGTGAAAAAGATGTGGAAGGGGAACATATGTGCACTTCATACCTTAATTTTTGTTAGTATATCATTCTGTATTGAGCTGGCTCAGGACAGGAACAGGTGGCGGGCACTTATGAATGCGGTAATGAACCTTCGGGTTCCATAAAATGGGGGGAATTTCTTGACTAACTGCAAACTGGTTAGCTTCTCAAGAAGGACTCTGCTCCATGGAGTAAGTAAGGAGTATGGAGAACATCATTCTGTTCTTGATTTTTGGACCATTCAACCAGCATTTTACTAATTCAGATGCCTTGCATGATCCCGATACAGGATAAATTTACACTTTTAACAACTTTAAGACCATTAGATTTGGGGTTCCCATACCAAAGGTGCTTTGAACATACAAGACATTTACCAATCAACAGAGGGTAACTTCCCAGAACACTTAAATATTGTGCTGAATGATGAAAGCTGAACAAAACACCTTCCTTCACACATCAAAAAAAGTTTTCTGCAGCTGGAGCTGTTTAAAAATCCTGCCATAAAATAATGAGTAGAATAAATGTTACACAAATCAGTTGGTGTTAAATTAATGTTTGTAAAATAAATACAGTTCTTACAAATCTGAATTTCTGCAGTGTCATTCCATATAACATTTGTTCAAAATGTTGTTCTCAAAGACAGAAATTTCACATGAGCAACCACTCCCAGATACTCCATAAGCCCAATGCAGCAAATACAACAGCTCTTTTTCAGAATCTGTTCTGCTATATCATGTAACTGACATACTAAAAAAAGAAAATACCAGAACTATGAAACAGAATGCGACAATGACAAAAAAAATGTTAGCAAAAGAAATGACAATCTGTGATAATGAAAGTTTGTACTGAAAATAATTTTTTGGATTTCAGCAATACAATGATGGCATTTCAATGTGCATAATAAAATGTACCCAAGACACATTTAAGAACTGCAACACTTCCATTTGTTTATCATTATGTATAACTAAACATAATAATCCACAAGCTTTACTAACCTACATCTGAACGAGTTTCAATAAAACATGTCTGTCAGTGTCATAAACTTATCAGCTTGTACTACTATTCACAGACTAGGTTTCAGCTGCACAGCCAGAATATTTAAGATTGTTTCTGATCTTGCCTTCAACTGTTGAGCACAATGGTCCATTTCATGCAGATATTTCAACAGATTACATCTAACCTGCAAAGACAAATCATAGCATAGTCTGACAATCAGTACAACACATTCCTTCAATAAATATTCATATTAAATAAGCAACCTACCTCTTCAGGAATGACTGTAGAATCCACATCATTCATCCTGTCACTGCGAAAGAAAGGGTAAACAGTAAGTGACAAGCAATAATGTCAATGTTAATGGCAAAACATTAAAATAAAGCAAAATCTGTGTAACCTTCATTTAAGGTTTCTTTTGGGAGCAGTGGACTTGAACACTGAAGCTCAGCGAATTTAATAATAAGATTACAAATTGGGATCAAAGAAACTGAACATACAGTATGAGAAAACATAAAATCAAGGAATATTAAAGGGGGACCACACTAAATATACATATCATATATAGAACTGTCCACATAACTGTAACCAGACAAATCAATGATATTATAGAACCTGAACATAACAAGAAAAGTATCAGCTGCAAAAGATTTGTCAGAATGTGAATATGTGTAATAAGGGAGAGGGCTTTATACGTTCTGCAGAGAACGCCATCCACATAAATTAAACAAATGATTGTTACAACTATCTACAAGCATCTCAATTCATAAGGACATCATATTATACACAAAATATTAGTATATGAAAAAAAAATTCAAATATTGTAATTTCTTCTACAGATGAGGAGTGAACTGTAAGATAACACATTAATGCTGATTTAAAACTTCTGTATCATCAGAAACCAACTCAAATGATACACATCTTAAAATAGTAATGAACGAAATATTTACGGATATAAACAAATGGTTTAATATTAACATATTATCTTTAAACTTTAGTAAAACTTATTGCTTAGAATCCAGAACAAGAAATTTTAATTATAACATTTAATATTTGCTATAATAACCACAGCATCTCTAACACCACTTACACAAAGTTTCTGGGGTTAATTACCATATTGATCAAATAATGTCAAAGTCGAATTTAGCTTGTTCTGCAAACAAGATAAATTAAATCTATATTGTCCCAACAGACTATAAGAATGATATATTTTACTTACATTCCATTATAAGGTATGGTATAATTTTTGGGGGCAATTCAACATCCAGCACTAAAATATTCCGAATTCAAAAGAAAATGATTAGAATCACAACAAATTCAAGAAGTAGGAATTCCTGCAGAGATCTATTTAAACAGATGAAACACTACCATTATTTTCATAGTACATATACATTATGTCATTGTCGTGTGAATAACAAGCATCTATACACAATGAATATGGAAATTCATAACTTCAATACTAGATAAAATACCAATCTTCATCCACCCAACTCTAATTTTACTAAATTTCAGAAGGGGGCTTATTACTCTGGAATAAAGATTTTTAATCACCTCCCAGCAAACTTAGGGTGTTTAACGAACAATTTGTAACGTTTTCTTATTGCCCTGAGAAGGGTTCTTAACTCCACTTTATAACTTGGAGGAATTCTTTAACTATAATACACAACCACATACGTGTACGTTTTGCGTTTGTCTTTTAAGTTAAGGTAGTTTTATTGATTTGTCTCCACAATTAATAATTACTATGATAAGGATTAGAAATAGTCATTCTGGCTGTTGTTGTATAGTTGTTTGATGTACCTAGATAAATAATGATGACTAATGTTGATTTTGCATTACTTTATATTGAAAGATGGCTATACTGTACCTAATTTTAAATATGGAATGCTTTGCTATGTGACCATTTCCACATCCTCCACCTATGATTGGATTTATGGAAAATGATGGTGATTACAGAATAACCTAATTCCTATATTGTACAATCCTTCTGAAAATGCAAGGTTAGAATTTGCCATATGAGGTCATGTTTATGTCTTGTATTTATACAGTTTGCATCCAAATTTGTTTAAAATGTTTCCCATGGAGATAACGGTCTAATAACATTACTTTTGTAGAAATCATGCAGTTTCCATAATATCTATGACCATAAATTAAAGAGTATGTATTTTTGCCTGATCTGATGAAACGAGGTAAAGTGGTCTCTCTGAATTCACGAGTTCATATTCGTATTTAAAATTACATCATAACAACATCTCTTTTGTGTTGAACAGTACCAATATGGTACTGGCACAAACTGCAGATATTGCATTCAACAAATATCAGGTACTGACATTTATATACTAGTAAAGATAAATGCTGATTAGTGACATATACCTTTCACAATTTAAATCCTTTTGATTTGCAGCTTCCACAACACTGCTTACAACTCTGTCAGTTGCAATGGCTCTCTTTGCTCCGCATTCCACACCACTCACTTTTGAAGTTATATTTACAGGAGCACCTGTGTAAGGGACGTGTCTGCCACCACATTCTACACAAAAATCTTCATTAGTCATAGAAGTATGACTGTTGTTTGTTGGAGCCACTGGCTTCCTTGATGATCTGTGACAAATACAATCACTGCGAAGACAATTTTCAGCATTTAGGAATTCTAGCAAACAATACCTTAAAGTTGAGCCCAATAATTTTCTTTCTGACTTGGCTGATTTTACAGTGCCCACAGCATGAGCTGAGGACTGACATCTTTCTCGTTCGACAGGAATGTCATTTAAAATACCGTGATAATTTGTTTGAGCAAGGATAGTAGGTTCTCCTGCACAGTGTTGTGCTGCTACAAGTTCTACTACTCCGGTTGGTTTATACGGTTGTATACTCTTATATGATGTAGAAGCAGTAACTGACATCTGCATGGAACCATCCTGCACAGTGTCATTATTAATTCTGCTTGCAACAGCATAATCCTTTAGTTGCTGTACCTCATTATGTTGCTTTGTTTCAGGCTCTTTGCTGTATGCCTTTAAAACACTGTAATTTAACTGTTGTTGATTATCCACATCAGAGGCTATGGATGAAGATTGGCACACTTTATTGCTAGTGAAATACTCATTATTAAGTGTTTTATACACTTGAGAATCAGAAGTTATGTATGTGCTTGATGGATATGTTATGTCTTCACTTGTACCTTGATGAATGGAACTCAAACTCGCTTCATAAATAGAACAATATAGACCAGCTTTTGATGTTTCCTCTGTTTTTGATACAGCAGTCATACCACTGCTGCATATGCTCTGGGCAACATTTTCACAATTGTCATCGCCACCTAACAAACTACCAAGTTTTAGTGGTGGTACATGGAAATCTTGAACTGTATTCTTTGGTTTCTGATCGCATGGTTCTAGTTCAATGTTAGCTTCTGTACTATCACCTGATAGCTCTGCTTCTGGGTTCCAGCATTCACATGAATCAATATTAAGAAGTTTTGGTATTACTGTGTTTTGTGAACATTCACTGAGCTTTACACTGTACGAAACACCAGCTGGCAAATGCATTTCATCATCATTATCCAACATCCTTCTATCACCCGAAATAGTTCTATCATAGAGCAGAGATTGAAATGCAACTTTGTGATGCAGAGGCTGAGCAACTGTTTCTGGTTCAGTTCTTGAAGACATATCTTTGGCTCTAATGAGACCATTCTTACATCTTGGTGCTTGTGCTGAAGAAAGTTTGGCTGAATTTGGACAAACTGCAAAACTGTACAATTCAGAACAAGGACAACCACTGTCACGACCACCAGAAGTGATGAATTTCTTTACAAAGTTCTGACTGGATGTTTTACTTCCACTGCTATGGCAATCAAGACTTCCGTAACATTTTGGCTCAATTAATTCAAATGGTGGTAAGGATTCTTGCCACCTTGAAACCTAAAAACAAATGTTCAATTTACACTTCAGCCTGAGAAAAAGATCTTAAAAATTCATCTCTGGAAAAGTTCAGAGCATCCTACTAATCTTTTCCCTCAGTATGGTAGTGAATGCAGAAGCTCTACCACACACAGTTTGTCCACAAGCTAAGATTTTAGAGTCAAGTCTTCCCCTGCAGTTCAAATAACCTTATCACATAGGAGAGTCTCAAAGTGTCAACCTCTAGGTTACATGATAATATTTCTTGAAATGCAATACAGCTGATTTTTAAATATCTCTTCCAATTAAAGTAGACTACCCTACATTTTATATTCCTCAATTAGTTCCCCAACTAATAGTAATGAGATTAATTTAACACAATATTCAGAAACTGTTTTTTCAAAAAACAAATGCCCAACTTTGCAAACACTCACTGCACTTAAACATCATGTAAAGGAAAATTCATTAACTTCATGAGGATTTTGTAACACTAAAATCTGTTATTTTGGCTGTTTATGCTCCTAATTAAGGTAAACCATTCATCACCTAGGAAAAATACAAGTTTTTATCCTTTATATTTGACCAGCACCAAAACTGTAACTGAAAAATTTTCTACCCTTCTGTTTACATAGATGTTTTTATAAAAATTACTGTAGAAAACATTTCTATAATTGAATGACAACTTGCACTGCATAATACTTAACTGAGCAACCATTTCTAATACAGCATGAATAAATACACACAACTCTCAGAAAAATTTCCTTGCCTAAGTGGGCTATTTTCCTTTGATCAAGTAAACAATTAATGGGATGCTCTTTAACTCCCATAAAGAACGTCGTTCATATATAAAACTGGCTTCCAAAATTATATCTGTTCTACATTCTCACAGGGAGCACTCAATTACATTATAGGTACAAGATAAGCAGCTTTGTAACCATGGTCATTTAATGATAAAAGTTATGTACCTTACATATACTGGTCCAGTGAAATATTTGCATCAGAACATATTATATAATGGAGCTACTTCTACAACTGTGTCACTTCTATAATCTTTCCCTCTTTCAGCAATAAACTGTTCTTTAAAAATTTGTTCCTACGCACCCAGTACTCTATTTGAATCTCAGTTTGCAGGACATGACCAAATTTCTGATCACCCTGCAAACAATGCAAAAGACCACTATTAATAAAGGAGTCTTTTACCAAGTTTTACACCACAGAATTGGATCATTTTAAGGAGGTTCCCCTAGACACAGCTTCAGAAGACTTCTTAGTATTCCTCAAAACATATGCCTGCATGGTGCACAAACGAACAACTTTACCTTCACTTGAAACAGCAAAAACGTTTGAGAGGAAATCATTCGCAGTTGTTTGCATACATAAACAGAACACAATATGATATTGTGAAAAATTTCAGACTATAATTCCAACACCATCTTTTAACACTGCTGACAGAGTACAGAATTAAGAGATTACTTTGAAGGTATTTATTAAGTGTTCATTATCATACATCTGCCTTATATTTTGATACTTCAGTAACACATTAGCCAGGTTTTTTTTTTTTATCTTAGTAATAACCAACTTGATACACAAAATTTTTGTTTTACAATAAGTTTATTTCATGCCTCTACATGTTTCAAGCACCATGTGCTCACCATCAGGAGGTCAAAATTGTATTATACAGCCTCTGGTATCATCACACCTATAGGTGTGATGATACCAGAGGCTGTATAAGTTTATTTCATGCCTCTACATGTTTCGAGCACCATGTGCTCATTATCAGGAGGTCAAAATTGCATTACACA
>Ga0123357_10001429_pt1 | contig 25338 bp, 27 predicted proteins | sample TergutEmb28metaG_FD_89873 | JGI IMG/M metagenome (GOLD analysis project Ga0123357, IMG submission 89873) | Embiratermes neotenicus P4 segment gut microbial communities from Petit-Saut dam, French Guiana - Emb289 P4 | ecosystem: Host-associated > Arthropoda: Insects > Digestive system > Gut ...
ATCGGGCGCCTGACTTCGTTGTCGTCGGTCACGATAGCCCACTATCGCTCCCTCCTCCGCCTTGCCATCCATCCCGCCCGGCACGCCCGAACGTGAACCTAATTCTGTTACAGCACACTAGTGGTGGCGCGAGGCGCCATCCACAGGGCCGTCGGCGACGCGGGTGCTGGCCACCTGAGGCAACTCAGGTAGGCGGGCAGCCACATCGTCGGCGGCCTTTGCCGTGTCGCAAAGAAACGCGCAGGTCGGCCCCGAGCCGGCCAGGACGGCCCCGGCGACGCCCGGCAGGCCAGCGCCGAACGCCAGGGTTTCGCCGATTTCGGGACGTAGGGCTATCGCCGCCGCCGTCAGATCATTGACCAGGTGGGCGCCCACCAGCGCCGTATCGCCGCTTGCCAGCACCTCGATGAGTGCGGGCAGTGGCGGGGCGTCATGCTCGGTGGCGGATATCTCGTCGTATTTGGCGAAGACCGCTGGCGTGCTCAGCCCCCGGTGGGACAGGCCGAACACCCAATGGTAGGTGTCAACACATGGCAATGGGGTCAGCACATCGCCGCGTCCGACCCCCAGCGCGACGCCGCCGAGCAGCGCGAAAGGCACGTCGGCGCCCAACTCGACGGCCAACTTCAGCAGGGCCTCATCGTCGACGCCGAGCCGCCACAGGTCGTTGCACGCCCGCAGGGCGGCGGCCGCGTCGGCCGACCCGCCAGCCATACCCCCGGCCACCGGTATGGCCTTGTCGACGACCAGACGGGCACCCAGCCCCGGCTCACCGAAACGGCTTCGCAACAGGGCGGCGGCCCGACCCGTCAGGTCGCTGCCGTCGGTGGGGATCAGGCCAGCACCCTCGCCGCTGACGGCGACCTCGATGCGGCCGGGTAGCGGGGTGCAGGTGACGGTGTCAGCCAGGCCGACAGCCATGAACACGGTCGTCAGGTTGTGGTAGCCGTCCTCCCGGCGCGACGAGCAACGCAGCCCAAGGTTCACCTTGGCCGAAGCCCGGTAGACCACGTCCGTCATGTCAAACTCACGCCACTAAATCCAGCCGGGCAGCCACATGCGCCAGAGCCACGCCCAGTTAGGCATGACGGTGTCATTGAAGACCGGCAGCATGAATGCAAAGTTCAAGGTGATCAGCACGACTGCCGCACCGACGATGATGGCGTTGCGGCGCCGCTTCGGCCCGCCGGGTGGCCCCAGAATTTTGCCCATGCACATGGCCAAAGTGGTTGCCGTGAACGGAATGATCATGATGGCGTAGAACAGGAACACCGGACGATCGGCACTGACCCACCAGCCAATCCATGTCGCCAGCCAGGCGATGGTTGGCACCGCAAATCGCCAATCGCGCCCAAAGATCCAAAACACCAGCGAGGCGACGACGGCGATCGCGGCAAACCACCACAGGAAAGGCGTCCCTAACCCGGTGATGATCGTCACACAGGTGCTGCGGGTATCGGCGGGGCAACCGGGCGTACCGGGGGTTTGCAGCCAGGTTCCGGTGGTGCCGTCGGCCTTGGTCCAAGTCTGTGTGCAAGACTTCGTTGAGTCGGCTGGGCAGCCGGGGGTTCCCGGTGGGATCTCGCCGGTAGCCTCTATACCGATGGTGCGGGCCAGCACCAGCCACCCGGCTGGGTGCGCGTCATAGGGGTGCGTTTGCTCGGCAATCCAGGTGCCGGTGTGGTAATCCCAGATCTCGACGTTGTAGTGCCACAGCGATGCCAACGGTTTGCCGACCATCCGCACGGACAGAGAACCGGGGTTGTCAGCGCCCCACTGACGGTCGTAGCCGCCGGAGGTTGCCAGCCAGCCGGCCCAGGTGCCGGTATAGGTGATTGCGGCCACCAGCACCATCAAGATGAAGGCCATGATGCCGTCCCGCGGGATAGACAGCGCAGCCTTTTCGCGAGCGCCGGCGGTGCTGCGGGCCCGGAAATCGAACACGACTGACGCGATCCCCACGACAGCCAGCACATACATGGAGTTCCACTTGCACCCGCAGGCCAGACCGAAAAGGATGCCCGACGCCAAGCGCCATGGCCGCCACCAGAGCAGTGGGCCGAACTTGCCGTTCAGGTTCTCTAAGTTGTTGCGCTCGAGGTATGACGCCAGTCGGTTTCGGAACCAGTCGCGGTCAGCCAGGGCGGCCGCTACGGCCATGACGGTGAACGCTGCCTGGAAGATATCCAACAAGGCGATGCGGCTCATGACGTAGCTGAGACCGTCCACGCACAGGAAGAAGCCGGCCATGGCGCCGACCAAGGTCGACCGGGACGCCCGGCGGGCCAGACGCACCGTCGCGGCCACCAGCAGGCAGCCGAAAATCAGGCTGCCGAATCGCCAGCCGAACGAGTTCATGCCGAAAAGCCACTCGCCGGCGGCGATCAGATACTTGGCCATCTGGGGGTGGACGACCTTGTCCGCCGTCGCGAGCCAGCCGTTGGTTTGGCCTTGGGCGATCAACGCATCGACGTCGGCCGGCCAGCTGCGGGCGTAGCCGAAGTGTAGAACCGACCAGGCCTCTTTGGCGTAATACGTCTCGTCGAAAATGATCTTGGGCGGGTTGGCCAAGCCCGGGAAGCGGATGCCGAAGGCCAGCAACGTCAACGCGATGGTCACCAGCCAACTGAAGCGGTTGTCGTGGCGCAGCGGGTAATCGTCGCGCAACCGGTCGACCGTGTGCCAGGTCGGCGCCCACTCGTGTTCGCCCGTGCTTTGGTGGATTCGCGGCAGCCACGCCAACGGGCGGGTGGACCCGGATTGCGCCATGTTGACCTCCCGATCTGTCTAGGCACGATTGCCAGGCTTCAGTTTACGCCGCGACTTCGCGTCATCCGGGATAATGGATAGGTGGCCAATAATCACACTTGCGCACCAGGCCGCCTGGTGCTCGCGGGATCGCCGATCGGCGACTCGGCCGATGCCTCGCCACATCTGGCGCAGGTGCTGGTGGACGCCGACATCGTGGCGGCCGAGGACACCCGACGCCTGCGACGTCTGTGCGACAAGTTGGGAATCACGCTGACGGGCCGCGTCGTCAGCTATTTCGACGGCAACGAGGGCGAGCGCACGCCGGGGCTGGTCGAGGCGATGGTGAACGGCGCAACCATCGTCGTGGTGACGGATGCCGGCATGCCGTCGGTGTCCGATCCGGGGTATCGGCTGGTGCGGGCCAGCCTTGACGCCGGGTTGGAGGTGACCGCAGTGCCGGGGCCGTCGGCGGCCTTGACGGCTTTGGCGGTGTCGGGGTTGCCGGTGCGCCGGTTCTGCTTCGAGGGCTTTCCGCCGCGCAAAGCGGGGGAGCGGGCGTCCTATCTGGCCGCTCTGGCGAGGGAGCCCCGCACCATGGTCTTCTTTGAGGCGCCGCACCGGTTGGGCGAGTTTCTGGAGGCCGGCGTAGCGGCCTTTGGCGGGGGACGGCCGGGGGCCGTCTGCCGCGAACTGACCAAACCGCATCAGGAAGTCGTTCGTGGCCCGCTCAGCGAGTTGGCGCTGTGGGCGCAAGGGCCGGTGCTGGGTGAGGTCAGCGTCGTCATCGGCGGCTGGCAGGGCTTGGACGGCGATGCGGCACAGGATGCACTGGCGGACGGCGTGGCGGCGGTACGGCAGGCCGTCGACGGTGGGGCCAGCACGCGGGCAGCGGTGGCGATGGTGGCGGCGGCCCAGGGCTTGCGGCGCAAAGCGCTGTACGACGCCGTGGTGACCACCCCCCGCGACGGGGCTGCTGGTTCGCCGGAACCGGTGGCGGACATCGCGTCGGTGCTGGCCGAGCACGGTTTCGCCGACCTGCCGGCCCGATTGCCGCGTCCCGTCATCGATTCGCACACCCACCTCGACGCGGTTTTCGAGAAGACGGGCCTGACCGCCGAGGACAACCTGGCGGCCGCGGCATCGGTCGGCGTCACCAAGCTCGTCCAAATCGGCTGCGACGTCGCCAGCTCCCAGTGGGCCGTCGAGTTCGCCGCCGCCCACCCGTCGGTGATCGCCGCTGTGGCGGTGCACCCCAACGACGCGGCTCGGTTGACGGTGAAAGAGCTGGCGGCGGCGGTCTCGCAAATCGATGCCTTGGCCGGGGCTGGCCGCCACGTCAGGGCCGTCGGTGAGACCGGACTGGACTACTACCGCACCCGAGACGCCGCCGGCCAGGCCCAGCAGCGGGCGTCCTTCGCCGACCATATCGCCATCGCGGCGGCCAGAGGCTTGACGTTGGCCATCCACGACCGCGATGCCCATGGCGACATCCTGCGCGTCCTCGACGACGCGCCGGTGCGCCCCGAGCGGGTCATCATGCACTGCTTCAGCGGTGGCATGGCGTTCGCCCGGGAATGCGCGGACCGCAGCTACTGGTTGAGCTTTCCCGGCACCGTCACGTTCAAGGGTTCGGACGACCTGCGCGACGCCCTGACCATCGCGCCGCTGAATCGGCTGCTGGTCGAAACCGATGCGCCGTATTTGACGCCCGTGCCGGCCCGGGGACGACCCAACGCCAGCTACCTGGTGGCCCACACGGCGGCGTTTATCGCCGAGCACCGGGGGGACGATCTGGCGGTGCTATGCGACGCCTTGACGGCCAACGCCGAGGCGGCCTACGGCGGGCCGTGGGGTGTGTCATGAGTGGGCTTCTGGGCCCGGCGGCGGTGCGCGAGCTGGCCGCGTCGGTGGGGCTGACGCCGACGAAGCGCTGGGGCCAAAACTTTGTCGTCGACGCGAACACGGTGCGCCGGTTGGTCGCGCTGGCGGGCGTCGTGCCGGGCGATTCGGTGCTGGAGGTGGGCCCGGGGCTCGGCTCGTTGACGCTGGGGTTGCTCGAGGCCGGCGCCGGTGTCGTGGCCGTCGAGATCGACGCCAAACTGGCACGGTTGTTGCCGCAAACCGTGGCGCGGCGTCTGCCCGAGGCCGCCAGCCGTCTGCACGTCGTCGAGGGGGACGCCCTGCGTCTGGAGTCCCTTGACGGCGTCCCCACCAAGCTGGTGGCCAACCTGCCCTATAACGTGGCTGTCCCCGTCGTCCTGACGCTGTGTGAGCGCTTCGAGGTACTGACGGACGGCCTTGTCATGGTGCAATTGGAGGTAGCTAGACGTCTGACGGCCGAGCCCGGGTCAAGGGTCTACGGGGTACCCAGCGCCAAGCTGGCCTGGTTCGCCGACGCGGAATTTGCCGGCACGGTGCCCGCCGGGGTGTTCTGGCCGGTGCCCAACGTCGAATCGGGCTTGGTGCGGTTCACCCGTCACCGGCCGCCGTCGGATGTGCCACGGGATAGGGTCTTCGCCGTCGTCGACGCCGCCTTCGCGCAGCGGCGCAAAATGCTGCGCTCGGCCCTGGCGTCGATCGCCTCGCCGCCGGCTGTCGCGTCGGCCCTCGAGGCCGCGAATGTCGCACCGACCGCGCGGGGCGAGACCTGCACAATTGGGCAGTTCGCCGCCATCGCCGCCGGGCTCAGCGGGTGAGCAGCTTGGGGTCGTGCTGCAGGTTGGCCAGGCCGTTCCAGGTCAGGTTCACCAACTGGGCGGCGAGGACGTCCTTGGGGGGCTGACGGGTTTCCAGCCAGGCCTGGCCGGCCATGGACACCAAACCGACGATCGCCTGGGCCAAGGGGTGGGCCAGCTCCGGGTCGAACCCGTGGTGTGACAGTTGGGAGCGCATGATCTCTTCGGCGTGAATCGTCACGTCGCTCAAGATCGACGCGTAGGTGCCTGAGCCCGAGTCTCGCGACAGAATGCGGAAACCTTCGGGGCAGTCATCGATGTAATCCAGCAGTGCGAGCGTGCCGCGCTCCAGGATTTCGCGGTAGTAGGCATGGGGCGTGTCGAGAGCTTCGCAGACGGCGCTATCCAGCCGGCGGGCCTCCCGGTCGACGATGACGGCGTAAAGCCCGTCCTTGCTGCCGAAATGCTCGTACACGATCGGCTTGGACACCGCCGCGGCGGCCGCGATCTCTTCAACTGATGTGGCATCGACACCGTTCTCGGCGAACAACGCGCGGGCCACTTCGATCAGCTGTTCGCGGCGTTCCACGCCGCTCATGCGCACGCGCGGCGGTATTCCGCTGGCTGGTTGTTCCTTGGCTTGCGACATCAGCCCTCCTGGTTGCTCCACGGCGGCGGCACATGCTGCCACCCGTTCATGACGGCCGCCAGCCGCATGGGCCGCGGCGAGCCGAGCACGTCTTCGAGGCCGATGGGGTGCCCGTCCGGCCCGCTGAGGGGCACCCGCCAGTTGGGGTACTCGTCGATGGTGCCGGGCTGGTTCTGGGTGCGGCGGTCGCCCACCGCGTCCACCAAGTAGGCGCACAACATTCTGGCGGGGGACGCCACTAGCGCCCGGTGCAGACCCAGGACGGTGGCCTCGACGTCGTCCAGGGCGACGCCGTCCATCGGGTTGACGATGTCACCGGCCGTTGTCAGATAGTCCAACCACCAGCGCTGCTCGTCACGGGCGTTCGCCAGTTCGACGTCCAGTGGCTCGGTCAGCAAGCCCAATTCGTCTCGTAAATACACATGGTCGAGGGCCAGGAACCCAGCCGTCGGTGGCAGGTCGTGGGTCGTCACCGAGGCCACGCAAGCGCTGCGCCAGCGGTCGGGCGGCAGGGGGCGACCAGCCTCATACTCGAACCAGAGCACGGAGGTGCCCAGGATGCCCCGCCGCTGCAGATAGTCGCGCACCCACGGCTCGACGGTGCCGAGATCCTCGCCGATGACGACGGCGTTCGCCCGGTAGGCTTCGAGGGCCAGAATGCCGACCATGGCTTCGTGGTCGTAGCGCACATAGCAGCCCTCGCTGGGTGGACGGCCGCGCGGCACCCACCACAACCGGAACAGCCCCATCACGTGATCGATGCGCAAACCCCCGGCGTGGCGCAGCGCGTGGCGCACGACCTGCCGGAAGGGCACGAAATCGAGGTCGGCCAGGCGGTCGGGACGCCAGGGTGGCTGGCCCCAAAGCTGACCCAACTGGTTGTAGGCGTCGGGCGGTGCCCCAACCTCGATATCGCCCGCGTAGACGTCCGCCATCATCCAGGTTTCGGCACCGTTCGGGTTCGTGCCGACGGCCAAGTCGGTGACGACGCCGAGCCGCATGCCGGCCTCCCGGGCCGCGTGCTGGGCCTCGCTGAGCTGGTCTTGGGCGATCCACTGCTGCCATTCGACGAAAGCCAGTTCCTCCGGGTGGTCGGCGGCGAACGCATCGCATTCGGGCGAGGTGGGGCGTTGGGTGGCTGGCGGCCAGGCGTGCCAGTCGGGCCCGGACTGCTGGCATAGCGCAGTCCAAAGGGCGAAATCGTGCAATGGGCGCCCTTCCGCGTGGCGCCAGGCATGCAGCGACATCTGGCGCGCCGGCGACAGCCCGGCGTTGAAGACGATGCGAAGCGCCTGGCGCTTGATCTCCCAGGCGGTGTCGCGGTCGACGCTGTCGCGGGGCAGGTCGACGGCACGGGCCTGCAACCTCCGAAGGCGGTTTCGGTCCGGACCGGCGACGCCGGCGTACTCCGGGATCGCGTCCGGGCGGATGTAAATGGGGTTGATGTAGCGCCTCGTGGACGGCAGGTAGGGCGAAGGTTCCATCGGTGGCGTGGGCTCGGCGGCATGCACGGGGTTGATCAGCACATAGTCGGCGTGCTGGGTGGTGGCGGCCCAGGTGGCCAGTGTTGCCAGGTCGTCGAAATCGCCGATGCCCCACGACCCTTTCGAGCGCACCGAGTAGAGCTGGGTGGCGTAGCCCCACAGGCGGCGGTCTGTCGGTACGTCCAGCGACGCCGGTGTGACGGCCAGCGCCGCATTGGCCTGCTGCGGCGTGCCAACCGCGGCGTCGCCGTACGTCAGAACCATGGTGTGGTAGCCCAACGGCAGGTCGGCCGGCAGCTCGAAGGTGGCTTCGCCCAGCCATTCGCCGGCGATCAGCCGGTCTTCATTCCAGTTGTCGATCTGGTGGACCTCGACGCCCCCGCCGTCCTCGAACTTGACCTGCAGCGAGGTCGGCCAGCCGGCTGGCACATGGGCGTTGACCCAAGCGGTTCGTCCCTGCTGCACGACGGTGCCGGACGGCAGGGGACGTCGCCACACCTGGTCGCGCTGGTTGGCCAAGGCGGTATCGATGGCGGCGTCGGTTGACGCGTCTACCCCCAGTGCCGCCAGGACGGCCACCACCGTGGCCTCGCTCACATGGATCGGGCTGCCCTTCCAGTCCCACGATTGGGTCTGGAGGCCAAAGCTTTGTGCCAGTTCGTCCAGCCTTGTATCCACGTGGTTCCGTTCAGCGGCCGGGCCGCACAACTTGTGTGCGGGCGAGCTTGTCGTGGATGCATTGACTCTTCGGGTCCCAGAGGGCCCACAAGTAGTTGAGCACCTGGTAGGTGAGCGCGATGCTGGACAGCGTTCCGGCGATCGCCAGGCCGGTGTATCCGGAATAGCTCAGCGCCGCCGGCAATGCGGTGTAAAAAAGCAGACGCATTACGACGTGGTATGGCGGCAGACGGCGGGCGGCGTTGCCGTGGTCGACGGGAACGACCCTCAATCCGCAGGCCATCTGTCCGAGTGTCGCGCCGGCAAACCCGAGCATCAGCGCGACATAGACGCACGCCACTGCCAGTTCGGCCAACCCCATGGTCAACAGTGCGGACTGCAAGTGGTACGCCGGGTCGGTGTAGGAAGGCATCGTCGTCGCGCCGCTCAAGGCCGCATTCATGGCGTCCTGGACCCAAGCCGTCATGCCCGAGAAAAGGTTTGGAATCAAAGGCAAATAGAAGATGGCGATTACGCCGAGAATCACCGAATCGAGAATGGCCGCCAGCACCCGCCACCACCAGCCGGCCAGGGGCACGCCGTCAGCGGTCATCCGTCGGGCGGGCGAGGACGGCGCAACGGCTGGGGCCGCCGGACCCTTGTAGACAGGCATGCCCGAGGCTGCCTGGGCATACCGGGCATAGGGGTCGGCAGACGCCGGGCTGGCCGGCACAGCGGCGGGTCCAGTCGCGGTTCTGGTCTCAGCAGTCCAAGCGTCGCCCGCCCAATAGCGTTGGCGCTCGGCGTCGGCGGGGTCGGGGTACCAGCCCGGCTGCGGTTGTGTCATATCTCAATCATGCCATCTGCGATCATGCCGCCGCCACGGCGTCGAGCAGGGATTCCAACATCCAGCCGCACCAATCGAAGACGGCCGCCGTCGGGGTCCGGCGGTCGTGGCGGGGTAGTTTCGCCAAGCGTGCCACGTCCTCTTCGTTGCCGATTTCCAGACGGGCGGCCAGCACGAGGCGCAGGTTGGTCAGCGTCGTCAACCAGGCATGCACATGGTCGGGTGGCACGGTGACCCAGCCTTCGTCGGCGTCGCGTATGTCCTTGATTACCGTGTCGGCGGCCGCAGCCTTGGCACTCGCTTGGTCGGCCTGAGTGAAGTGGCGGAACTCGCCGCTGGCGGTTGCGTCACCCCGGTAGACGTCGGGAAACAGCCGCTGCAGCGCCGGGTCCTTCAGTATCCCGTCGTCCTCTCCGCGAAGGGGCTGCACCAGTACCGCCAGTTCGCCCGCCAGGGTTCCGAGCACCGCCGCCTCGTTGGCGTCCAGACGGGCCAGGACGGTTGTGCCGCGACGTCGAAAGGCGTCCATCACGCCTTCTCCAAGGTGGCCCACAGCCCGTAGCTCTGCATGGCGGCGGCGTCCAGTTCCATGGTCTCGCGCCCCCCTTGGGCGACGATCGCCCGTCCCTGCCGGTGCACGGTCATCATCAGGTGTTCGGCCTTCTCGCGTGGATATCCGAAGTAGGTCATGAAAACGTAGGTGACGTAGCTCATCAGGTTGACGGGGTCGTTCCAGACGACGGTGACCCATGGCGTCAAGGGCGCGATGCCGACGCGGGTATCGTCTTCGATCAGCGGGCTGGCCAGGGGCATTATCCCTCGACCTGCAACTCGAAGGGGGCACCGTTCTTGAGTGTCAGCCCGACCGTGCAGCCCCGCGAGATGGCCCTGGTGATAGCGTCGGTCAGGCGCTTTCGGGCATCGTCGCCCAAGCCTGCGGTTTCCAGAAGGACGCGCTCGTGGAAGCTCTCGTAGCGGTCCTCTTGCGAGTGGGACGTGGCATCCACCACGACCGTGGCGGGGAAGTCTTCGCCCAGGTGGCGGGCCACCAGGTTGTCGAAGGTCATGCCGGCGCAGCCCGCCAAAGCCAGTCTCAGCAGCTCGCCCGGGGTGAACGAGCCCGGCAGGTCATCGTCAGAGTCGGCCATCAAGACGGTGGAGCCACGGTCGTTGTGGCCGAGGTACGACCGCCGGCCGGTGCGTTCCACCCACCAGCGGGCATCATCGGGCGGCGCGATGCGCCTGGCCGTTTCGTAATAGGGCTGGTCGGTGTCGGTCATGGTGTCTCCTTGAGTACCAGGCTACCGCCTCAGGGGCGACGGAATTAGGAAACATATCTATTGCGTAAATCTTCGGGGTGCCGGTAGAGTCGAAGTGTGAAGAGTTTGGCCTGGAGCGAGCGGTTCGACCGATGGTCGACGGGTCGGGTGTCGGGGCCAATCATTCTGCTGGTGGTCATGTGGGTGACGTTCCAGTTGACAACACTGATCGCCCAACCGCTGCAACTTTGGCTGGCCCATCTGTTCGCCGGGCCGGTCAGCGACGGGGCGACCGCCCTGCTCAGGTGGATGCGCCTGGCTGGAACGTGGGTCCACGGGTTGGTGGTCAACGGGATCATCGCCGGCGTGGGCACGTTGCTGGCGTTCCTGCCGCTGATGATCATCATGTTCGTGCTGCTGTCCATCCTGGAACACTCGGGCTACATGGCGCGGGCGGCCGTCACGGCCAGCGGCCTGATGCGCCGTATCGGGCTGCCGGGCGAGGCTTTCTTGCCGCTGATCGTGGGTTTCGGCTGCAACGTGCCGGCCGTGATTTCGACCCGCGACCTGGCTGACCCCCGTCAGCGGCGGTTGACGGCGTTGCTCGTGCCATTCACCTCGTGCTCGGCCCGTCTGACGGTATATATGCTCGTCAGCTCCGCGTTCTTCGGACGGTGGGCGGGCACGGCGGTCTTCGCCATGTATGTGCTGTCGATTCTGCTGGTGGTGGGCGTTGGTTGGACGTTGCGGCGGGCGATGTGGGCGCGATGGCCCGGTTTGCCGATGGTGCTCGATCTGCCACCCGTCCATACCCCCGGTTGGCGAGCGGTGGTGGCTTCGGCTTGGGCGCGTGTGGTGGACTTCCTCAAGACGGCCTCCGGCATCATCGTCGCCGTCGTGGTGGTGGTCTGGGTGTTGCAGGCCATACCGGTCGGAGCCGGTCATGGCGGGTTTGGCGATGTGGCTCTGGACAGTTCTTTGTTTGCGGCCGTGGCGCAGGTCTTCGCGCCGCTTTTCCTGCTGGCGGGCTTCGGCACGTGGCATTTGGTGGCGCCGCTGGTGGCCGGTTTTGCGGCCAAGGAAGCGGTTGTCGCATCGCTGGGGCAGACCTTCGGCGGCGGCGATCTGTCGGGGGCGCTTCATACCGCCTTTGGCGCGGCTTCGGGTGGGCATGCTGTGGCGGGGGCGGCCGCCTTCTTGGTGTTCGTGCTTGTCTACACCCCATGTGCGGCGACGGTGGCGGCTCTACGCCGCCAGATTGGTTGGCGCTGGACGGGGTTCGGTGTCGCGTTACAGTTGATCCTGGCCTGGGTGTTGGCGGTGGTCGTGTTTCAGATCGGACGTCTGCTATGACGCCCGAGCAGGCCGTCCTCGACGCCGTCGAACGCGGCGCCATCACGTTGACGCAAATCGCCGAGGCCACGGGCCTGTCGGCCCAAGAGGTCAGCCTCTGCGTCAGGGGCCTGATTCGCACGAAGCGACTGGCGGGCGCCTCGTCTCTGACGAACTGCGGCCTAGGCTGTTCCGGCTGTGGATTGGCTTGTGACATGGCCATTGCGCAGCGCGCTTGATGTGTAGCATGACTGCCATGTCTCTCAAAGTGGTGGCGTTGGCTGTTGGTGCTTGCGTACTGGCGGTAGGTGCCGTCGGCGGGCTGACCGCCTGCAGCGCAAACCAGAACGAGCCCAGGGCCGTCGTCCAGGGGTACCTGGATGCCTTGGCCAAAGGCGACGCGCAGAAGGCGTTGTCGTACGGAAACAACTATTCCACCCCAAGCGGCGCACCATTGCTGACGAACGAGGCCCTCGCCTACAGCAACGCCCACGCGCCATTGACGGCGACGTCGGTCGATGCGGCACAAATCACCGAGTCTGTCATGAAGACAGCGACGGTCGCCGCCGAATATGCCTTCGGCGTCCACCAGGTATCCCAGACCTTCACGCTGACAGAGATAGATGGCAAGTGGTATCTGGATCATCCCTTCGCCAGCATCGCCCTGCAATCGCCCGACTTCGCCGGCGCCCCCGGCGGGCCGCCGACGGACAGCGATTGGGAATGGGCCGCCGGGGATGGCCAGGCGGTTGGCCTGACTCTCAATGGCGTGCCATTGTCGGAGACGGTAGGGGTTCTCTTGTTACCGGGTGCCTACCAGTTAGGCGTCACCAACTCGCTGGTCGCGATGACCGGCGGGGATTTTTCCGTGAACGGCCCAGGCGACGGAACCCTCACCGATTTGACTGTCGCGGGCAGTATCGCGTTGACCAGCGATGCCCAGGCGCAGATCAGGCTCAGGGGCTGGCTCGTAAAGCCTTGATCGACGCGGTCGAAGGCGAAGCTGACGCCGTGGTGTGCGACTACTCGATCACCGAGTTGCATGAGGTCTTCGACCGCAAGTTCCCCGCCGAGGTGAGGTTGCTACCACAGTTCATGGCCTATCTTGCATCCGGGGTGACCATCGTTGCCCGGCCCGAGCATGCCGAACCCGGCGAGCCGGTTCTACGGGACCCGAAGGACCAACCCATCTTGTCAGCGGCGTGTGCCGCTGATGCTGACCTGATTTTGACCGGCGACAAAGGCCTGCGCGACGCCGGGTTGACCCACCCCAAGGCCGTCGATCCGCGCGACTTCCTCGCCCGCTGACCCCACCCGCCGTTCACGGCGTCGTTAAGCCTCGCGGCGTCCTATTCTTCCCAGAGTATGCCCAGACCACAGCGATCACCGAAGCAGCGGCCAGCCGCAGCGGGGCCGTCGCCTTCTTGTCGTCCATCGGACTCCACCTTTCGTCCATAACGGAGGTGCGTTTCTAATACCTCGGCTAGGCTGACGGTATGTTATTACCTGCTGGCGATTTGGTCGCCTTGCTGAAAACCGTGGTCGATACGCCGTCCGTCAGTGGTGACGAGGGACGGCTGGCCGACGCCGTCGAGGCCGTCTTGCGGGCCGCGTCGCACCTGCAGGTCGGGCGTCAGGGCAACACCATTTGGGCGCGAACCGAGCTGGGACGGGCATCGCGCGTCATCATCGCTGGGCATCTGGACACGGTGCCGCTGGCGGGCAATCTACCGTCCCGTCTGGTTGACGGGCCCGACGGGCAGCCGATGCTTTGGGGGCGGGGTACCGTCGACATGAAGGGTGGCATTGCCGTCATGTTGCACGTCGCCACGGCGGTGACGGCGCCCAGCCGCGACGTCACCTGGATTTTCTACGACTGCGAAGAGGTCGAGGCGGCACGCAATGGTTTGGGGCGCTTGGCGGCTGCTCACCCGGAGCTTTTGAGTGGTGATCTGGCCGTTCTGATGGAACCAACGAATGGGCTGGTCGAGGGCGGGTGCCAGGGGACGTTGCGGTTCGCGGTGACGACGCGTGGCGTGGCCGCGCACAGCGCGCGCGGTTGGTTGGGCAGTAACGCGATTCATGCTGCGGCACCTGTGCTGGCGCGGGTAGTGGAGGTGCAGCCCATGTTCGGCGAGGTCGAGGTGGACGGGCTGACCTACCGCGAGGGCCTCAACATCACGATGATCGACGGGGGAGTGGCCGGCAACGTCATCCCGGATAGGTGCGTCGTGCAGGTCAACTACCGCTTCGCGCCGTCGGTTGGCGTCGCGGCGGCCGAGGCCAAGATGCGATCTCTGTTCGACGGGTTGGGTGATTTTGAGTTGCTGGACGCCTCGCCGGGCGCCCGTCCCGGCCTGGACAGGCCCGTCGGCCAGGCGTTCGTTTCCGTCGTCGGGGTGGCGGTGGGGCCCAAGTACGGTTGGACGGACGTGGCCCGCTTCAGCGCGTTGGGCGTCCCGGCCGTGAACTACGGTCCAGGCGACCCGTCACTGTGCCACGCCGACAACGAGGCCATCCCCCTGGCTCAGGTGCAGACTTGTGCCCTAGCACTGGCCCGCTGGCTGGCGGTGTAGCAGACAAGACAGCCAAAGGCCAAGGTCGCCTGGCCGACGCAGCAATAAGGTTGTCGTCGTGGATTGCTCAGTTTCCGTTGGTTGGGTTGTTGGCGGTTGGGTTGTCGGCGGTTGGGTTGTCGGTGGTTGGGTTGTCGGTGGTTGGGTTGTCGGTGGTTGGGTTGTTGGCGGTTGGGTTGTCGGTGGCTGGGTTGTCGGCGGTTGGGTTGTCGGCGGCTGGGTTGTCGGTGGCTGGGTCGTCGGCGGCGCGGTAGTGGTTGTAGTTGTGGTCGGCGTCACCGACGGGGTCGGGGTCGTAGTCGAGGGCTTTGGGATGTACGGCGGCGGTATCTCCCCGGGGTGCGTGCTTTGCCACGACTGATTCGATTCCATCACCAGGCGCGACTGCTCATTCAGGCTGGTGATCGCGTCCGTCACCGACCTTGTGGTCGCACTGACCTGCTCAGGGGTGCTGTTGCCTGGGGTCATTGAGGTTGCAGTGTCCAACACGGTCTGCGCCTGGGCAATCGTCGCCTTCAGTTGGTTCCAAACCGCCATGTCATCTACTTCGCCCTTTGTCAGGTCCAGCCGGATCTGGGCTGTGGCTATCGCGTCCTGCAAGTCACTGATCGCTGCCTCTAGGCCGCTCAAGCCACCATTCGCTCTGGCCTCGGCGAGGGCTTGGTTGACCGCCTGAGTCTGCGTGTCCAATGTTGTCGTGGCCGTTGCTAGGTTCGGCAACCAGGCCGTCACCTGGGCTGAAGTGACGTGCAGCGACACCACGGTGGCCAGACTGAACCCAGAAGTTGGAAGCTGGCCGGACGACTCGAAGCTCGTGCTGTATGTGGAGTCGGCGTAGACCGCTGACGGCTGAGCCTCCAGCGAAGTCACGCGCTTATCCAGCAGCAGTGTGGCGGTATCGTGCAGAGCCTGGGCTTGCTGGAGTGTCGCCGCCAGCGCCACCACCGACGCATCCGAACCTGGCAGTGTCACTGTGCCAGACGCCGGGGAGTCTGTGCTGGCCGCCGGCGCAGGCAGAGTGGCTGTGCTGGTGGGCGACGCGGATGGGGTCGCGTCATTGGCGCCGATCGCGGTGTTGTACGAGGTTTGTGCCGCGTTTATCGCAGTCTGCAGGTCTGTATCGGCCTGAACGATTTGATCGGCGAGCGCCGGGTCCGCTTTCTTGATCGGATGCGGCGAATAGCGAAACATCAACAGCAGGACGACCACCAAAGCGACCAACAAAACCCCAACGCCGATGGCGAGCACCAAGAGCAATGAATCACGCTGCGGGGTCTCATCGTCGATCTGATCACCTGGGTCGGTGTTCGACGATTTGTGGAGCCACTTCGTCCACTTGGTCCACCTGTCACGCATATCAACGCCCTCCACTTAGCAAATCCTCATTTGACCTGACTGGCCGCGACACCAACCGGTGTGAGACTACCACATTCGTACAACTGACGTGTCGTCACCCGGTTGGCTGACCCGACTTGTCGGTGCCTAATCCGAGCTCTTTGGCATCAGCCGACTTACGCTGCGGGAACGATGTTCAGCACGGTGCCACCGACGTGGCGCAGCACCGCGACATGGCGACGATCCAGGGTGGCGATGGTGGTCGTCCCGCACCGCTCGGCAAGCGAGATGTTGACAGCATCGGTGATCCCGATGCTGTCGTCGGCATAGTCCGTCACGATGTTCGTGGCCCGGCGAAGATCGTCCATCAGCACCGGCTGTATGTCCCAGGCGCCCCCGCACAACTGGTTCAGCACTGCCAGTTCGGCGGTGACGCCCATGCGCGTCATTACCAGGTAATCGAGTTCAGCGATGACGAAGGGGCTGACGACCAGCGGCTCGTTGCAGTCAGTCAGCAGTTTGACGAGCGTTTCATGGTGTTTATCCTTTGCGTCAAAGAACCCATACAGAGCACTGGTGTCGACGATCATTGGTCACCGAAACCGACGAGATAGCTGTCCAGTCGCGTCAAATCCATGCCGCCGTCGCTGAACAATCCGGGTTCCGGACGGGGACGGGGGGCCTCACCTACCAGTGCCTCGATGGCGTTGCGGATCACTGCCGCCTCCGACGTGCCCCGGCGGGCCGCCTCGCGGGTGAGCGCCTGCTTGAGCGTTTCTGGCAGGTAAACGGTCGTCTTGGTCATGCCATATATGGTACCACCGACACCCATACTGGACCCGCTCCGGCTGCGCTAGTTCCAGTTGATGACTGAGTCGACTTTCGCTGACGGTGACCCCGCGCAGCCCATCATGGCCCTGGCATGGGCGGCAGTTTGATTCGCATATCGGCCGAAGAGTCATTTATCGGTTCATATGTAGTCAAGTAAACTGGCACCTCGTGTGCGCTCATATACTCACCACCGCGGCGTGGCCTTACGCCAATGGACCGCGTCATATCGGCCATGTCTCCGGTTTCGGGGTTCCGTCCGACGTCTTCTCGCGTTTCATGCGCATGCGTGGCCACGACGTGCTGTTCGTCTCGGGGACGGACGAGCACGGTACGGCGATCCAGGTCAAGGCCGACGAGGAGGGCCTGACGGCCCAGCAGACCGCCGACAAATATCACGGCGTCATCGTCGAGGATCTGGCCGGGCTTGGGCTCAGCTACGACCTCTACACCCGTACCACCACCCGCAACCATGAGCAGGTCGTCCAAGAGATGTTCCAGACGTTGTACCGCAACGGCTACATCGTCGAGAAGACCGAGAAGGGTGCTATTTCGGCGTCGACCGGGCGCACGCTGGCCGACCGCTACATCGAGGGCACCTGCCCGGTGTGTGGTTTCGACGGGGCCCGCGGCGACCAGTGCGACAATTGCGGGCGCCAACTCGACCCGGCTGATTTGCTGAATCCGCGAAGCAAAATCAACGGCGAGGTACCGCAATTCGTCGACACCACGCACTTCTTCCTCGACCTCCCGGCTTTCGCCGACGAATTGACGGACTGGCTGAATTCGCGCCAGGACTGGCGCCCCAACGTGGTGGTGTTCTCGACGAACTTCGTCAAGGAACTCAAGCCCCGCGCTATCACCCGCGACCTCGATTGGGGTATTCCGATCCCGCTGGACGGTTGGCGGGACGCGCCGATGAAGCGCATCTACGTGTGGTTCGACGCCGTCATCGGCTATCTGTCGGCGTCCATCGAATGGGCCAACCGCATCGGCCGCCCGGACGCTTGGCGCGAATGGTGGAATGACGAGGCGGCCCGCAACTACATGTTCATGGGCAAGGACAACATCGTCTTCCACACCGTCATCTGGCCGGCCATGTTGCTCGGCACGAACGGCCAGGGGTCGCGTGGCGGCACGCCGTCGCCGCAATTCGGCATCCTCGACCTGCCCACCGAAATCGTCAGCAGCGAGTTCCTGACGATGAAGGGCTCCAAGGTGGCGTCGTCACGTGGGGCGTCGATTTTCGTTGGCGATTTCCTGCGGGAGTTCGGGCCGGATGCTCTGCGCTATTACATCGCGGTGGCCGGGCCCGAGAACCAGGACACCGACTTCACCTGGGACGAGTTCGTCCGCCGCACCAACAACGAGCTGGCCAACGAGTGGGGCAACCTGGTGAACCGCTCGATTTCGATGGCCAACCGCTATAACGGGGAAATACCCAAAGACGGGCCGTTGACAAACGACGACGAGGCGCTGCTGGCGGCGTCGCGTGACGCCTTCGAGACGGTGGGCGGCTTGCTTGAGCAGTGCAAATTCAAGAATGCCATCACCGAGATAATGCGCGTCGTCGGCCTGGCCAACCAATACCTCAGTGCCCAAGAACCCTGGAAACTCAAGGACGACGTGGCCCGCCGCGACACCGTGCTGCATGTGGCTTTGCAGGTGGTGGCCGATTGCAACACGATGCTGACGCCGTTTATGCCGCATGCCGCTCAGAAGATCTTCGAGCAGATGGGTGGTGAAGGTGTTTGGGCTGCCCAGCCGCAGATCAGCACAGTCGACGAGGGTGAAGGCACGCAACCGTACTTGGTGCTGACCGGCGACTATGCATCGGAACGGGCAAAGTGGGCTCGGCAGTTCATCAAGCCGGGCGTCAAGCTTGACAAGCCGACCCCGCTGTTCGCCAAACTGGACGAAAAGCTGGCCCAGGAAGGTCCCATCTGGGCGCCGATCAGCTAGGGTGCGACATACCCTAGAGCTACGGGACGATGTAACCGGCGGCGACGAACAACTCGTACCAGTCCGGCTTCGTCAAAGCTACGCCGGCACCCTGGACGATCTCGCCCAGACGGCCGGGGTTCATCGTGCCGGCCACCACCTGCATCTGGGCGGGGTGACGGGTCAGCCAGGCTGTGGCGATACCGGTTGGGGTGGTGCCGTACTGGGCAGCCATCCGCGCCAGGACGGCATTGAGTTCGGGCTGGTCGGGGTTGCCGATGAAGGTGCCCGACCAATCCGGGTTCTGGAACGGCGACCAGGCCTGCAGCGTGATGTCGTGCAGGCGGGCGTAATCGACCATGCCGCCGTCCCGGTTGACGGACTGATCGGCCCACGACATGTTGCCGGCCACGCCTTGGGCGATGCTGGGGCAGTGCGTCAAAGAGATCTGGATCTGGTTGGCCACCAGCGGCTGCTTGACCGACGTCTTCAATAGTTCGATCTGGGCGGGCGTGTGGTTGCTGACGCCGAACCAGCGCACCTTGCCTGCGGCCTGCAGTTCGTCGAAAGCGCGGGCCACCTCGTCCGGCTCAACGAGCGCGTCTGGGCGGTGCAGAAGCAGGATGTCGATGTGATCGGTGTTCAGCGCCTTCAGTGACGCGTCGACCGATGTGGTGATTTCCTCGTAGCTGAAGTCGAACCGGGTGCCCTGGTCGCCGCTGACGATGCCGCACTTGGTCTGTAGGATGACGCCGTCACGCTGGGCGGGCGTCAGCTTCATGGCCTGAGCGAAGCGCGCCTCGCAGACGTGGGGCGCCGGACCGTAGAAGGCTGCGTGGTCGAAGAAGTTGACCCCCGCGTCCAACGCCGTGTTGAACAGCGTGCGGATGGCGTCGTCGTCCAGTGTGTCGATGCGCATCGTGCCGAGCACGACCTGTGGCACGGTCAAGTCGGTGCTGGGCATCGGGAATGTTTTCATGGTTTCTCTTTTCTGTGGTCGGCGTGTCAGTCGGTGACGATTGGTAACCCGGTGGCCATCTGGGCGGCTCTGATGCCGTAGCTGTCAGCCATGTAACAGCCGAGGTTTTCCAGATGTTCCCGCAGCTGGCCGGCTCGGTGCCCGCCATTGCAGTAGACGACGTAGCTGTCGTTCGGGTTGAGCAGCGCTAAGCGATCATCCAAACCGGGGCTGTGGCGGTCGATATTGACGGCGCCACGCAGGTGCCCCATCGCGTATTCGGCGGGCGAACGGGCGTCAATCACAATCATTGCCATGCCACCATTGTGTCACTGTTGCAACTTGATGACGCCCGTGCTTAGCTTGTCGAAGTTGCCGCCCGTCGGGCACTGCGGCAACGCCGACGAAGGAGCAAACATGACCCGCGTTTTTCCCGAGGGTTTCACTTGGGGCACGGCCACCGCGTCCTACCAGGTCGAGGGAGCTGTCGCCGAAGGCGGTCGCACCCCGTCGATCTGGGACACGTTCACCCACACGCCCGGCAGGGTCTTGGACGGCAGCAATGGCGACGTCGCTTGCGACCAGTACCACCGATGGAGGTCCGATGTTGACCTGATCAAGCAACTGGGCGTCTCGGCGTACCGCTTTTCAGTGGCCTGGCCGCGCATCGTGCCCAAGCTGGGCGGCCCCGTCAACCAGGCGGGGCTCGACTACTACTCCCGCCTGATGGACGCCCTGCTCGGGGCCGGCATCGCACCGGTGCTGACGCTTTACCACTGGGACCTGCCGCAATACCTGCAAGACGCCGGTGGGTGGACGAACAGAGACACCGCCCAACGCTTCGCAGACTACGCCGAGAAGGTGGCTCGCGCACTGGGTGATCGGGTATCGATGTGGACCACGCTGAACGAGCCCTGGTGCAGCGCGCACCTAGGTTATGCCGACGGCGAGCATGCCCCGGGTCTGCACGACCATCCGGCGGCTTTGGCGGCGGCCCACCATCTGAACTTGGCCCACGGTCTGGGCGTTCAAGCCATCCGGGCCCAGTTGCCGAGCGCCAAGGTATCGGTGACGCTGAACTTGCACGTCATCCGGCCGGCCACTGACGTACCTGCCGACGTTGCGGCGGCGGAGCGCGTCCGGCGGGTCGGCAACGACATCTGGTTGCTGCCGATGCTAGAGGGCCGCTACGACCCGCAGCTGTTTGCCGACACCGCCAAGCTGTCCGATTGGTCGTTCGTGGAAGACGGCGACCTCGCCCAAATCGCGCAGCCGCTGGCGGCTCTGGGCATCAACTACTACAGCACGTCCTACGCGCGCGCCCGGTCGGTGCCGGCGCCAGCGGGCCCACCCTGGCAGGGACCTTGGCCTGGGTGCGAATCGGTCGAGTTCCTGCCGCCCAAACCACCGCTGACGGCTATGGGCTGGAATCAGGAGCCCGCCGGGATGACCGATATCTTGGTCGAGATGGCCACCCGCTACCCAGGGCTTGAATTGATCGTGACAGAAAATGGCGCCGCCTTCGACGATGTCGTCTCACCCGACGGGGCTGTCCACGACCCACTGCGCATCAACTACCTGGCCAACCATATCGAGGCGGTCGGCCGGGCGATCGATGCCGGCGCACCGGTCAGCGGCTATTTCTTGTGGTCGTTGATGGATAACTTCGAGTGGGCCTGGGGCTTCACCCGTCGGTTTGGCGTTTTTCGCACCGATTACGACACCCAAGAGCGGACGTGGAAAGACTCGTCCCGCTGGTACCGGCAATTGGCGAACACCAACCGGATGCCCTAAAGCCCCAACCATTCCCGCCAGCGGGGCAGCTCGGCTTCGGCTTGCGCCAGGCCGGCGTCGTAGTTGGCCTGCAGAGTGGTCACATTCGTCGTGTTCGATGTTGCCACCGGCTTGGTGGTGGGCGCGAAAACCAGTGCTTGCCCGGACCGCTCAAGTTCGAAGATCTGTTGACGCATCGCGTTGTAGACGGCCGGTCGCGCGTTTAGGGCCTCGCCCACTGCCGGGTGCTTGCGCCACCAGGCGGTGGCCACCGGCTTGGGCACCTCGGGCCCTTTGACATATTCCCGCTCCCGCGTCAGGACGACGAAGAACCGCTTGAAGCCGGCGGCCTGGGCGGCGTCCAGTGGAATGCCGCCGCTTGGCCCGAGCGCACCGTCGAGGAAGAACCGTCCGTCGATGTTGACCGGCGGCATCAGCATCGGCATCGACGATGACGCCCGCACCCGTGACAGCAGATCGCGCAGCGTGTGGATGTCGGCTTTCGTGAACCACACTTCCTGGCCGGCGTCGATGTCGAACGAACCGATACGCATGTCGGCCGGATTGGCTTGGAAGGTGACGAAATCCACCGGCAACGCCTGCCCCGGCCCCGAGGTGTGCATGTAGATGTACTCGGAGTCGAACAGTCCGCGTCCGCGCAACCAGGTGGCGGCGGAGCCGATCCTGGGGTCGGCGCCGAAGTCGACGAAGCTGGCTTTGGCCCGGTCGGGTTGACGGGCCAGGTAGTTGACGGTGTGGGACGAGCCAGCCGAGATGCCGCACACCAGCGGGAATGCGATGCCGTCCCGCAGCAGCAGTTGGACTACCGGGGCGGTGATGGACGCCCGCATGCCGCCCCCCTCGAAAACGAGGGCGACGTCGGGTACGGTGGTGACGCAGTCGAGGGCAACGGCTTTGATTGTGCTAGGTGTCACAAGGCACCAGAATAGTCCAGGTGTGGAGGCAAAAAACTGATTTTGCTTGAGAGCCGGACACATGGCACAATTGTGTGGTTGTCTTGACTACGTGGCGCGCTGTGCTGCGGTTGCGAGATGCTGCAAAATCACCGAGCGAGTCGGTGCCAAAAAGTGTAGCAAGCGCGACACTCCCGACATCGTGGGCCGAACAACAAGGCTTTGACAAGCCAAAACACTAGCAATTCCGGGCCAATTTCCGGTAAAGCTGGGCGGCTTGCCCCTCAACGAGAGGATTGATATGGCGACTCAACGGATTCGCATCAGGCTTCGGGCCTATGACCACGAGGTCATCGATTCGTCTGCGCGCAAAATCGTTGACACTGTGACCAGGACGGGTGCGAAAGTGGCCGGCCCAGTGCCGCTGCCGACGGAGAAGAACGTGTGGTGCGTCATTCGCTCGCCCCACAAATACAAGGACAGCCGCGAGCATTTCGAGATGCGCACCCACAAGCGGCTGATCGACATCATCGACCCCACACCCAAGACGGTCGACTCGCTCATGCGACTCGACTTGCCGGCAGGCGTCGACATCGAGATCAAGTTGCCGTGAGGAACGTGAAATGACGATAGAACGAAAAGTCAAGGGCTTGCTGGGCACCAAGCTCGGCATGACCCAGCTATGGGACGAGAACAACCGCTTCGTACCGGTGACCGTCATCCAGGCCGGTCCATGCGTTGTGACCCAGGTTCGTACGCCGCAGATCGACGGCTATTCGGCCATCCAGATGGGGTTCGGGGCGGTCAACCCGAAGCGCGTCACGAAGCCGGTCGTCGGTCACTACGAGAAGGCTGGCGTGCCGGCTCGCCGTCACATGATGGAGTTGCGCACCACGGACGCCTCGGAGTACGAGATCGGCAAGGAACTGAAGGCCGACATTTTCGAGGCCACTGAAGTGGTCGACGTCATCGGCATCACCAAGGGCAAGGGCACGGCGGGCGTCGTCAAGCGTCACGGCTTCGGCGGCTTGCGAGCCACCCACGGTGTGCACCGCAAGCACCGCTCGCCCGGGTCTATCGGTGGCTGCTCGACGCCCGGCAAAGTGTTCAAGGGCATGCGCATGGCCGGCCGCATGGGCAACCAGCGTCACACCGTCCAGAACCTGACGGTTCACGCGGTGGACGTCGACAAGAACCTGATCATCGTCAAGGGCGCCGTGCCGGGCAACAATGGCTCGCTGGTGGTTATCCGCAGCGCCGTCAAGAAAGGTGGCCTGGCGTGAGCACCATCGATCTGTTGAACTCAGAAGGGGCCAAGGCGGGCACCGTCGATTTGCCGGCCGACCTATTCGATATCACAACCAATGTGCCGCTGATCCACCAGGTGGTGACGGCGCAGTTGGCCGCTGCCCGCCAGGGCACCCATGCCACCAAGACGCGCGGCCTGGTCCGCGGCGGCGGCATCAAGCCGTGGCGCCAAAAGGGCACCGGTCGGGCCCGTCAGGGTTCGCGCCGCGCCCCGCAGTGGGTCGGTGGCGGCACCGTGTTCGGCCCGCAGCCGCGCTCGTACAGCCAAAAGACGCCCAAGCGCATGATCCAGGCCGCCCTGTTGGGGGCGCTGTCGGACAGGGCTCGCGAGGGGCGCGTTTTTGTCTTCGATGCCATCGTCAGCGGCGATGTGCCGTCCACCCGTCAGGCGAGCGCTGCGCTGACTTCGCTGGCCGAGTATCGCAACATCTTGGCGATCCTCGACCGCGACGATTTCGTCGGTTGGCTCTCACTACGCAATCTGCCCAATGTACAGGTCATCGCGGCCGATCAGTTGAACGCCTACGACATCGTGGTGGCCGACGCGGTGGTCTTCACCCAGACAGCCATCGAGGTGTTCGCCGCCGCTAAGGGTTCTGCCGTCACGGTCAAGGCGGACAAGCCGGCTAAGAAAGCTGCCGCCGCGAAGAAGGCAGACACCGAGGCCGAAGCCGTCGACGATGCCAGCCACGAGGTGGAAGCCGAAGTCGAAGAGGTCGTCAAGCCGGCCAAGAAAACGGCTGCCAAGAAAGCCGCCGAAGTGGTTGACGAGGTCAAGGACGAGGCAGAAGTCAAGGCTGAAGAAGTCGTCAAGCCCGCCCGGAAGACCGCTGCCAAAAAGGTGGCGGATAAGGTCGAAGAGGCTGTGGCCGAAGCCGAGGAGGAAGCAAAGTGAGCGTAGTCCGCATCCCCGACCCCCGGGATATCCTGCTCGCGCCAGTGGCGAGCGAGAAAAGCTATGCGTTGATCGACGACGGCAAGTACACCTTCGTCGTGGCCCCCAGCGCCAACAAGTCGCAGATCAAGATTGCGGTCGAGCAGGTGTTCGGCGTCAAGGTCGTCAGCGTCAACACGCTGAACCGGGCCGGCAAGCGCCAGCGCACCCGCTACGGTTGGGGCAAGCGTCCCGACCGCAAGCGCGCCGTCGTGACCGTGGCGCCGGGCCAGAAGATCGACGTCTTCGATACGGCGACGGCGTAAGGAAGGTTGACTGACTAATGGCTATTCGCAAATACAAGCCGACCACACCGGGCCGTCGCGGTTCGTCCGTCGCCGACTTCGCCGAGTTGACGCGTCGCACGCCTGAGAAGTCGCTGTTGACGTCGAAGCCCAAGACGGGTGGACGTAACAACCAGGGCCGCATCACCACGCGCCACATCGGCGGTGGTCACAAGCAGGCCTACCGCATCATCGATTTCCGCCGTTACGACAAGGACGGCATGCCCGCCAAGGTGGCGCACATCGAGTACGACCCGAACCGTACGGCTCGCATCGCGCTGCTGCACTACCAGGATGGCGAGAAGCGCTACATCATCGCGCCGATCGGCCTGGTGCAGGGCGCCGAGATCGTCTCCGGGCCGGACGCCGACATCAAGCCCGGCAACAACCTGCCGCTGCGCAACATCCCGGTCGGCACCACGGTGCATGCCGTCGAGATGCGTCCCGGCGGCGGCGCCAAGATGGGCCGCAGCGCCGGGGCGTCCATCCAGTTGGTGGCCCGCGAAGGCCGCTACGCGACGCTTCGCCTGCCTTCCGGCGAGATGCGCATGGTCGACGTGCGCTGCCGCGCCACGATCGGTGGCGTGGGCAACGTCGAGCAGTCGAACATCAACTGGGGCAAGGCCGGCCGCACCCGCTGGAAGGGCGTCCGCCCGACAGTGCGCGGCGTCGTCATGAACCCCTTCGACCACCCGCACGGCGGTGGCGAAGGCAAGACGTCCGGTGGCCGTCACCCCGTCAGCCCCTGGGGCAAGCCCGAGGGCCGCACCCGCTCGAAGAAGAAGGCATCGAGCAAGATGATTATCCGTCGCCGCAAGTCCGGCAAGAAGCGC
>Ga0123357_10001431_pt1 | contig 25315 bp, 24 predicted proteins | sample TergutEmb28metaG_FD_89873 | JGI IMG/M metagenome (GOLD analysis project Ga0123357, IMG submission 89873) | Embiratermes neotenicus P4 segment gut microbial communities from Petit-Saut dam, French Guiana - Emb289 P4 | ecosystem: Host-associated > Arthropoda: Insects > Digestive system > Gut ...
CTGTGTACGCTTCGTGAGGGGCGTCGCCGTCCACCACGCAACACTCGCTACTGGGCGGGCGCTACCCCCTACCCAGGCCAGACTTCCACCGGCTGGAGCACGCCAGCTTTGCCTGGCGCACCGGAAATTCGATTCCGACCCCCTCCACCGCCTCGGTCCTGAACCGTCCCTGCGCATCTGTGCATACCTTCGATGAGCTTCGTCCGTTGTAAATCGTCCGCACCACGGCACAACACACTGGCTTGCCATCCTTCTCCAGCACCCCGTGGAGAGGTGGAGCCAGTTCATAAGATCCGAGTCGAGTCATCATTTCGTCAAATGTGACGACCGTGCAGCCACTGAGCGCAAGACAGCTCACGACCAGGATCACGGCCAGTCTCATAACGCTTCCCTCTCGGAATTTCAGGCCATGCGTCGCAGGCAAGGTCTGGTTAGTCAGGCCACCGACACGACAGCCCTCGCACTTCGATCTCGCGGTTTTGCCCGTCCTCGACATCCCTTATCATTTGCTTCTCAGGCCGATCGGGGATCTGGCACACCACCTCACCACCTCCCTCTTTGGACAGAGGCAGCCTTCTTGTCGCATAGCGTTCCCCGGCAAAAACCACTTCAAGATAGTACGAACCGAGATAATACGAACCTGGATCACCCATCGGAAATGCGGTTTCTACCTCCGTCACCTCCTCGGTCCGAAACCGCCCTTGCGCATCTGTGACAGCCTTCGATGAACTTCTTCGGTTGTAAATCGTTCGTACCTCAGCACCCACCACGGGCTTGCCATCCTTCTCCAGCACCCCGTGGAGAGGTGGAGCCAGGATATAATCAGGTATGTAATGGCAGCCACTGAGCGCAAGACAGCCCAGGATCGCGATCACAGCCTGCCGCATGACGCTTCACCTTCCTCGAATTTGAAAACCTCCCGTTGCAGACCTCGCGGGTGTCAGGGGTGTCAGGGGTGGCATCATCCAAGCGCCGTCCCGGTGACACGGGCCAGTTCAGCAAGCAGCCGGTTCTGGAAGTCGACGTCGCCCGAGGCCGGGTGAGGCTCCTGAATGCGCTGGTGATGCCAGTAGAAGCCGCTCTTGAGCGCCTCGGGATCCTTGCTGGTGGCAAGCCACTCCTGGGTCAGATGGCCAAGGGTGAGATCGTCGGGTGCACCAGGCCCGCCCATCCTTGTCGGCACCCAGCCCGGATCCACCGCGTTGCTCAACACCTCCGGCCACAGCCGCGCCACCGCACGGGCCAGCGTGGTGACGAAGAGTTTGCTGTCGGAATAGCTTGCCGTGACCCTCTGCCCGGACCAGTCGAGACCGGCAAGCTCCGGTCTGCCACCCTGGTGCATTCTGCTTGAGAGATAGATCAGGCGTTTGGGACGCTGCATCAGCGCCGTCAGCAGATAAGGCGCAATCACATTGACGATCAGGAGCGATGCCCCCGAAATCACGCCGGCGTTGTGGATGACGGCATCCATCCGACCGATCGCGTTGACCTGATCAGCAAGACGGCGGATCTCAGACAGATCGGAGAGATCGCCGATGCTGACGCGCGCGCCGCGGGCGACAAGTTCCGCCACCGCCGAGCGCCTTGCCTCGGAACGCACATGGACCACAACCTCGTGGCCTGCAGCGAGCAGCGCCTCCGCGGCGAGATGGCCGAGACCGGAGGCCGAACCGGTGATGAAGACGCGCATTTTTGGATCCTTGGTCTGAAAGGCGGGAGACACGGCAGGCTCTCCTTTCGGCAATTCGGCGGCATCAGGCGCTTGCGCAAACAACGGCGCGACGGCAAGGCCTGCACCCATTTCGAGGAATTTCCGGCGATACATTTTTCAATCCATTCTGCCTCAGCCCGGCTCCGGAAGCGGACAATTTCCGAAGAAAGTGACAATGCCAAGGCGGATGTGGAAATCGCGGACCTGGAAATCGCCAGCACGAAAATCCCGCCGGGCCCGCATCCATCCGTCAATCCGCTCCCGCTCTGTGCGATCGCTGCGATGGCGGCGGGGCCCGCCCCGGTCTCGCATCTTCCGGAGTATTGCGTTTTCAGAGCGCATTTTGCGATAGGGCTGAGGAAGCCTGCCTTTGCCGAGCCTGAGGGGATCCGGGGCAGAAATGAACGCCCGCGCCAGCCGTTGCCGGAATCGGCCGTGGGCACATGCTTTCCCGGCCGCGCTGAGGTTGAGGTTGGCCGCCCCGCGGTCCGGCGCTATAGAACGCCCACGGACCTTCCGCCGTCCTCAACCCGTTGAACCGGTAGTGCAAAACCCATGACCATCCGCATCCATCGCGGCGATCTGCCCAATCTGTCGCGCTATACCGACCAGGTCGCCATCGACACCGAAACCATGGGTCTCAATCCGCACCGCGACCGGCTCTGTGTGGTGCAGCTCTCCAACGGCGACGGCAGCGCCGATGTGGTGCAGATTCCGCAGGGCCATTGTGATGCCCCCAATCTCAAAGCCCTGCTCGCCAATCCCGCGGTGACCAAGATTTTCCATTTCGCGCGCTTCGACATCGCGGTGCTCTATCACCATTATGGCGTCATGGCGGGCCCGCTTTATTGCACCAAGATCGCTTCACGGCTGACGCGCACCTATACCGACCGCCATGGCCTCAAGGACCTGGTGCGGGAATTGCTCGGCGTCGAGATCTCCAAGCAGCAGCAGTCGAGCGACTGGGGGGCGGACAAGCTGAGCGATCCGCAACTGGCCTATGCCGCCTCGGATGTGCTGCATCTGCACGCGCTGCGCTCGCGGCTCGACGCCATGCTGGAGCGCGAGGGGCGGATGGCACTGGCCCGGGCCTGTTTCGATTTCCTGCCAACACGGGCACGGCTCGACCTTGAGGGCTTTGAAAACGAGGATATCCTCGCCCATTCATGAGCCTGGCCCATCCATGAGCCTGGCCGGGCTGTTGCCGCCCCGGCGGGAACCCTGATCACAGAAGCCGGGATCGCCATGCCCGCAGTTGCCGCCCGTTCCGTCGGCCACCCGCTCCTCCATACCAGGCCGGGGGCACGCTTCCACCGCGCTCTGCGCCACAGCCGCGTGGTCGGGTTTCTGCGCCTTGCACTGCCCGCCGCAGTGGGGCTGGTGATGGCCGTCATCGTGGCGCTGGCGACCTTCCTCAATCCCTTTCGCGGCCCCGGCGACACGCCTGGTCCCGGCCTTGACGGCACCCGACTGGTCGGAGCGATGCAACTTGAGGGTAGCACGCCCGACCACCGCCCCTATGCGATCTCAGCACGCCAGAGGATCCAGGACGTCCTCGACCCCGACCACACCGAACTGAAAGGCCTGCACGGCACGATGCGGATGGCCGATTCGTCGATCCTGGTGCTGGATGCAGGCGGCGGCGTCTTTGACAGCAGGGCCAGGCTGCTCGACCTGCGCGACAAGGTCGTGCTGCGCAGCGCGGACGGGGAGGAAGCCCGCCTCAGCCAGGCGCGCGTCGACATGGCCGGAGGCAGCATCACCTCGGACCAGCCTGTCCTGGTCACAATGGGCGGCGCCATTTTGACCTCCGATCGTCTCGCGATCCGCGAGGGCGGCGCGGTACTGCATTTTGAGGGCAACGTGGTGATGAATGTCGAGAAATTCGGCAACTGACGACGTTTCTCCCTCTGGCACCCTCTGGCACCGATCCTCGTCGACCCCGACCCCGGCCGCTGGGTGCACGCGCGGGGGGGCGCGGCGGAGGCGCAGGGACCATGGGACGCAGCGAGGATTTGCAAGGGCGGGCGGCAACCGCCATGGTTTGCCCTTGCGTCGACACTTCTGTCGCGGTGCGACAGGGGTCTGTTGCGAACCAGATATCCCTGGCCCAGCCCTGTTCCTGCCCGGTAACAGGCTTGCCCAGTAACAGGCTTGACCGGTATGGCCATCACCATGGCAATGAATTCGATGCAGGACCCGCCCTTTGACGCCCAGCTTCAGGCGCGCTTCCGCCGTGCCGAGCGTCACAGCCGCCAGGTCCGCTTTCTGCGCGTTGCCGTACCCGCCGCGGTGGCGCTGTCGATGGCCCTCATCGTCGCCCGGGCCACCATTCTCAATCCTTTCTACCATGCTGCCGGCAATCTGCCCGCCATCACCGATGTCGGCATTGAGGGCAGCAAAGTGTCCGGAAAGATGCATCTCAAGGGCACCTCGCCCGATAAACGGCCCTATGAAGTCTGGGCCGACCGGGCCATCGAGGACATCCTCGATCCCAACCACATTGAACTGCAGGGGCTGCTCGGAAAGATGCTGATGGCCGATGACTCAACCCTGGTGCTCAATGCCCGCAGCGGGTTCTTTGACAACAAAAGCCAGGTCCTGGACCTGCGCAAGGATATCGTCCTCCACACCTCCGCCGGCCAGGAAGCCCGGCTCAGCCGGGCGGTGGTCGACATGACCAAGGGCACCATCACCTCCGACGAACCGGTCGTGGTCAAACTCGGCACCGCCAACGTGTCCTCCAACCGTCTCACCGTCAGCGAAGGCGGCGCAGTGGTGCATTTTGAGGGCAACGTGGTGATGAATATCGAGAAATTCGGCAACTGAGGCGCGGCGAGACCCGAGAGGTAATATGGCCACGATCGGCTTTCGGCGAGACCCCGACATTTCCTGCAGGCGGTGCCGCTCTGGTGCCGCCGTCGTCATGCTCGGCCTCCTGCTCGCCTCCGCTACCCCGCTCCGCGCCCAGAACACCGTCGAGGGAGTGCCAAATGCCCTGCAGGGCTTCTCGCAGAACCGCGACAAGCCGATCCGGATCGAGGCCGCCGAACTGACAATGCGGGACAAAAAGAAGGAAGCGAACTTCAAAGGCAACGTCCGGGTGATCCAGGGCGACACCACGATGACGGCCCGTACCCTCGACGTTTATTATGAATCGAAAGACTCCCGCACCACCCGGCCGGGGCCGAAAATGCAGTCCTCGGGCCTGGCACCCGGGGCCGGGGGCAGTTCCCAGATCCGGCGTCTGGTGGCACGGGGCAGCGTGGTGGTGACCCAGAAGGAACAGCGGGTCAGCGCCGACATCGCTACATTTGATGCCCAGAGCAATCAGATCACGATGTCAGGCAATGTGATTTTGAGCCAGACCGGCTGCGGCAGCACCCTCAAAGGCGACCGCCTCAAGGTCGACATGACCAGCGGCGTGTCACAGGTCGAATCGGACACCCGGATCAGCGCCGAGTTCAACGCCGGCTGCACCAGCAAGGGGGAGGCCACCGCACCGGGGCGCGGCCCGGCGAAGCCGAATTGACCGACAGGTCCGGCCCGCCGGAAATCCGGCAGTGCAAGGCGGTGGGCTTTGTCCCGGCCTGTCCCGGGCCCGGGCCTCGTTGCCGCCCCGCAGATTGGCGGTGCGGCGGGAAAGGATTGCAATGGCCGGGAACAGAGACCATGTGGTTTCTGTCGGGTTGGCAGACACCGTCGCACCCGGTCAGACCGTGAGGTATTATGGTAACGATACGCTTCTGGCGCGGCCGGAGCACTTTGTGTTGCGCCCCCTGCCCCCACCTCCGCCTCGGTACCGCTATCGTCCTCTCGGGTCTCCTGGCGCTGGCCTCTACAGCCCCGCTTCGAGCCCAGAGCGCCGTCAAGGGGGTGCCAAATGCCCTGCAGGGCTTCTCGCAGAACCGCGACCAGCCGATCAAGATCGAGGCTGCCAAACTGACAATGCACGATAAGACGAAAGAGGCGACCTTCACCGGCAACGTCAAGGTGATCCAGGGCGACACCACGATGACGGCCAGGACCCTCGACGTTTTCTATGAATCGAAAGAAGCCAAACCGACAAAGGCGAAGATGCGGGCCGCGACCCCGGGACCGGCGGGCAGCTCCCAGATCCGGCGTCTGGTGGCGCGGGGCAATGTGGTGGTGACCCAGAAGGACCAGCGGGTCAGCGGCGACACCGCAACCTTCGAGACCCAGACCAATCAGATCACGATGGCGGGCGATGTGATTCTGACCCAGACCCGCTGCGGAAACACCCTCAAAGGCGACCGCCTCCAGGTCGACATGACCTCCGGGGTGTCGCGGGTGGAATCCGACAACCGGGTGATCGGCATCTTCAACAGCGACTGTACCACCAAAGGCGGGACCGCCCTGCCGACCCACAGCACGGCCCGGCCGAAATGAACTCCCGGGCTCGGCCAGACCTTGTTAAGCTCTTTTGTTCATGGACAATTCTTGTGCTTCACGGAGGATGGGAGAGAGGCCTGGCAAGCCCAGGTTGAAGCCGGTGAGGCGAAACGCTATTGACCAGCTGCGATCCCCTGGGTTCGGACGGTCAGTCACGGAGGACGAGGTGAGACGGCAACATTCCCGAAAACGGTGAGGCGCGACACGCGGATGGTCGATTTGTTCCACAGGACCCAACGCCCCCAGAACCTGCAGGGCGGGCAGCGACGCCAGAGCCTGGACCGCAATGGCGGCGGCGCGCTGTTGAACGAGCCGGTGGACACCCCCCTGTTCGGCCGCAGCGAGGCTCCGGGCCCGCGCCCTCCCAACGGCGGCCGGACGCCCCCGAATGCAACCAAAGGTAGCGCCAGAACCGCGCCGAGGGCCGTCCGGCCGGGCACAAGGACCAGTTCGGGCAAGCCGCAGCTCCTGGGGCGCGAGGGTTTTCTCGCGGTCCACGGCCTGGAAAAGAGCTTCGGCAGCCGCAAAGTGATCCGCGGCGTCGATCTTTATCTGCGCCGGGGCGAGGCGCTCGGCCTGCTCGGTCCCAACGGAGCCGGCAAGACCACCGTGTTCTACATGATCAGCGGACTACTCCAGGCCGATCGCGGCATCATCGAACTCGACGGCCATGACATCACGCGCCTGCCGATGTATCAGCGCTCGCGCCTCGGGATCGGCTATCTGCCGCAGGAATCGTCGATTTTCCGCGGCCTCAGCGTCGAACAGAATATCCGCGCGGTGCTCGAGGTGGTGGAACCGTCACGCAGGAAACGCGAGGCCCAGCTCAATTCGCTGCTCGAGGAATTCAACATCACGAAGCTGCGCAAATCGCCGTCGATCGCCCTGTCGGGCGGCGAGCGGCGCCGCGTCGAGATCGCACGCGCGCTCGCCACACAGCCGAGCTACATGCTGCTCGACGAGCCCTTCGCCGGCATCGACCCGATCGCGGTCGGCGACATCAAGGATCTGGTGCGCCACCTCACCAATCGCGGCATCGGCGTTCTGATCACCGACCACAATGTCAAGGAGACGCTCGGTCTCACCGATCGCGCCTATATCGTCTATGAGGGACGGATTCTGATCGAGGGCACGCCGCAGGATATTGTCGACCACCCCGAAGCCCGCCGGGTCTATCTCGGTGAAGACTTCAGCCTGTAATTTCCGCCCCCCCAAACCCGGCGGGGGGATATACATCGGGACCGGATTGCGCTAAGCAGATTTCAGACCAAGTCTTTGAAAAGGTTCCCGTTACGGTTCTTCTGTACCGTCGCGGTGACAATTGTGGTTCCCTTCGCTCATGGCGCTGACGCAGAGATTGGAGTTCCGCCAGTCGCAGTCACTGGTGATGACGCCGCAGCTGATGCAGGCGATCAAGCTGCTGCAATTGTCCAATATGGACCTCGTTGCCTATGTCGAGGAGGAACTTGAGCGCAACCCGCTGCTTGAGCGCAGCGACGATAACGAGCCGGCGCCAGGCGAGGACAGCGCCGCAGCTTCCCTGGCGCAGCCCTCAGGCGACGACGGCGGAGCCGATGACACCCCAGCGGGCGAGACCGATCCGGCGCAGGAAGACTGGATGAGCCGTGATCTGGCGAGCCGCGCCGAGATCGAACAGCGGCTCGACACCGGGCTTGAGAATGTCTTTGCTGAGGAGCCGGCCGAGGCCGCCGTGCGTCAGGAAGCACAGCGCCAGGGCGACGCCTACAGCGAATGGAGCGGTGGCGCGTCAAGCGGCGAGGGCTGCGATCTTGAGGCTTTCGCCGCCGCCCGGGAGACGCTCCCCGACCATCTCGCCGCCCAGCTCGCGGTGGCCATCACCGACCCGGGCCAGCGCATGATCGGCCAGCATCTGATCGACCTGGTCAATGAAGCCGGCTATCTGCCGCCCGACCTCGACCATGTTGCCGAGCGTCTCGGCGCTTCGGCGCAGGAAGTCGCGGAAGTGCTGGCGGTGCTGCAGACCTTCGACCCCGCGGGGGTCTGCGCCCGCGATCTCAGCGAATGTCTGGCCCTGCAGCTCACCGAACTCGACCGCTACGACCCGGCGATGCGGGCGCTGGTGGAACAGCTCGACCTCCTCGCCCGACGCGATATCGCCGGCCTGCGCCGCCTCTGCGGCGTCGACGACGAGGACATCGCCGATATGATCGCCGAAATCCGGCGCCTTGATCCCAGGCCCGGCCTCAAATTCGGGGCCTCCCCGGCCCAGGCCATGGTTCCCGACATCTATGTGCGGGCCGGAGCCGACGGTGGCTGGCAGGTGGAACTAAACAGCGACACCCTCCCCCGGGTGCTGGTGAACCAGAGCTATTGTGCCACCCTGTCGCGCCGGATCGGCAACGAGGCCGACCGCTCCTATTTCACGGACTGCCTCCAGAGCGCCACCTGGCTGGTGCGTGCCCTCGACCAGCGCGCCCGCACCATCCTCAAGGTGGCAACCGAGATCGTCCAGCAGCAGGATGGCTTCCTCGCCCATGGCGTCGCCTGCCTGCGCCCGCTCAATCTGCGCACCGTTGCCGATGCGGTCCAGATGCATGAATCCACGGTGTCGCGGGTCACCGCCAACAAATATATGGCGACCAATCGCGGCACCTTTGAGTTAAAATATTTCTTCACCACCGCCATTCCCTCGGCCGACGGGGGGCAAGCCCATTCGGCGGAAGCGGTCCGCCACCATATCCGCCAGCTGATCACAGCCGAAACCGCGGCCACCATCCTCTCGGACGACGCCATCGTCGAACGCCTGCACGCCAGCGGGATTGATATTGCACGCCGAACGGTTGCCAAATATCGTGAAGCCATGCGTATTCCCTCCTCGTCGCAGCGCCGCCGCGACAAACAGAACACTCTGGATAACGTCCTTTTGACCACAAAACCGGATGCCGCGCGTGACCCTGAAAGGCTCTGATGGCTTGGCCGCCGAATCGCGCTACTGTCGGATCAATCTGCCGGCTGATCACAATGTGGTCCTGTTCTTCACGCGGGATCCCTGTCACGCCATCGCCTTTCCTGTTTGTCGCGCGGCGCCAACCGTTCCATCTGCCAAGCGAAGTATAGAGGTTTGACATGACTCTGCGGATTTCTGGAAAAAGCATCAGCCTCAGCGAGCCCCTGCGCGATCGCGTCAGCGGGCGCACCGACGAGGTGTTGCGGAAATATTTTGACGGCTCCTATTCCGGCCACATCACCTTAAGCAAGGACGGCTTCGGCTTTCGCACCCATTGTGCGCTGCATCTTGACTCCGGGGTGACGCTGGAGGCCGATACCAGCGCCGCCGACGCCTATGCCAGCGCCGACCAGGCCCTGTTCGAAATTGAACGGCGCCTGCGCCGCTACAAGAGCCGCCTCAAGGATCGTTCGGCACGCAAACCCCATGCCGGTGCCGCCGCGGCGCTCGACGCCATGAGCTACGTCATCGAGGCCCCGAGCGAAGGCGAGGACGATCACGAACTCACCGGCTACAGCCCGGTCATCATCGCGGAAACCACAACCTCGCTCAAGAAGCTCTCGGTCAGCGAGGCGGTGATGGAACTCGACCTCAGCGGGGCCCCCTGCCTGGTCTTCCAGCACGGCTCCTCGGGCCGGGTAAATATTATTTACCGACGCGCAGACGGGAATGTGGGCTGGATTGATCCCCCCGGAGCCGAATCGGCGAACTGATCCACCTCCCTTTCGTTCACCATGGACGCCGGCGGCGACCTCTTTCGTGGCGCCGCCGGCCCAGATGTCACTCCCGCTCGCACCGGCGGGAGCCGGCAGCGGCCTCTCGAGTTCCGCCCTCGGCCTGATTGGCCCTGCGGGCGGCAGCGAAACCTGTCGATGCGCCAGTGCTTTCGCGGAAGCACCCAGAAACGGCCTCACCCGGCACGCGAGGGGTTCTCAATGCCCGATCACCGGCACAACCGGGCGCAGGATGACAGCGAATGCTGCGTCGTCTTAGCCGCATCTGACAGGCCTTCCGCCCCTCCATGCGACTGGAATACCCGTTCGGGAAGACTGCCGTCACATCCGCTGTCAGCAACGCCGTCGCAGGCCGGATCCCGTCTCCCCTCTCCCGGGCCCTGGCACTGTGGCTGTGATTGTCGGATCAGGGACGAACATGCGAGCCATCAAAGCCTGATCCACGCGCAGCAACGGGGCCTCCAGGCGTGCGATGACACCACATCGATGACCCGATCACGCAGCTTTCTGCGTTCACCTGCGCGACATCGACAGTCGACACGCAAGGCACGATTGCCTGCGCTCAGGGGAGGGCAGCCGATCGACCGACACGGAAAAGGATGTTTGCGCCTCCCCGCCTGGGGCAGGCGGCAGAAGATCGAAATGCCGGGCGTGCTTTCGCCAATCGCGGCCTGGGGTCGCGGCGGTGGTCCTGCCGGCCTCCCGAAAAGCTCCTGACGCCTGATCTGCGCTCCAGTCCACAGCGGCCAAAGCGCAGTCTGGCGCGAGATCGTACGTCCTCTTCGCGGCAGACCCAGGCGCTTGCCGCGAAGGAGAATGAGCACAGCAACAGGGGCGATTCAGATTGGTGCTGTTGAGCCATGGAAAGGCGCGATGCGAAAAGGCGGAAACCCCTGGCCGGTCAATTCGAGGTTGACGAAATGAGGCCAGCTGCCTCCTGCTTACGTTCGATTTGCGGCTCGGTCTGCTGGCAATCGATGCTGTTCATGACCTGGACTGCACATTTTTCCGGATGGAATGGGCCAGATCCCATCCCGCCCAGGTGGTTCGAATTACACCCGTAACGCTCTTCCTCCCGCCTCTCGAGCTATTTGCCCTATTCTCCATTATCTATTACGTTCGTTGTAATGCACGCGATTTCGGTGATGCCGAAATCTCTGCACACCGTCCATGAAACGGAGCACCCGCATCCTGCATTTCATGGGAGTGATACTTGCGTTGATTGGTGCTTCTCCATTGATCCAGAATGCTGTCCTGCCGAATCTCGGATATACGAAGTGTAACATACCAGATGGACATCCAAATCTTTGTCGCTCGGACCGGGTCAGAAATCCGCCAATCGGGTGGGAAGAGGAAGACCAGAGAGTGGATATGCGAGCAGGCACCGGTGCAGGAATGGAAGCATTCGCCCGGATCACACCGGGACTGGGCGGGCGCAAATTACTCCAGGTGTTGACCGGGCGGTGTCGGCCCCGACATTGTTCCGGTTGCAACTGGCGGGTTATGTCCGGCTCCGAGCACTTTTTCGATGCGCTGGCCCATTGCCCACCAGAAAATTATAGCGAACTGAGAAGCCACGGCTGCGACTACATCGGCCATAGTCTTAAGCGATGTAATCATTTGTTGTACGGCAGTAATTTCTTTGTGAGTGGCATCTATCTTGCCGGTGAGTTCCTTGTGATTCGCATCTATCTTGCCGGCGAGCTTTTCCTCAACCGCTTCGATCTTGTCGGAGAGCTTTTCCTCAACGGAATCGATCTTGTCGGAGAGCTTTTCAACAACCTTGGAAAGTATTGTCGTGCGCTCGTCCAGTTTGGCGACCTGCAGGGCAGTCATCGTATCTATGATTGGGGGAAGCCCGAATGTTTCAACTTCACCTGCGGCGCCTGAAATCTCCTGGGCACTCTTTTGTCGCCCTAATCCGTCCACCAAAATCATGTTTCAGGCGCTGCCGCTCTGGTTTGACCCGGCTTGCGATCCGTCGTCCCGAGTAATCGGGATAGTCTGGATGCTGCCAGTGCCCCCTTCCGGCAACGCTGCCGCAATCACCTGATGTGGCGGTGCATCCTTATCCGGAAAGGCGGCCTGAACAAGCGGATTCAGCATATGAGAGCATATCGGCACGCCACAACGTCTGCTGCAAGAGTTCCGATCCGGCCCTGCCGGTTCCATCGCCACACTTATGGCAGCCATCGTACACCAACGGTTCCATTACCACGAATCGGTTGAGACGCGCTGAAGAGGGCAGGGAATTTCACTATTTCGGCCAGGTGATCCGGCTCTGCGGCTGCAATAGCGACGCCACCCCCTTGCTCTGCGGAACCCGCCGGTGGAGCGTGGTGCTGATGATCGACAGCGGAACTTCGGCGAGGAGCGTCAAGATGCTGGACATGCAGGCCTGCGACGTTCCATGACGGATCGATGGTTCCCGGCACATGAAATCAACCGGTCCGACCGGGGAAACACCGCCGGTTGTGGTGCCAGCAGGCTGCAGGTCGGGGCTGTCGGCCCCGCTTGCGATCATCTCCTGAGCAAGGCTGCTTGGTGGCCGGCGAGTGATGGAACCGGGCGCCGCCGCTGGCGGCACCTGTGATCGCTTACCCCGATTCCATCGGGTCCGAAAACCAGTGGCGCAACTGCGGCAGGAGGCGCTGTTTCACGCAATCTGTGACAGCGCAGTGGCGATCCTGAGACAATGGCTGGCGTAGTTGAGAAAATGGCTGGCGTAACCCTCCCCGCGCCGGGGCACGCGGAACGGGTGCCCGGCGCGGGGAGGGTGGCAGGACAGATGGTGCCCGAGAGGACAGATGGCGCCTGAACGCTTCACCCCATCCGTCCGCAACTATCCGGGTGCAATCTGCTTCCACGGTGGTACCCGCCTCAGGCGGCGTCAGCCGGGGAGCCACACAGGAATAAGTTCCATCATTCGCCGACAGCCAGCGGAAATGCAGGATTTTCTGCTGACGCGCAAACGCTCGTGAGACTTCATCCTCTGCCGCTCCTGCTGCGATCCCGTCGACCTGCCCGATGGGCAGGTGACCCGGCAGACAGCAGATGCTGCCGCAGCATGGCTTCTGGCGCAGGCCGGATCGCGGCCGGCAGCCCGGCGCGTGCACCGCACCACAAACCCGGAAGTGGAAGCTTTGGTACACCAGCCCTCACACGCCGGGGCGGAACACGAAGTTCTCCCCGCTCCGCCGGATTGACGCTTTCGCAAGATTTCGGCGAGAGGGAATGGAACCCGACCTCAGCGCTGCCTGCGGCCTGGCATTCCAGCACGACGGGTGACCGATATTTACCATGCGCGAACGGTAATGTCGGCCGGATCCAGGCGCATCAATCCAACAGTGACCAAACCGGTGAGCCGGACCGGCCCCGCTCTGTTCACCATTGACGCGGGCAGAGACCTCTTCCATGGTCCGCCCGCTCGGCTGTCCTTTCATCTGCGTGAACGGGAGTTGGCATCGGCATTATGTTGGGGTAGAAGCCCCCGGCATCAGCCGGGGTTGATTCCAGCGCCGGTGTGAAACTCTCGTGATGCTCATGACTTTGGTCCCGGTTCGCCCGGAAAGTTGATCCATCCTCCCGCTCCCGCCTGTTCAGACGGTTGAATTTACCTCGGAAAACTCCATGCCGATTACCGATCTGGTCGCGCCCGAGGCAATTGTCCCGGCGTTAAGAGTAAACGGCAAGAAGCAGGCCTTGCAGGAGCTTGCCAGCAGGGCCGCAGAATTGACCGGGCAGAACGAACGCACGGTATTTGAGGTTTTGTTGCAGCGCGAAAAGCTCGGCACTACCGCGGTCGGCTATGGCGTCGCCATCCCGCACGGCAAGCTGCCGAGCCTGAGCAAAATCTTCGGCCTGTTCGCACGTCTTGATCGCCCCATCGACTTCGAGGCCATGGACGGACAACCGGTGGATCTGGTTTTTCTGCTGCTGGCACCCGAAGGCGCAGGAGCCGACCACCTCAAGGCACTGGCCCGCATCGCCCGCCTGCTGCGCGACCAGGATATCGCCAAAAAACTGCGGGCCTCCCGCGATGCCCAGGCGATCTATTCAGTATTGGCGCTGTCGTCGCCGACTGCGTCGTGAAGCGGGACATCGGCCAGTCGAAGCCGCGATGTTTCAGTGCACGCTGACGGCCTGCAATTCGTTGCTCCAGGCATTGGCCACCGCAGCCTCGCGGCTGTCGGTCAACATGATCGGGGTGCCGTCGGCGGCATGAAGCGCAAACAGCGTCAATCCCGGTGCGATGCTCGGAGCCTGCGGAAACAGGTCGGCCACATCCTCGGAGCGAATCGCCTTGACATAGGCAATATGTCCCTCGCCCAGGGCTGCCAGGGCCTCGGCGGAGACGTTTCTGGCTCCATAGGCCACATTGTTGTTCGTCATCGTTCTCGACTCCTTTGCATCGTTCAAGCGGTCGAGTCCGCCACATCCTGCATTATTCGTGCTCATTGATGGCGATTGTCTTAATTATCCGCTCCGGCTCCGGGCGGGCAAGATCAACCGATAATAAGCCATTGCGCAAGTCCGCTCCCAGTACCTGCATGCCCTCGGCAAGAACGAAGGTGCGCTGGAAATGGCGTGCCGCGATGCCGCGGTGGATATATTGCCGAACCTTGTCGTCGCTCTGCCGCCCGCGGATGACGAGCTGGTTTTCCTCAATGGTTACATCGAGTTGATCACGGGTGAAGCCGGCTACAGCGAGCGTGATGCGCAGCCTCTCGGGCTGGCCGTCGCGCCGCTCGCAGCGCTCGATATTGTAGGGTGGATAGCCGTCGGCACCCTTGACGACGCGATCAAGGACGCGCTCGATTTCGTCGAAACCCAGCAGAAAAGGGCTGGACAGGGTGGGAACACGGGACATCGCCTTCCAAAGTCCTCTCGAAGCGACTTTGACATTCAAGGGCCCTCTCGGGCGCCCTCAGGCGGTGATATGGGCATCGTGACGCAGCCGTTCAAGCCAAACGACATCGTGCAGCATTGTGCAGGCTCACGGGGCCGCGGCGCCGACCACGCCCTGTCGGGTCAGGGCTTCGATCTCGTCGGCGCCATAGCCGAACTCGGCCAGCAGCTCGGCCCCATGCTCGCTCCGACGCGGCGGCAGATGGCGCAGCGTTGCCGGGTCACGCGAAAGGCGGATCGGAGAAGCGACCCCGCGGTACCAGTCCTGCTCGATCACGCCGCCGCGAATCACCGTATGGGGGTCCGCCAGCGCCTCGTCGATGCCCCGCACCGGGCCTGCCGGGACGCCGGCGGCGACCAGGCGTGTGCACAGCTCGCCGGCATCCTGGTCGGCAAACACCTCTGCCAGCGCCGCACACAGCGCCTCCCGATTGGCGACCCGGTCCTGGTTGCGGGCAAAACGCGGATCCTGGGTCAGATCCGCCCTGCCGATCTCCCGGCATAATCTGGCGAAACTGCCATCATTGCCGACCCCGACGAAAATCGGGCCGGTTGCGGTGGAAAATACCGTATAGGGCGAAAGATTGGGATGGTCGTTGCCGCTGAGCTCTGGTGCGCGACCATGGACAAAAAAATTGGCGGCATGCGGATGCATGATTGCAAGTGCACTGTCATAGAGCGTGGTCTCGAGAAACTGCCCACTGCCACAGCGCTCCCGTTTCGACAGCGCCATCAGGATGCCAACCGCTGCATAGAGACCGGTGGCCATGTCGACCAGCGGCACTCCGATGCGCATCGGTCCGCTGGATTCTGAACCGGTGGCACGGATCAGACCGCTCATGGCCTGAATGATGATGTCATAGCCGGGATCGCCGCCATGGGGACCTTCGGCACCGAAACCGGAAATCCGGCAATGAACCAGGCGGGGAAAACGCGACGCCAGCATTTCCGCACCCAGCCCCCAGCGCTCCAGGGTGCCGATCCTGAAATTCTCGATCAGCACGTCGGCGCTCCCCAGCATGCGCAGCAGCACCTCGCGCCCCCCTGTGGTGCTGAGATCCAGTGCGATCGAGCGCTTGTTGCGGTTGACGCCGAGGAAATAGGCCGCGTCCCCGCCAAGGAAGGGCGGCCCCCAGGCCCTGGTCTCGTCGCCCGCCGGGGGTTCGACCTTGATGACATCGGCGCCATGATCGGCCAGGATCTGGGTGCAATAGGGCCCGCCAAGCACCCGCGACAGATCGATCACGCGCAGGCCGGCCAGAGTGCCGGCAGAGGTTTCGCAGGTCATGGTGATTTCCCTGTGACTCAGAGCGGAGCGCTTCACGGCAGTTTCCGGGAAGGTTTGGAAACCGGCAGTCCGCCGTCGCTGCCACCGATCCTTAATGTTCCCGGACCGTCAGGACTTCAGCATCCAGCGCCCGAACCGGGCGGTCAAGCCGACGGCGGGTGACAGCGGGTGACAGCTCAAGGCTGAAGATGCGGTTTTGCAGGTATGTCAGGGGAAGGATTGGTGGAGCCAGGCGGGATCGAACCGCCGACCTCTTGCATGCCATGCAAGCGCTCTCCCAGCTGAGCTATGGCCCCTTGACCTTCCGGCCCGGCGGCGCGCCATTTACCGCGCCGCGACTGCCTTACGATCTATCCGCCGATGGCATCAGGGCGCAAGCCCTGATTTCGAAAAATCTCGTTGAGGCTTGATTTCCTGAGGAGATTTCCATTTTGCGGGCGACCGCAGCGGAACCATCTCAGGTGTCTTCGTCGCCGCCAACGTCACCGATGATGTCGGTCACGTCCTCATCGCCTTCTTCCTCATCGGCAATGAAGGTCGAATCATCGTCATCATCATCGTCGAGCGTGTCGTCGATCTCGATATCGTCCTCGCTTTCAGGGACCATCGCCTTCACCTTCCCGGTCTTCTCCTCGGCATCGGCCTCCTCGAGCGACACCTCCTCGACCTCCATCGGCTCCGGTGTGGCGACCTCTCCGCGGGCGGCATCAGAGCGTCCGCGCACCGGCGCCAGCGGCGCGATCGGCACCACTTCGCCGGTATAGGGCGAAATCACGGGATTCTTGTTCAGGTCATAGAATTTCTTGCCGGTAGTCGGGCAAATACGTTTCGTTCCGAGTTCTGACTTGGCCACGCCAGGGAATCCTACAGGTTTCTCAAGAGCGGTGCATCACTTGGCTAGTCAGCGGCCCGCTGTCAATAGCAGGCGCCGCTTTCCCCGGCTTTCCCACCTGATACGGCAGGAGAACCCTTGAGGTTTTGGGCCCGCGGCGTGGCCGTGACGGCTCCGGCGCAGTGTGCTACCGGGGCTGGCGGTCAAAAAAGGACGTGATTTTGAGCGATTCCAGCCCCCTCCCCCCCCTTGCGCCCCCTGCTCCCCCCCAAACTCCGCTCCGCGCCCGCGCCTGCGGCGCGCTCTGCGGCGAAATCCGCCTCCCCGGCGACAAGTCGATTTCCCACCGTGCATTGATCCTGGGGGCGCTGGCGGTCGGCGAAACCACCATTTCGGGGCTGCTTGAGGGCGAGGACGTGCTCCACACCGCTGCGGTGATGCGGGCTCTGGGGGCACGGGTGGAACGGCGGGCAGAGGGGCTGTGGAGCGTCCACGGGGTCGGAGTCGGCGGCTTCGCCACACCGACCGGGACTCTCGATTTCGGCAATTCCGGGACCGGATGCCGCCTGGTGATGGGCGCTGTGGCCGGTAGCGCCGTGACGGCGCGATTCGACGGCGACGCCTCGCTGCGGCTGCGCCCGATGCGCCGGGTGCTCGATCCGCTGCTCCAGATCGGGGCCCGTGTGGTCGACGGCAGCGGCGATCGCCTGCCGCTGACGCTGGCAGGCGCCCGTGATCCCGTCCCGATCACCTATCACAGCCCGGTGGCCTCGGCCCAGGTCAAGTCGGCAGTACTGCTGGCCGGGCTTGCCGCACCCGGCACCACCACCGTGATCGAAAATGCCGCCACCCGCGACCATACCGAAGTGATGCTGCGGCAGTTCGGCGCCGAGGTCACGTCGACACCGGAGGGCCAGTCGGGACGGCGCATCGCCGTCGTCGGCCAGAGCGAGCTTCACGCGGCCCGCGTCGTGGTGCCTGGTGATCCATCCTCGGCAGCGTTCCCGCTCGTTGCCGCCCTGATCCGCCCCGGTTCCGAACTCATCATCCACGACGTCATGACCAACCCGCTGCGGAACGGTCTGTTTACCACCCTGCGCGAAATGGGCGCCGCGATCGAGCACAGCCCGCGTCCCGGCCAGGATGGCGAGCCGATGGCAAGCCTGCGCGTCACTTTCTCAAAGCTCCGCGGCGTCGAGGTTCCGGCTTCCCGCGCCCCTGCCATGATCGATGAATATCCCGTGCTGGCGGTCGCCGCCGCCTTCGCCGAAGGCACCACGATCATGCGCGGCCTGCACGAATTGCGGGTCAAGGAGTCCGACCGTCTCGCAGCCACCCTTGCCCTGCTGCGCGTCAATGGCGTGGCGGCCGAGATCGCAGGCGATGATCTGATCGTTGAAGGAAAGGGCGACGTCCCCGGCGGCGGCACTGTCACCACCCATATGGACCATCGCATCGCCATGGCGGCGCTGGTGATGGGATGCGGTGCGAAGGCACCGGTGACGGCCGACGACACCGGCTTCATCGCCACCAGTTTCCCGGATTTTATCGCGCTGATGGGCGCACTCGGAGCGGATCTGACGTGATCATCGCCATTGACGGCCCGGCAGCGTCGGGCAAGGGCACTCTGGCGAGGCGCCTCGCCCGCCATTACGGCTTCCACCACCTCGATACCGGGGCGCTCTATCGCGCTGTGGCGCTGGCGCTATTGGATCAGGGCGCCGATCTCGACGACCCGGTGGCGGCGCTCACCGCCGCCACCGGCCTCGATCCGGCCGGGTTCGGCGATCCCAGACTCAAAAGCGAGGCGGTCGGCCAGGCCGCCTCGAAGGTCTCCGCGATGGCGACGGTGCGCGGCGCCCTGATGGCGTTTCAGCGCCGGTTTGCCGCCACGGAGCCCGGCGCCGTGCTCGACGGCCGCGACATCGGCACCGTGATCTGCCCGGAGGCCGATGTGAAGATCTTCGTGGTCGCCGACGCGGCCGTCCGCGCGCGGCGCCGCGTCCTTGAAGCCCGGGCCAGAGGCGAAGAGGCCGACGAGGCTGCCGTGCTCGCCGACATCCTGCGCCGTGACCAACGTGACCAGAACCGCGAGCTGGCGCCTCTCAAACCGGCTCCAGATGCTTGCTTGCTAGACAATTCCCAACTCGATATAGAAGGCGGCGTCCGGGCCGCCATCGACATTGTCGAGGCCGTCCGAGCGGGCCGGCCGCGGGGGTAATCCCCGGCCGCTACCGGAGGAAGCGCCCGCTCCCGCCCTCAAGATGTCGGTTTTCTGTTCCCGTTTCGTTTTTCGGGAGCGGATATAAATCGAGGGCCCGGAAAAATCACCGTATCGCCTGCGCGGGTCCAGCCGGACCTGCTCTCCTTTGCCTGTCGTCGCGGCACATGGCCTTTGAACCGGCTTCTGTCGTCCGCCAGGCTTCCAAAGAGAGCCGCGTGAAAGAGGGAACTCGTGGAAATTCCACCACCCGCGCCTGAGGCGATCACAGATCTGAAACCCAACCACCGGCTTCGATTGCCACGAACTGGAGAACAAATGACCACTTCTACCAACTACAACCCAACACGTGAAGATTTCGCCGCACTGCTCGATCAGTCCTTCGCCGGCGGCAACCTGCAGGAAAGCTCGGTTGTCAAAGGCAAGGTGGTGGCCATCGAAAAGGACATGGCCGTTATCGACGTCGGTCTCAAGACCGAAGGCCGCGTGGCCCTGCGCGAATTCGCCGGCCCCGGCCGTGAAAGCGATCTCAAGGTTGGCGACGAGGTGGAAGTGTTTCTCGACCGCATTGAGAACGCGCTTGGCGAAGCTGTGCTGTCGCGCGACAAGGCACGGCGCGAAGAGAGCTGGGGCAAGCTGGAGAAGGCGTTCCAGAACAACGAAAAGGTTTCCGGTGTCATTTTCAACCAGGTCAAGGGTGGCTTCACGGTTGATCTCGACGGTGCGGTGGCCTTCCTGCCGCGCTCCCAGGTCGATATCCGCCCGATCCGCGATGTCGCGCCTCTGATGAACAACGCCCAGCCCTTCCAGATCCTCAAGATGGACCGTCGCCGCGGCAACATTGTGGTGTCAAGGCGCACCGTGCTCGAGGAAACCCGCGCCGAACAGCGCCAGGAGCTGGTGCAGAATCTCGAGGAAGGCCAGGTCATCGACGGCGTGGTCAAGAACATCACCGATTACGGTGCCTTCGTCGATCTCGGCGGCATCGACGGCCTGCTGCATGTCACCGATATCGCCTGGCGCCGTGTCAACCATCCGACCGAGGTCCTGACCATCGGTCAGACCGTCAAGGTCAAGATCATCAAGATCAACCACGAGACCCACCGTATCTCGCTCGGCATGAAGCAGCTGCTCGAAGATCCCTGGCAGGGCATCGAGGGCAAATATCCGCTGGGTTCCCGCTTCAACGGCCGTGTCACCAACATCACCGATTACGGTGCCTTTGTTGAACTCGAGCCCGGCATTGAGGGCCTCATCCACGTCTCCGAAATGTCCTGGACCAAGAAGAACATGCATCCGGGCAAGATCGTGTCGACGTCCCAGGAAGTCGAGGTCCAGGTGCTCGAAGTCGATTCCGGCAAGCGCCGGATCTCGCTCGGCCTCAAGCAGACCATGCGCAATCCATGGGAGGTCTTCATCGAGCGCCATCCGGTCGGCTCCCTGATCGAGGGCGAGGTCAAGAACAAGACCGAGTTCGGCCTCTTCCTCGGACTCGAGGGCGATGTCGACGGCATGGTCCATCTCTCCGATCTCGACTGGCGCCTGCCCGGCGAGCAGGTCATCGACAACTACAAGAAGGGCGACCTCGTTCGCGCCGTGGTGCTCGATGTCGATGTCGAGAAGGAGCGCATCTCGCTCGGCATCAAGCAGCTCGAAGGCGACCCCTTCGCCGAACCGGGCGATGTCAAGAAGGGTGCGGTCGTGACCTGCGAAGTGCTCGACGTCAAGGACGGCGGCATCGATGTGAAGATCTCCGGCACCGATTTCACCACCTTCATCAAGCGCTCCGAACTCGCCCGCGATCGCAACGACCAGCGCGTCGAGCGTTTTGCGGTCGGTGAGAAGGTCGATGCCAGGGTGATCCAGTTCGACAAGAAGGCCCGCAAGGTCCAGGTGTCGATCAAGGCGCTCGAGGTTGCCGAAGAGAAGGAGGCCATCGCCCAGTACGGCTCCTCCGACTCCGGTGCCACCCTCGGCGACATCCTCGGCACCGCCCTCAAGAACCGCAGCGACAAGGCCGACAAGTAAGCCGGTCCCGGTATTTCAACGGAAAGTGACCCGGCGGCCCCCCGAGGAGAAATACTTCGGGGGCCGCCGACCTCACCGCGAAGCGGCAGCACCGCTTGCGGTCACACCAGTTCGGAGGGAGTTCAGATGGCGCTCGATAGCGACCTTCTCATTGATCGGCGCAGAATCCGGCGTAAATTGACCTTCTGGCGCATCCTCGCCGCAGTGGTCGCGGTGGTCGCCATCGCCGCCGCCTCTTCGGGCAGTCCGGGGTCGCGGGGCAACATGATTGCACGAATCCGGATCGACGGCCTGATCCGCAGCGACAACGCCCGGGTCGAAGCCCTGGAGCAGCTCGCCTCCTCGAAACAGTCCTCCGCCGTCATCGTCCACATCAATTCTCCCGGCGGCACCACCGCCGGCGCCGAACAGCTTTACGACGCACTGACACGGCTGCGCCAGAAGAAGCCGGTGGTCGTCGTGGTAGAGGGCCTCGCCGCCTCAGGCGGCTATATCGCCGCTCTTGCCAGCGATCGCATCATTGCCCAGCAGACCTCGCTGGTGGGGTCGGTCGGCGTCCTGTTCCAGTACCCCAATGTCACCGATCTGCTCAAAACCGTTGGGGTCAAGATGGAGGAGATCAAGTCTTCGCCTTTGAAGGCGGCTCCCAATGGCTATGAGCCCACCAGCCCCGAAGCGCGCGCCGCCCTCGATGCCCTGGTCAAGGACATGTATGCCTGGTTCAAGACCATGGTGAAGGACCGTCGCGGCCTCGACGACGCCGCGCTCGAACAGGTCTCCGACGGCCGCGTCTTCACCGGACGCCAGGCCATCGGCCTCAGACTGATCGATGAAATCGGCGACGAAAAGGCCGCCAAAGCCTGGCTGGTGGCCGAGAAGCACATCTCCGAAGATCTGCCGGTGCGCGATTACAAACTCCACCCCCGGCTCAGCGATCTGTCCTTCCTGCGCGTGGCGGCGAGCGCCACATTGGAGGCCGTCGGTCTGCACAGCCTCGCCGGGCGCCTGTCGGAAAGCGGCGTCACCCAGGCGATCGACCGTCTCGGCATGGACGGCATGCTGGTGCTGTGGCAGCCGGCCGGCTGAAGTCCTGCGGGCGGCTTTCGTCATCGGCCCCGGGTGACGAAGCCGTTCGCCTTTCCAAACCATGCCCGAAGGTAGGAAGCTCCTGTTGATGGAGAGGCATGCGGAGACGCGCGCGCCCCCGCCTCTCCTTTCCGCATCACCGTGGTTCCGATCTCGTCACCAACGCGCTTTCAGCACGCCATCGGCCTGCGTTCGAGGAGCGTCGCGAATTCCCGCCGACCATGCCGGAGACCTTCTCCGGCACAGGAGACCCTTAATCCCGCCCGGGCTACCGCCTTCGGCGCACAGATGCGGTGACAAATCCTGCGATCGCGCCGGCGAAGCGCCGCCGTGATCCTTGAGTCTCCCGCCATTGATCCGCCCGGGATCGGCGAAGAAGAAGAAGTTGTTGCAAGCCGGGCCAGACTTCGAGGCCGTTTCCAATCACCAGGCGTTGAGCCACCGCATCCGCAGGTCTTGGTCACCGACCAAGCGGTTTCGGCAATTTCCTTAGCCTTGACCTGCCTTGTTTCCTATTCCCCGCTTTTTCGGCATTGCTTCATCCGGGATCGAGTGGGTCAACCAGTTTTCCATAGGCGTCGAACAGAAATGCAACCCGGTCAGCATCTCCACTGAATTTCTTCTTCGCATAGGCCGCATCTACCGCCAAATCAAGTTTCCGGTGGGCCCTGACCAGTTCCACCGGCATCGCGAGGGGATCATAGAGCTCCGCGAGCGATGCTCCGCCGTGCTCCGCACGTGCATCCAGGACCGCCTGTGCAGCGTTTTCAATTGCCTTCCGCTGCGCGTCGCTCACCTCCTGCGGCCAGGGAAAATTGTTGTAAACAATGCCCGCAGAATAGCGGTAGTCGCTTTTCAGCCGCCCACAAACGCTCCGGACCCACCCCATATGCATTGCGGACGATAGAACACCGAACTCATAATTGGTCGCACCAGCAATCGTAAACAGCTCCGTATTCGCGATGATCGCAGGTTGCAGAAACCCCATGGGAATGTAGAGTCGTCCCTCCGAGGACGTTTTCGGCACCGCCAGGTATCGCTTCGCCGGCTGGCGAATCTCTCCGAAGAGTGCCGGAGTCGCCGCCAGCTTCCGGGTTGTCGAACGAGAGCTGCCCTGGCGTTCTTTGCGTACCGCCTCCAACCGTTTCAAGATGGCCGGTGTGCGGCGAAGTTCCTGAGGCGAGATTCCGGCCAGCCACAAGCAGAAGCGACGCTTGCCGTTGAGAAATTCGATGCTGCCGAGAATGGGCCTGATCCACTTGGCCGCTCGCGGCTCTTCTTCAAGAAGGGCCGCCCGTTCTTCCGGCGACAGCATCAAATGTCCGCCATCGTTTGGCATTGACCCGAAACCGATGGCCGGGGCGTCCGATACAGAAGTCCTGCGGCTCCTGGGGAGGATGTCAGTTGCGTCAACCAGATATGGGTTGATGTTCCTCGCCCCTGTCTCATGCGGTTCGCCCTGAATCGTTTCATAATCGAACAGCCGCTTCTCCGCGGCATCGTGCAGAGCAAAGCCGATAATCACACAATGCACCGCAGCCTTGCCGCGGGCCTCACTCGACCATTGGAAGGTCCGGTGGGCAAAATTGATTCGGGCACCACGATCCAGGAGGTCACGCCACAAAATACTGACCTGCTCGCCCTGGGTAATTGAGCTGGTCGACACGAAGCCGGTCTCGATGTCCGGATTTTCGCACATGTATTCGACCGCCAGGCGATACCAGGGAGCAGCGAAATCGAGGACACCCGCACCCTTTATGCCTTTGAACACCCGGGCGAGATCCGATTTCTGCTCCCTGCTCTGGTATCGTTTCCCGCCAAATGGCGGATTTCCCAGGACATAGTTCAGCTCGGCGGGCTTCACGATCGTGCGCCAGTCGAGTTCCAGGGCATTGCCATGCACGATCCTGCCCGATTTGGTGAGCGGCAGTCGAGAGAAACCGTTTCCAAATTCCTCCGACACGCGCATGTTCATTTGGTGATCCGTCATCCACAGCGCGATTTGAGCTATCTGTGCGGGAAATTCCTCGATTTCGATGCCGTAAAACTGATCGACATCGCACAGGATTTTGAACTGCGTCACGTCGGGCGACCGTGTCGTTGACTTCCTGCACATAGCGCGGATGATATCCAGTTCGAGCAGGCGAAGTTCGCGGTATGCGACAACCAGGAAGTTCCCGCATCCACAGGCCGGATCGAAGAACTTCAGTTTTGATACCCTGTCATGGAACTCCGCGAGCTGCCTGGGATGATCCTTAATCCTTTCAAACTCAGCACGTAGTTTTTCGAGAAACAGCGGCTGGATTACCTTGAGGACATTTTTCTCGCTGCTATAGTGAGCACCAAGATTCCGCCGTGACTTCGTATTCATCGCCGACTGGAACAGGGCTCCGAAAATCGCTGGCGAGATAAGGCTCCAGTCAAGTGCGCAGCAGTCCAGCAGGATTTCGCGCATCTCGCAATCAAACCCGGCAATCCGCAAGCGTTCCGTGAACAGGCTGCCGTTGACGTAGCCGAATTCCGCCAGCTTTTCATCAATACGTCTCAGCCGTTTCTCAGGCGGCGTGTTGAGCACCTCGAATAGACGCCCCAGCCATTGGGCAAGATCCTGTCCATCCTCCGCGGTTCGCAGTTCGATAAGGTCCTGAAACTGTTTCCGCTCAAAAATGGCGGCATCGTCAGCAAACAGGCAGAAGAGCAGACGAACAAGGTAGACCTGCAGTTCGTGGCCGTCGTAACCTATAGCCTTCAGCTTGTCATGGAGTTTCCCCATCTTCTCAGCGGCATGGATATTGACGAGGTCCCGCTCCTGGTGAACCGTTGTGATGTAACCAGCAACGAACCCGAACCGGCGGACGTGTTTGTGAAAATCCCTGATTGGGAACTCGTGCACCGAGCGCGCTTCAAGATCATAGAGCCGGAACCGCGCGAAATCGGACACCAGAATATGGCGCGGCAGATCCCGATCCTTCAACCCGGGGAAAAAATCGTAATCGGTCAAAAACCCGTGGGAGGATCCGCTTGTCGCCACTCAGAATCATGAGCAGCAAGCGGTTTGGACACCGTGACCCCGACTTTCCGCTCGCAACGAGGCAATGTTCGCCA
>Ga0123357_10001432_pt1 | contig 25313 bp, 19 predicted proteins | sample TergutEmb28metaG_FD_89873 | JGI IMG/M metagenome (GOLD analysis project Ga0123357, IMG submission 89873) | Embiratermes neotenicus P4 segment gut microbial communities from Petit-Saut dam, French Guiana - Emb289 P4 | ecosystem: Host-associated > Arthropoda: Insects > Digestive system > Gut ...
GATTATTTGTTTCATCACCTTCGGTTCATAATTTATAAACCTCTATAGGCAACCACGCGCAACAATTTAAAGGGCCGTCTAATATAAACACCGTACCGTGGGCACAAAAACTAAATTGAATGCCGTAAGATAAAGGTTAATGTTATCAAAATGAATTTTTTTTTCCAGTTTCTGTTTCAGGCAGTGTACTTCTTTAACACATCAATGTTACTCAGTTAAATGGCAAAGGATGTTTTCTCCTGCACTAACTCAGGGTTGAAATCAGATGTATTTCCTGTTCCACTGCTCTCCTGACTGACAAGTAAAGGTGGCACATGAGCTGTCATGCTGCCAGCAAAGGAAGACACCCCCCCCCCTCCCCCTCTCCAGAGTTCACTTACGCAATTAAATCACCGGCACTTATATCTGTCATCAGTTCCCCACAGTTGGCCTGGTCTGGCCTGCTTCAGTTACGTATAAACTGTAAAGGCTGTGCCAACATGAGCCAACACACACACAACCATTCCAGCCATCCGTCAGGTCTCGCATTATTTAGATCAGCTGAAGCACATCATCACCAAATGAAGCCTGTGTAATTCACCACTAACACAAAAAATACAGCGGTAAAGCAGAATACGACTGTCATAAAACTACAACATAATCCTTCACCCAAACGACAACGAAATCTTCATTTCAGTGATTATCTGGCAAGCTGTGTAACTCCAACAAGTAAAGCTGTGCATCATGTATATGCAGAACTCTCTGTTCGTAATTATTTCTTGCCCCAGACATCTTACTGTTCTTCTACGAAAAATGTTTTTTTTTCTTTCTGCATGCAAGCTTCAAAATATTCATTACCTGTTATGGCCTGTAATGTATGGTCGCTGCCCATCAAATTCATTTTCATCAAGTTCAAGAAACTCTGACAGACTTGGTTTGGGCCGCTTAGGACGACACACAAGGATATTGGACACAGACGTTCGTCTGACAGGTCCATTGCGAGAGAAAGCAAACCCTGGAGGTTGTGAGATGAGGTCATGAGGACTTCCAGTGTATGATCCATCGTAACATTCATTGATAGCCACATCAATGCGAGCACCTTGTGGTATGGGCTGTAAAGACAAACAAATGTATTAAATATTTATCATACCTAAATGACAAATTAAAACTCTGCACACTGTTATCAACACACAATTCACGCTATTCCAGTAGCATGGAAAATGACATCTGAAGCACAGATATAACTGAGCAAGTTAATTGATCAGGGTTTCCACCACATACGAAACAATATTAGAGAAAAGGTCTCCACGTACTTGTTTTAAACGTTTGGTGCTAAAAGTCAACTACAGCTGATGTCCAGTGTATGTTGAGAAAACCAAATGTCCATTAAACTTGTCAGCTAAAGATATAGTTGTACTTGATTTCCTTACTGTGACACATTTTGTTACAGAGAGGTTTGAAGAGTATTCTTTTCAATATAACATACCCGAGTGAACTGTAGTGTGAACTTCAGCTCAGACTTTGGAATTATGTATATAATTGAAAGACCCAACCCCAACCCCAACCCCCTTAATATGTGATGTGACGGGCCGCAGTAAATACAGTGAAACCCACTAAACTTTGTTAATACATGCACGTCAAATTTACACAGAAGCCAACTTTGACTCCAAAATTTAGAAGTCAAAGATGTTGCCTTGCAGGACTAGATGCACCTTAGTGTTGATGATGCCAACTTCAGTTCTTGTATATCCACAGATGAACTTGCCTCAGGTGGCATTTCCAGCATCATCAAATTGTGCGATGATCATCAGGGTGGAGGGAGCAATGACAAAAAGGAAGAGGAAGATGTGAATGTCACCCTGAACTAGTGCCAAGCTTTATCAAAGCCAATTTTGTGCACTAAACTGTTAAATCATTCATTTATATCTGCTGCATTGGCAGGCATGACAAACACAGCATTAACCTTTATCCTACAAGGGCATGCTTTTAAATTTTAGCACATGGTTTATGAAAAACGAGTTTTCTTGGAACCGAAAAAGTTAAAATTACGAAATTAATGGTGTTTTGTGGCAAATAAAACAGATTATGCAATGTGCCTTAACAAATCTGTAAAATTCTTTGTTTTCTAAATATACAAAATTAACTTGTAGGGATATTTTCCTACGTGCGTTCACTTCTGTCAACGCAGTTATTTTAAAGGTTAAGAACTTGGAATTGAAGCTGCTTCATTGGAAACAAGTTTTCCAACTAAACAGCTGTAAATTACACTTTTTTGATGTCATGATGAAAAAACCAACAAATGCATATAAATGTATCTTCTATTACATTATATCATATAAATATATCTATGTAATATAATAGTACATATACATATGTATATAATATAATATAATACAATACAATATAACATAATATAAAAGAAGATACTCTTAAACGTTTATACGCATTTGTTGGTTGCATCACCATATCAAATCAGTTAAATGTATGGTCATGGATTATTTAAAATTACATTTTTTGTTGTTGTTTTATCTTGTTTCGGATACATTTAATGCCTTCCCACAAATATGAATACTGTTGTCCTGCATGTATCAGTTTCTTCCCTACAGACCCTTCAGCAATGATGGACAGAGGTTTCATTGTATCCGGAGTGGGGGTGGGTGAAGCCCACATCATACTTGTGAGCAACCACAAGTAATGTGAGAAATGAGGCTCTCCAAGCATGCAGGTCTTTTGAAATGCAACAAGACAGAGTCTGATACTGATATATATAGAACTTTTTGGATAAACCTGCTGCCTCCATCTTCAGGACAGAAGAATAATGATGGGGGCAGTATGTTCCTTTACCAAACTGCACAGGATTACAACCCAGCACAGCAAACAAATTATAGTCCTTATTAGGTTCAGTCTAGATTGATTCAGCTCAGAATAGGGGCAGGTGGCGGGCTCTTGTGAATGTGGTAATGAACGCTCACCTTCAATAAAATGCGGGGAATTTCTCATGTACCTGAGTACCTGTTAGTTTCTCAAGCAAGACTCTGCTCCACTGAGTTAGTTAGTTTATTAGGTTCAGTCTATGCTAGCTCACATCACAAGGAACAAATAATTAAAGAAAGAAAAACATATCTCACCACATATGTGAAAGTGAATCTGGAATGACAAAGCTTGAGATGTTTCAGAAGAGCATACAAGGAAACACAATCAAGGGAGCACCAGGGACAGTGCAGGTCCTCACATGCCTCCGTCTGTTGTCGGCTGTTGTTATTGTACAGGAACTGGTACACAATCTGCAGTCTCTGCGGCTCATCCACTTGGCATCCCCTCCCACTGCTCCCACTGCTGCTGTTCCCATTGCTAATGTTACTGCTGCTGTTATTGCACCTCTCTGTTACACCAAAATAATACACACAAATTAACAACTTCTCAAAAGTACTTTAAAGTTAATTCTGAGGAACAATAGACAACTGTATACTGTCTTTAAATGACCTCTGAAGTGCTATCTGTAGGTGTGCTGTCAAAATGAAAACATGAAACACTGCCAGCAGTCAAAACTGATGACAGAGAATGACAAAGATACTGCACAAAGTGAGCTCATTACTTTGACTGTTTTTGCAAGAAACAGGTTCCATTTTTCAGCATCTAAAATATAACTCACATGTTAGAAGAAAATCTCTGTGCCATGTGTGAAACCCCCTTACGTCCAAAGTCTAAGCAAATTTGATGATGGCGTTATATATAACCATTATTTTGAATATCATTCATCATCCTGACTTTTTCCCTGACATAATAAATGAAAAAGTGGGTCAGTTTCTTTCATCAGGTTAATGCAAGGAAAGGTATATAGTCAGGTGGGCCACTTAGAAAAATCTAGTTTCAGGCCAGACTATCACTTTGTGATAAGCCACACTGGGTAGAAACTCCCCCCCCCATACATATACACAGCAATATACCAATAATCTAACTCAAAAAGGGACCAGATAGGAACCAAATTATCACATATACTGGACGATCCGATAGAACTTACACTGACCTAAGTTCTTACAGGTAATTTTGCGTTACAGTTTAAATGGGAAAAAAGTGAAGTACTGACAAGTACAGTGAAGTGGAGTGAAGTGTAGTTGGGTGAAGTTTTAAATGTGAAGAAGTGAAGTGTTGACAAGCATAGTGAAGTGGAATGAAGGTATGAGTAATAAGGTGTCTATCATTATTAGAAGATATATAGACCAAATAAAGTTTGCTGTTTATATGGCTGTTTCATTTATCACATTCTTTCATATCCTTTTGGTTCTATTTTTTATCAATGTATATACTGTATATGGTTGTATGTTTTGTATGCTTTTGTTTAATTTTGTACATTATGCATTCTTACTATTATTTATTCTTATTGTTACATTTATGTATTCTAATTGTTATGTATGTTCTGTTCTGGGTATTCTGTTTCATTGTGTTGTTCTGTGTATTGTTTGTACGTAAATGTGTACTTCACTACTGCCAATGGATGTCAACCCAATTGCATTTAACAAACATATCATATATCATGTCATATATCATACACTTGGGCTGTGCAACTAATGAGAGGAGTATTCCATTTGGATATCTCCTTCATCTGCTGGGTCAGGGGTCATCAGGGTCCTCTTCTGTGTTGTCTGGAGTCTATAGCTGAAGCAGCTGTGGAGCAGAAGACAGGTGATCAGGAGAGCACATAACAGTTGATCTACAGACATTCTTGGAGACCTTCTGAACGTGTCCCCGAGATACGCCTGTTTCACCAATGAAGCTTCTTCTCGTAAACAGCAAAAATTCTAGTCTTGGGGCTACTGTCCTCAAGTGCCTGATTATCAGAATTTATGGATGTCAGATTAAAGGAAATGTGAAAACTGCCCACGTGGACATGTGCACATGCCACAGACCCTCTTATGAATGGACATCTTACAAGTGAATTCTGGAAATAACAGATGTAAACTGTGCGTTCTGAAATTTTGGTTCACAATGGGAATATGTGAAATATGTAAGAGTACTGACAAAGGCTTATCATCTCCTTAATTATTATTTATTTACATTCACTACAGGGTTAATTATATTTAGGTATTATGTGCATACATTAGTGCTGTCTACAAAGTATTCTATGTATGTGTGTGTGTGTGTGTGTATACCGGTTCAATTACAGTCATATTTAAATAATACTGAAATATTGGTTGTATGGCTTTTTAGTGACACTGTACATCATATACACCTGAGACAGTGCACAGTGCCTGACACAATATTGGTATAATAAATCAACTAGTGACTGGAACTTTGCAAAATAAGTCAGTTCACTACTGGCTTATCTTATCAAGGACGCAAAACCTGCGTATTTGGAAACAAATATTAAAGAAAAATCATGGAGAAGTACCTCAGATAAATGAACATTTTCCCTTCTTGAGAACACTGTAACAACTGTCTATGCTTCTATTCATTTGCCTGTCTAAAATAATTTCCTACAAATGTCTCAGTACTATTCCACCCTGACAAGCTACCTTATACACAAGCCAGGAGGATAAGTATGGCTTTTATTTCTCCCGAAGACTGGCTATATAACAACCATTTGATACAGGTTGATATGACATGCTTGGGAGTATTTTTAATATTATTCAACAGCATACATTGTGTCAGATTTAAGGTTCACACAGTTGTGTTGATGAAGATTCAAGTCTCCTGGAATTGTGTTGTTCATTAATCCAGGGGTAGTCTCACGAAGTATTCACAAAGTATTTTTTAAAATTAATGCAACAGCAACACAAAATGTGTAAGAACATCATATTTCCACAAAGTACCACAACTTTCCATTACACTTAGTCCAGCAGTGAACAAGCTTCCAAACGCCTGGAGAGGGGCGGCGAGTTTTTGGCTGAGTGACATGCCACACATTCATCAATCCATTCACTACTTGGCCAGTGGCAAACTGGTAACCTCTTTAAGCAGGCCCGAGTGTATCAAACAGGGAATAGTCCAAAGTCAAGGCTACCTAGAGGATATTCCAGCATCTGTGACTGCAACTGCCTGAGCATTTCAACAGTTTGTATGGCAGTGTGTGGACGGAAACTGTCATGCCACACTAAGTCATCTTTTAACAGCAGTCCTCAATGTGTGCTTCAAACTGTTGGCTTCAGCTTCTAACACATCTGACAACACAGCACATTATTTCCTAATGTACCACATTCTAGATATTCCATTTCTAGTCCTTGTGAATCCCAGGAAATAATGAACATAACTTTTCTCACTGTAGGTTGAAGACCGAACTTTCTTTTGATTGGCACTGGTTTGTGCATGTTTTCATTTTATACTCTATTGTTTGCTCTCTGGAATGCCATACTGTTTCATCCCTCATGATAATGTTTCTTAAGAAGCTGTCAAGTGATACAAAAGGCACTGGTAGATGCCCTAGAAGTTGCACTTGAGCTCTCCTGCGAGTTGCTTGGAACCCATCTTGCACAGACTTTACGTAAGCTTAGTATGTTGCAGATAATTTCCAGGGTGGAACCACAACTGATGTGCAGATGATCTGCCACTTCATAAAGAGTCAGCCTTCCCAGAAATACCTAATGTTCTCATCAGTGGTGGCTGTCCACGGTTGCCCTGGTAGGATTCCATCAGTTATATTTGTACTACCGTTTTTTTAACTTGTCAATCCACCCGCACACACCTCACTTCAGTACAGCACTGTTCCCATACTGCTCTGTCTCTGACAGATTTCTGTCCGTGGTACTTCAGCCCATGAAAATAAGATCACTGCACACTGCTCTTCTTTGATGCATATGTGTAGCAACCATATCAACATTCGTACAATAACACAACTAATAATTCAGGTACAAACTGCAACTTGTTGTGTCAATACTAATAGTTGCCGTACTGTGAACATAAAAATGTAGACAAAATGCTGTGGATACTTTGTGACTCAATGATGTAGTTACCAATGTATCTGAGGGGCTTGCTGCCTCGATCTTCTAGCCCGCACACCAACGGAGGCATCCAGTACCCTTCCCAACTCCACAAACATGGTTGTGGAGTTGGGAAGCAAACAGAATGATGAAAAACTATACTATTCTAAAACTGTGTAACACAGTTTACAATTTGCCACCTTACAATTAAGCCTCTGTATCACCCCCAACCCCACAGGATCAACTAACATTCACAATTGGCTGAAGCATGGTGACATTTTGCAACCTGTCAGTAATTACCAGTAGAGGCAAATTACCACTACTGTATGTTCCAAAAGATTATTTTACTTCTACTTCCTTTTTATCTCTGATACGATCATTCTGGACACACTGTGGGTCAAGACCAAGAATTCTGAATTACTGATGTGTGGAATGATATTGTGAGGAAAGATGCATTCAATTTAATTATATGATGTTCATTTGGGTGACTCCGTAGGACCAGAAGAAGTGAATGATACTAGCAGGAATGATGGACAGAGGTCTGTCTCATGGTAGAATAGTCTGCACACAGCAACAGTAACAGAAATCATAAGCATTCATAAAAGCTTCTGCACATCATTATCAAAATGTTCAGATACCAAAATATGCCCTCCGTAGTCAAAGCCAGTTCTCTGTAACTGGTAGAACACATGTAACATATAAGCCTTCCTGGCCTTGTATTAGTGTTTCTAACACCTCATGCATTCAGCCATTATTATAATGTAACCAGACTGCCCTCAGCTGTTTTCACAACAGGACATGCTACGAGTGAGATAAGCATTGGATTTCCATACCACAAAACCACATGCCCCACACACACATCACGTGAAATTACTTGGTTCCAAAATCACTACTTAAACACTCAAAATTCCACAGAGGCACCACCTGGATGCTCTTAAACAAGAATGTTGCCCCAATCAGAATACTGTGACACAAGGGGAAACACCAATGCATAGGCTCATATGTATAGCAGTTCCTTCCTCACTGTCACTGTCACACCACAAGCCTGTGCCTCTCTCCATCCACAACTAACTTTACACATCACAGCACTTTTAGCAGACGACATCCATCACAGACTAGTCACTGCCTGGCCAGACCCACACTCCTACAGATCACGGGTCTTTATGTCATGTATTACTCAGACACCACAGTGCCTATAAGATGCATGGCCACTTTCAGGAACAACAGACAATAAACCACTGAGCCCACATGATGATGATGATGGTAAATATAATGACAACAATGAAGGCAATAGTGGGGCCCACAGCCAACCTGGACACAGTGGCATTGCTCAGAACGTAATTCTGTGGTCATCCAAAAACTAGTCAGTTCCTATGGTTGGCTTAAATTTGCAGGTGTATTTGTGTGTGTGTGAGTGCGTGTGTGGAAAGCTAATAGGATTTGTCCAGAAGACACTGAATATACCAATAACGTTAAATCAGAATGAAAGTAAATTTGTATGTCAAGCAGGAACCTGTTTTGGAGGAGTGCAAGCAGAGAAGTCTACTCTGTTAGACAGTCACTTCCTTTTATTTCAACTAAATGCACACAAACACAAAGAACAACATGGGTCAGCTGTACATATCACAGCTCATGCATTAGAAAAGTAACGAAAATCTTTTAACACACTGGACTGAACACAGTGTACCGAGCCACCAACACCTTATTTAATGGATTGCAGAATACACAAGAAATACAAGACAAATTCCAAAAAAGCAGAATTTATAAATTAATATGCAGAACAAGCAACGCCTATACATAGGACAACCAAATAGAGTATAAAAGCCAGATTTAATGAACATCATAGATACCTCAAAAACAATTCTAAATCAGCCTACGCAATACACATATTAAACAACAGACATGAATAAGGAAGCATATGACACATCATGGAAAAATACTGTATGCACTTAGGTGGAATAAAAAGAAGTGATTGCCTACAAGACTGCACAGTGTGGCAAGCTCCAAAATATTCTGTTAAGAGTTCTGAACACAGTTTAGATATTTAGGAAACCTGGACCGTGATTTGGGCACCTGTGAAATGGTGTTCTTGCCATATTTACAACATTACAGGTGCAATTTCATGACCACTTGATCTCCATAACCAAGTTTCTGAATGCATTCTACTTGTTGGATATCAACGTCCATACATAAGAAACGCAATTAATTGCATGCCAGACTTCTCTGGTGTCTCTCAAAGCATGTGGCAGTGGAGTTACCCTGCTCCACACATAATCACTAGGGTTGTAAAAATGGCATCAACATATATTCTCAAACGATCAACATAACACACTGTAAGAATTGGTATATATCAATTCAACTGTTACTGAATTTTTTGTTATGAGCTTAAGGAAAATTGCAAAATATAATAATAAGTCTGCTGAAGGAGTGTGGCTAGACTCTTTAACTTTTCAGCAATGAAATGATGAATAACAGTAATGAATTTACTACCCGTGGTTTTGCGTGCTTAAAGATAACACAAAACTTTACTGGCTTACCACATTAACAAGGAATTACAGAAATTTATTTTGTGAATTTATGGCCACTACAGATTGCAGAGTTCGGCATCAGAAGCACAGCAGGTGTACTGCATTAACTGATTTCCTCATGCAAAAAGGCACTGAGGTTTCTAAGTAGCACTGCCAGTAATGTGGCTGGCTATGGGCTGGATGTCCAAGCTTCAACTGATCCCTGATTCTGCCCTCACCACCACCATGTCCAGGCTGGGTCTGGGATTTACCCAACATCCTACTGAAGCAGTACCAACAATAAAGCAGCCAAACTGTGAAACTGGTCATACCATTACCCCTTGTCTTTATGACACAGTCTTTAACTAAGCTGAGGGACACTATATTTCTTTCTAAAGTAAATTTGAACTGTACTGGCAGAGAGCTTACCAGGTCTGTTCTCCTTGTTACTGCTGGAGTCCAATGAATGATCCTGAGGGTGGATAGGTTTTGGTCGATCTACTAGTCCATTACTGGGTTCAGTTGTCCAACTAAGACGGAACTTAAGTGTTGGGCCCTTACTGAATACTTCAAATGGACCACATTCCTACACAGAACAATCAGGCACATAATCACTTTACAGAAGGCATAAGATTAATACAGTTCAACATCTTACCTCATTATGTTACATAAATTGCTATACATATTATTTTGGTTTCTTTGTAAAAACTGCCACACTTGTTTAATTTACTATGAAGAGTAAACAAGAAGCACTGATGAGAAAACAAAAAAGGTGAGTTATTCCCCGTGTTTCAGAGATCTTACTGCCTTCAATTCCATGATCAAGGAGCCCAAGCAATCTTCTTGGACTACTTGAATGTGCACATAAATACCTACATGCTGTGCCTATTCCTGCATGCACTGTTTTACATGACACAATTTTAACCATGGCATTACTTACTACTCCAGTATGCAACATGTACCTCCCAACATGCTGCACACATGGCTACAAATAAAGTGAATCTGATACAGATCACAGTTTTTTGGCCACACATCCTCACTTCACACAACTTCATCTTATTCTACTGTAATTTGGTATCTGACACAGCATATCAAACACTGGCTGTGTGATACCATTACCCTTCAAACTACAATTTAATGCTGTATGCCACAAGCATTACTTGCCTTCCCACTACAACAGAATAAACACTTTATCTTTCAAATAGTCCCAAAAGAAGAATTCTGACAATATTGGCAGCCATCTGTACCACCCAATGTCTCCTGCATTACTTCCAAAAACCACTCTAATTTGTATTTCTTTTCTGTTGAGATCTACCAATTAATTTCTCTGCAAAGGCAACTACACACACATCAGGTTTCTACAGCAGTTTTGTCTGGACTGGGAGAAAACTTGATCTGCATCGGCTGTTCCTTGAAGTCTGTCATAATAATAAATAAATAAATGAATTTAAAAAACCTGAGAACTAAACATGACCTTGCTTCTCAATGGGTAACATCTATATGACATCCCACACTTCTGAATTCCACAGAAAATCATTAGCAGACTGTATACTATTATCACCTCACAGATGAATGCTGTACAGTAGTAGTGTGACCTACAGCCAGGCTTCAAATTTTGTGATCACACCTCATACACTGTAAAGATCATGTATATCCTAACATACGATGTATGTTATGGTCTTCAATGTAATATCTGTTAGGACGCAACAGTCACCACCTACCTCCTTTATTTCACCAATAGTTTCCCAGGAGGAGAGTTTTTTTGGTGAACCCTTCACATTAGCTTGTACTTCTTGGAGTACCAATTCGTAATCCCCATCGGTCAGAAGGCAGCGATTATGTTTATCATATACAATCAACTCGGAACCAAACAATTTTGTCTCTTCCATTGAACCCTTCAATGGCCCTGATGACTTCCTCCTTTTCTGTGCTGGTTCTGAGATACAGATGATGATAATAATAATAATAATAATTAAAACTCAACATAAAATCAATACAAAATTCACTAACACCTGGTTTGGCCAGCGATCTGCAAACTGTCTCCAAATGAGGTGCAGAAAAATGTGTAGTAAGTTTCACATCTAATAATACTCAAAAACGCTGCCAAATACATCTCTTAACTCAACATAACCAACAGAATTACACATTTATGGACAATACAGAAAATAAATGCCCTGACATGTTCTCAAATTACCATATTTATTTATTTATTAATTGATGATTTATTTAATAACTCTGTCAGTGCACAAAATATAGTACTGGAAGGTTGATGGTGAACAATGAACCGGAAAGATGTGGAAGGAAGAGCTGATGTCTATCTGACGGTACTATAGCACCACTTGCCTGTAGGAACAGAAACAATAAACAATCTCAGTCAGCACAGTATGTGTCTTGATCAAGATCTGAACTAGGAACCTGCTGAATACCACACAGAAGTGTTATCAACTGAATTAACTTGCTTGGTACCATGTTCACCATTTTTAGTGCTCCACGTGCAGCATGAACTGCATCTCAGGATACACTACTACACACATCAGCACATAAAATAAGATTTAAACACTTTTTTTATTTGCAGAATAAAAATGATCACATTTCTGATGTGAGTATCACATAAGGTAAGACAAATGTTTCATCCATTTTTGTAAAGAAGTGGCAAGTCACTCCTTCATTAAGAGAGTGAGAGTTAAGTTCAAAACTAATGAGTTCAAACACTTTTGCTGCATGAATTATGTGGTTCAATTACTTGGTTTCATCTCACTGGAGTGTGTTTATATTAACAGTATAATGGGTCATTAAAACACAAAGCTAAAAATATTTTAGGCTGTTTTCAGTAAAGGATCTGAATGATAACACATACAGATAGAAAATTTATCACATATTAGTGAAGAATTACCACCTGTCACTTCCTACCATTTCATGACACTATCTGTCCAAAGTCAGATTTATATGAGCAAAATTTCGAATTCAGTAGTCCTGAAAATGTGTGTTGCTGTTGGAAATAAATATACTGCTACCCACAAATGGAACAGAATTACCACGTTGTTACTGGTTTCAGGGTGGTCACAAAACAGACCAATGCTCTGACATATTCCTGAGATCAGCCAGAGTTGGTAATCTCACAGTGGTGCTGATAAGGCAGATTACATGGGCCTGTCACATTGTACACCACTCCATCACTAAATTACTGTAGCCAGAGGGGACTGACAGGCTTCTATGCAAGTTACTTTTCTCTTTGACAAAGACTGCAATGCCAGCATAGTAAGAACTTATCAAAATCTTGTAACCAATTCTGCAAAACATTTCGTATGAGATTATCATGAACAGAGTGGCTAACAGGAAGTAAATTACAATAAAAGTCTTTAGGGACATGACACTGTGTAATTTGTAGAAGAAAATGTGCTGCTTCCGCCTGCAGGGTCTACCCTGAAGATCCAGGCGGGAAGTTTCTCTGGAACATCAGTATTTATCTAGTGCCCTGATATTCAGCAGCTACTGTAAAGAAGGAGGCAGCAGGTTCCTCCACATCAAATGTACCTCTTACCAAACTACACAATTCCAAAGATGGCATATGGACACTGTCACAACTAAAATTATAATCACTTTCCTTCATCTCAGGCTACAACACACCAAACACTGTGGGTTTTTAGCTTCTGATGAAGGAAAATGTCCAAAATTTCTGTCACAATTACACAGTGCCATGTCGCATAACTTTAATGTTAACAGCTACAACAGCCTCAAATGTCACAGAAGTAGTACTGAATTCCCAGATCAAAAATGCACCTTTTCCTTGAAAAAACTGCATAAAATTCTGAGAGTGCATTGTATGACATTCCACAAAACGATGATTCCTGCATTCACTGCAGGGATAATGGTGGTTATGTTGTTCCTTGCATCAGTTGTACAGTAGCAGGCAGTGATGAGTTTACTGAAATTAAATTGGTTTTCAGATCGTGTAAGGAACAGACGTGGACTGTATACATGGTACATTTTATATTAACCTTTTGGCGGCAGAATTATTTTTTAAATTTTAGCACACCTGTATATAAAACGTGAATAATACAGGAACCAAATACTTTAGATTTATGAAACAAACTGTATTTTGAAGAAGAAAAAACGGAGAGTATATACCATCTTTAAAATATTCAGTACCTATATTTGTCGAATAAATATATAAAACGCAACATTTAGAGGTTAGCGGTGCGGTACGACCACTACAGTCGTCGTTAGGCGTCAAAGGGTTAATATGATAGAGTAAGTACGAAAAGTGCTTGGCAACAGGGCAGCCAAAAGGCAGAAGGCAAGAAGGACAGTTCAAGAAGTTGCAGAGAAGAACAAACACTCTTTTTTGTAAGCATATTGCAAAATGGCCTGACACAGAGGCAGAGATGAACAACTGAACACAAGACAATAGAAGCAACAGAATTTGTGTCTATAAAAAGAACATTTCTTGATGCAAGCAAATGGGCAGTCACACATGGTATCACTGATCGTGCTGGGACAGCTTGTTGGTGTTACTGAAGAGGCACAGACTAAGCACACAAGTACACCACATGGGAAACAAGAATTTGCCAAACTGCTGCTGGGAAAAGAAGGTGTTTTAGGCTTTAAAGATTGCTAACATCGATGAAGTTCCTCTAACTTTAATGTTCCATCACACTACTGTGGACATCAGAGAAGACAAACTAATCACCAGACATCAGAGGTTTAGGTCAATGTTTATTTTGTTTGTTTATATATATATATATATATATATATATATATATATAAATAACAAATAGGTGCACTTTGATTGGTTAATTTTTATAGTAACTAAAATTGCATATTTTGACATGTACCTAGTTCAGTTATTCTATGCCTACAAAGACATTTTTAAATCATCATCATGAACTCTGAAGGGTTAGGCATAGTGCCTGGTCCTTAACCTTCAAACAAAATATAAGATACTGCCCACTGCCCAATTCTGTACAAAAAAAGGCAAAATCTGTGAAATTCAGCCTTCTGTTTCTATAACATTTGCTGCATTTTGTTATCAATGCCTCCATTTTTAATTGGAATTGTGCCAAGTTCTTAATGGACTATTCTGAACCTACTGTAATCACCAGCAGATCTGACCAACAGGTAAAAAATATTTTTAAACGGTTCCTATTTTAACTGTAAAACTGCAAGGCATTAGTAACGTGCAAACTCTCTATACAACATAGCTTTTATGGATAGCATGATTCAATGCTTCTGAAAATATGATAAGAATTATTACACTTTGTCAGTAACAAATGCAAGAAAATATACTGGTTCACACACCTGATCATTATCCTTACCTGTGTCTACATCCCCATTGGACAAGAGTAAACCATTCGACATACACGACACTCGTAAAAGTAATACATAAGACTTCACCAGATGACCATTAGAGAGATTAAATGATTCTGTTGGTATAGATATTGTAGGAGCTTTTGGAGGAGGGTGATCTTCAGATGGATTAATAGGCACTTCACTGGTACCCACTGTCATCTAGAAATCAACAAAATAAAACCATACCCTTCTAATTTAGTTTAAAACGTGTTTTTATTAAATACACTTTAGCAGACTTGTCACTGTTTCCATTTACTGATCAATTATCACTTTCAGATAGAGAATACCATAAAATCAACAATATCTATACAGACACAACAAACAGTGCCCCTTTTTCTTAATATTGTGTCTCTCAGTTTACCAGCACAACATTACTTACAATACTCCACAAGATAAACTGCACCTACCCACACTACTGCAATCACTCCATGATAACCTACTAACCACAACATAACACACAAAATGTAAAGTACAGTTCCCTTAAACGACATAATATTCATACACTAACTTAATGTTCAATATCTGTGGAAAAATAAAGGTAATGGTGGGTGAAAATCATGGTTTCGTTAGTGAGTGATGTAAACCTGTAGCAAAATATAGAGCAATCTTATAGTGATATACTGTGTATAAATGTTAAAAGCATGTAAAAATGCTCACATCGTTTGTCTTCATGGACAGTCATTGACTGGTAAGTAACGACACATTGCCAGTCAAGCTTAATAAACCTCAAAATTAAGATTTTATATCAGACTGTTCCGGTATTTCAAATGTTAGATGATCAAACATTTATAAAAGATGCTGTAGTAAAAGAGTTACTGGGTAGCTAGCCTCCCACAAATCCAACCCCTCATCCATACCTCAGGGTTACGAGACCTGTACCCAGTCACATGGGAGGCAGTAAGAGTTGTGAAGGGGACACATTGTGGAGAGTTACTACAACACACGCTGGCTAATGGGGATCTGGTCTACCCAAGCCAAGGTGGAAACTATATTGCTGAAGGCCGTATGGCACTGGGGTAGGAATAGCAGTGTCGTAATTGAACCCCTTGGGGAACCACGCCGGACCCCATAGTACGTAGGCCTTCCGTCTGCGTGAGGCTCCGTGGACAGTCACTGAACATGTCCCCCTATTTTGTGGAAGACTTCCTGAACTGAGGACTCTGAGAGATACAAATGAATGAATAAACCATTGGCTCTGGAGACTGAGGATCTCTTTCTGTAGGGGCCTCACTGGGGGAACATGGAGGGGGGCTCCTTTACTGGCAACAATGAGAGAAGGTGAGATTTTGTTTTATCAGGAGACCTTGTTTTTTGGGGAGTCCGGGAGGTATGTAAAGAAGACTCTGGAAATGGGCATCTCTCTCCATAGGGACCCCACTGGGGAACCTGGAGGGGACTTGTTTCCTGGGAACTCTGAGACACAGATGAAAGAGGGCTCTGGAAATGAAGCATCTGTGGGAGCTCTGCAAGGGGAAACTGGTGGGAGGGCTCCTTTACTGGAGACCCTGAAAATATATAAAGGAAGGCTCTGGAGACAGGCATCTCTCTCCATAGGGACCCCGATGGGGAACCTGGAGGGGAAGTTCATTTATTGGGGTTTCCGAGAGACAGTAAAAGAGGGCTCTGGAAACAGAATGGCTCTCTCTATAGAGGATCTTTAAGGGGTACCTGAAGTGGGGGGCTCCTTTACTGGGAACTCTGAAAGCTAGATTTTATCAGTACCCAGAGACAGTTTCGAAAACTGATTTCAGGCCTTACTGTGACTGCAAAGACCAGACTGTTGTCCTTTAACAGTACACAATCTAGGCTTGTTATTGGCCTCTTTTTTGGACATAAGACCCTGAGAAGATATTTTTACTTAATAAGGCTGACCAACAGCCCTTTATGTAGGAGGTGTGGAGCAAAGGACAAAACCTCAGCCCTCGTTTTGTGTGAGTACAAAGTTTTGGCTTCACTCAGACATACACATCTAGGTTCCTTTTCTTGAACCCACAAGATGTTAAGAGAGGGGGCCATCTGGAACTTTAGTAAAGGAACAAGGCTACCATGACTGGGCATCAGATTATGGGGCACAAAGGGCCCATGTTAAGGCCTAGGTGCACTGGGACCGAAATGGCTTGAACCCAATCACTATCTACATCTACTGGGTAGCTACAGTTAAACATTTATTGTTTCACTACTGATTATTATTATTATTATTATTATTATTATTATTATTATAACTACCATCCCTAATTTTATTTTACAAAATATTAAAAATCAGTTCATCACTTTACTCAACAAATGATAATTAACAAAACATTTCATTCAAACACCCCCCCCCCAATCTATGTGAGTCCAATTTACACTTCACTCACATGGCAGAGAAAATCAGAAAAAATGTTGAGGTTTACATTCAAAACATACAATATCACAAAAAAGTTCTGTCCAGATCATCAAAACCTGTAAAAAAAATGCTATCAAAAAAGCATTACTCCACAACTTAACTTCACCATGATTTTTTGTTTCTTAAGATGTTCCACTTTTCTTGCTAACAGTGATGGATTCCAACTATGTTCAAAACAAAGTAATGATTTAGCAAGCAATGTTGTGATGACTTCATCAATCATCATAAATCATGAAACGTCTTATGAAAGATCAAGTGCACTACAGCATGAATATTAAGTTACCTCTGTGACATGATGGGTAAACAGACTACCTCTTTCCACAATGCATTTTAACCTGAGAAAACTTCTTAGTCTATCTGACAATGATAAATTTGAACTGGAAAATATTCTGGTATTTTACTATGTATAAATAAAACACATACAATAAAGTCACACAAAATGTATTACTAAAATAGAATGATGTCGAATGAGATGTAAGGCTCTCAAAATGGTACTGACAAACAGCCAAATCCTTTGCTGTGTTGAACAGTAAACAGTTGCTGACATGGATGGTAACTTAACCAGTTGACACAGCATAACATGCCAGAAGGCTTGGCCTTCAAATTGACACTGTAATTGGAAATCAAATGAAAAATGTGTGCACGTGTGAGTCATGCACAGGACTACCTAAATGAGGTCCCAACTGCTGAACTCTTCTCTGACTACTCAAAAAATACCTCTTCCCTGTTATTACAAAATATCAGTATACAAACCTGCATTATAGGCGATGACACATCTTTTCTCTTTTTGTGACAAATTTTTAGCAGAAGAGTTTCTACTTTTACTGGTTCTTGATGTGTGTCCACTTAAAAATAGAAAAAATATACATATAAATTCAGTACCACATACTTAATTTAAACTGACACTATGACTAGCATTTACAAAACAATCACGGACACACCAACATGGACACTTGAAGATTACACAATAGTTACCTTTCTTATCATAGAATCCAAGGAATGTGAGGGTCATGTATCCTTCAAGGTTACCAGGTTGAGTTTCTCTGTGTTTCATGTTAACTCTGTCCAGTAAACAGTCAACTTTAAAGCCTTTACGTTGTTTATGGGTGCGAGACATGCGTTGCTTCATGTAACTAAGTGTTCTATTCAGAAAAACAGGCTGAGGGAAAGAAAGAAGTACAAATTACAAAGTGAAAATTCACCAAAAACATGCAAAATTTGACTTTCAAAAATCTTACACCCAATTTAAAATTATTTATTTATTTAAGACCTTGTTTATTTCATTCATGTAACACAGTAACACCCCCTGTACTTTTTGCACCATACTGATGGATGAAGGTTGACAGGGAAGAACATGCAACTGAGACTGGGCTAGGAGTCCAACCAAAATCAATTAACATACCAAGGGCCTCAGTACTGAATACAGAGCAGACATACTTATTCTACATGTTTTCTCACTATTATAACATTGCAGTACACATATAAATACATACCCACATTTTCTACAGTGTTTAAACTTTGTAACCAAACATACAGTAGGTCTATTAGCCACTTTGTTTTGCAAGTCTGCCTCTTTATAACAGATAGTTGCTTTTCCATTAAGTGTTCCACCTAGCATGCCATGGCAGCACACCAGCTGTTAAGCTTGCCAAATACTTGATTGCACCCAGTCCACTTTTAAATTACTCTGTACACAGAAACAGAGTCTTTTGAGACAACCAGATATTTTGTGCGCCTCCAACAGACATTAATAAAGTAATGTACTGGCATTTTGAAGGCAGACAGTGCACAGATGGTTGAGGCCCTGCGCTACAAGCCAGAAGGTCACAGGTTCAATTCCTGATGGTGTCATTGGAATTTTTCATGGACATAATCCTTCCAACTGCACTTTGGTGCTGGGGTTGACTCAGCCTCTAACAGAAATGAGTACCAGGAATATTTCCTGGGGGGTAAAGGTGGCTGGTGCATAGTGCTGACAACCTTACCATCTTTATGTGCTGACTGTCTTGAAATCTGAGAGCCTCAACCTCCTGGAACCCTCAGGGCCTGTTCAGGCCTGTAATGGGACTGCTTTACCTTTTACAGGCATTTTGGAAACAAAAAGCTCTCTATTGTTTCATTTCACTGTTAAACATAAATTCCTATGAAGCAGTAGTAATAAGAGCATTAATGTAGTAACATTTTGGCTACAAAGAATTTCATGTACAGATCGAACTTACAGTTACTGAGATGTAAAGGTAAAGGTAAAGGCAAAGGTAAAGGAAAAGTAAAGATGGCCATCAGAGGTTGAAATGATCATGAACAACATCATGACACTGCACTGACAGTAAAAGTTGTTGTGTGTGTAGGTGATTACTGTCTCTCAATCGGTGATACCACACAAAAGATAAATTACAAAGCAAAACTCACTGACAGCATATTCCTGGTCCGCAGAAATCTGTAGATCTGAGTAGGTTCTAAAAAAAAAAACACACACAATAAATATATATATATAATAAAACATTAGTATAAAATCTGTACTAATATTAACTACAATTTGAAACAGAAAAATAAACGTATTCTCACAACATTAGCTTTCCAGTGCATTAAGCTGGGTGAAAATTCATCAACCAGCATTGTACAAAGCCGTGCTTCAATTGATGAATGCAGGAGAGTGACTGCAAGGAACACAACAAGAAACACCTGCAATTTTAATCTCTTATTCAAAACCACCCAAACATAGACGGCGGGACTGTTCCAGTAAACTGCAGTAAAGTTGGAAGCAGTCATGAAGGATGGCACATGACCCTCTCTGTTGCTTTAACTATGCCAAACAGTAGCACATATTGCAGATACTGATGGTATAATGTACTAGTGTGTTTTGCATTTAATAGACTTGATTTGCAGCTTTTGAAAATGCATGGTTTTATACAATTAGCAAGAGAAATGTACAAATTCACGCCAGCATTTTAGAAGTATCAGCAGGCTAACAAAGCAATAAATAGTACCAGTGACAAGGCTGCCCACATGCCAGGAATGAGCATTATATGCTTGTGGCATGGGGCTCCGAAAGGTAAGAGGACCATTAAAAACTTAATGCTCAGGTATTTATATCATGTTAAAAATGTTTATAATAATATTTTGTGACACAAATTAAGTGCAACTGCTTAGTCAGGGTTAAACTGGCACATCACTTTTGGGTCCCATAAGTCTGCCAATTCAACCTGTTGCACACTGCTGTGTCATACCAATTACTTACTTACTGCATGGAGCAGAGTCCTTTTTAAGAAGCTAACCGGTTCTCAGCTAGTCAAGAAATTCCCTGCATTTTACAAAACCCAAACCTTCATTACCACATTTACAAGTGCCCGCCACTTGTCCCTATCACCAAAGGATCAGTCCAGGCCAAAGGCAAGTGTATCTGTTTTGTAACAAGGCCAGTTTCTACGGTCAGGAGTTGTTAGCATCTCGCCCAACCCCTAAACAGGAGGACCACCCCATGTCAGCTGCCTACGACTGTTTATTCAAGATATTTGCAGCTACCCTCCATACTGGAGGCCATTCCTCCATCCGCAACATGAGGACGTGCCACGCTGTAGTGACAGGGAATGACTTATCATGGACATCTTACCAATACATGCAGTAAACAGGTTCCGAACTCCTTTTATTTTAGAAATCTTTATAACTGGACACTATCTTGTAAAGATTATCTAATATAAAATAACCATGTTCAAGGATTTTTAATCCAGTTTTGCCTACATACATCTGACAATTTATTGGTGTGTATGTGAAAACCTGCACCAGGATCAAGTGGCCTATGGTATCTGATCCTTAAGGAAGACTTAAAGTTGCAAGAGATACCAGGAATGACATCTAGCCTTACAAAGTTGTACCACAGTTTGAAACGAAGTTACAAGTTACAGATGTAATAAACAAGAGGAGGAGGAGGATGAGAAGGAGAAGAGGGGGGGGGGGGAGGAGGAGGAGGAGGAGGAGAAGAAAAGTTTCATAATTACAATCATGAGAAATTTCCTCATCTACAGCTCAAATCTGTATGTGGTTTCCTTCTGTTATATATATCAAACAAGATTTTCAATTCCTTGTTTTCTGTTCCAGCTATCTTAACTTCCTCTATTTTATGAGCCTAACTGCACAAAACATGCCAGCGACTAGGGTTTGAGGTTCTTGCAGCAATGTTCAGAACACAATCTTCTGGCATGTGACATCACAAAACCTCAATAGTGGTACCCAATTGGCAAACTACACAATCACATCTCCAGAAACTGCCATCATAATTAAAGCATCTGTCAATTTTCCCATTTCCAAATTAACCTTCTCAGACATTTAGCAATGATTTTATTAAATTTTTGTTCAATGTGTCACAGCCCAGCAGTCAGCCAGTTCCTCACTGTGCAGGTTCAGTCCCATGGCAATGGGCAAAGTAGCAGTGGCATAAGTTTCTCTGGAAACACTTAGGTTTTCCCCTGCAGGTTAGTATTCCACCAACAGTCCTTAGTCACTTATCACCAGTGCAGTTACAGCAGGCCCATGTGAGGCTGCAGTACCAAGGGACTCAGTCTCGCCCCATACTTACAACTTTAATAATAATAATGATAATGATAATAATAATAATAATAATAATAAGGTTGTTAAAGAGGTCGATTCCTTCATTTGTGTGCCCCTATTAGCTCTACAGGGGTGGAGACATCAGCCACCAAACACACTCTTGCACAATGAAACCACAGCTACACAAACTCAGCTCATATTTCTCTACAACAGACTCATGGTTTCTTCCATTTTGAGAGGATTCTAAACTGAATGAAGGCACACCACACTCCCTCTATGTTATGTTCATAATTTCTTCATGGCATAATGTTATTTTGTCACTGACACGGCAGAGTTCTCATTTGCACATTACTTTGACAGATATGCAAGTTTTACATGAGAGGGTGCTGATAAGTCCTTAGCCCGAACTACTTCCCGATGTCGGTGGACGGAATCGATAGTGTCGTTGGGAAGAGGGGTCTGTTCATGTGCCAAATTGCAAGTTTTTCTTGTTACAGAGGCTGAAAGGAAGCATGTTAGGCGACGTGCGCGATTTCAACAATACGGAGATGAGAACTGTTATCAAGTTTTTTTCCTCCTTGCAAGGCAAGGCGCCGAAGGAAAGTCACGCCATTCTGAAAGAATTATTTGGGGAACACGCACCACCGTATGCCACCGTCAAAAACTGGGTGGCCCAGTTTAAACGTGATGATTTTTCCACCTGTGATGCGCCTCGTCCTTGACCCAAAACAGTGGCCACCCCGGAGATTACTGATCAAATTCACGAGCTAATCTTGGCCAAGATCGCCGGATTTCGTCTACCTCAATAGCTGGGCAAGTGGGCATCTCAGGTCCATCGTTCATGAAGATTTGGACATGCGGAAGCTCTCCGCGAAGTGGGTCCTGAAATGCCTGAACGCGGATCAAAAACGTCAACGGTGCCAGTCGTCTGAGCATCATTTGGAAGTTTTTCGGCGCGATCCAAATGATTTCCTGTCGCGATTGGTGACCATGGGCGAAACCTTGTTATATCACTATGACCCCGAGACAAAGCAACAATCAATGGAGTGGCGGCACAGCGGCTCACCCCGCCCCAAAAAATTCCGAGTGCAAAAATCTGCTGGAAAAGTACTCGCCTCGATTTTTTGGGATGAAGACGGCATCCTCCTCATTAATTATCTTCCAAAGGGCCAAACTATCAACGCGGAGTATTCCCATCTCTGCTGGTGCAACTGAAGGACATTTTGAAGGAAAAACGCCGCGGGAAGGTCACCAAGGGGATCTTGTTCTTGCACGACAATGCCCCGGCTCATCGGGCGTTTGCAACCCAGAAGAAATTGGTCTACATGGGCTTCCAATGTCTTGATCACCCGGATCTTGCCCCGTCGGACTACCACCTGTTCCCTGGACTGAAAAAAACTATTGAAAGGTCGCCATTTTTTGTCCGACGTGGAGGTCATTGCTGCCGCGACCTGACTGGACGGACAACCTTCTGATTTTTTTTTTTGAGTGGCTTGCAAAGGTTAGAGCAACGGGCTAAGAAGTGTATTGGGCTTCGTGGAGAGTGTGTTGAATAAATTCCGAGTTTGTTCGCTGTAGCTTTTTTCCCTCCTGGTCGGGCTAAGGACTTATCAGCACCCCCTCGTAACACTGCTATCCTAGCTCTGGTCACCTGATAGGAACAGGTAATATTTCTGTGTAGTGTCTTTATCAACATTCAAGACAGTTTCTTTAACAGTTTTTGCTGTCTAAATTTTCACCAAGTTTATCAGCATCACTAGCACATATGAGCAGTGTGATTAGGTCCATTCTGTACCGGTCCCACCTGACTTCCCTAACAGAATACTCAAGAGAAAATTCCTTAAAAAGAATGTAGGTAAGAAAGACATCAGACACATGTTACACAGTGTATGGTTTGGTTATTTAATGTGTTTTCGTAACACAATTGCGGCTTTCATTTTGAAACCTGTAAACATCTGTACTAAAGTAAGGCAGTCCCTCATATTCAAAAGAAGGGTGTGTTGCAATGATGACAAAAAATGCCCAATATTGAAAAATAACTTTTACTATACCCCCTACAAATTAAAAGCATCACACACTTCAACAGTAAAGTAAATACACCAGGTTTATATAATAAAATTATTTATGTAGTTCACTCACAAACAAATACACTATTTATTAACTTGGTTAAAAGTTGTAAATTTACATTAAATACAACAATAATATTGCTCCTACATGTTTCGGTCTTTAATGGCCATCATCGGGGAGCTTAATCTGTACCTGACTAAAGTTATATTTATGTTAAAACACTCGGTAAAATTACGTCGTTATATAAATTAGGTGATGTGGCAGCATGTCGTAGAGCGGCATGTGTGTTGTGTACCGTGCACAGTGAGACTCACTCTGCACGGTACACAACACACATGCCGCTCTACGACATGCTGCCACATCACCTAATTTATATAACGACGTATTTTCTCGAGTGTTTTAACATAAATATAACTTTAGTCAGGTACAGATTAAGCTCCCCGATGATGGTCATTAAAGACCGAAACATGTAGGAGCGATATTACTGTTGCATTTTAATGTAAATTTACAACTTTTAACCAAGTTAATAAATAGTGCATTTGTTGGTGAGTGAACTATGTAGATTTCCAAATGCGCGGTGTAACGATTAAAAAAACAACAAAATTATTATCTAACTCTTGGCAAAGGGTACTTCCATGAAAGCTAATGGTTCCTCAGCTCTCAATAAATTCCTTGTACTTTACGGAACTTGATTCATTACAGTGCTCACAACAGCGTGCCACTTTTATGTATCATACACAAGTTCAATGTCCATGCCTTCCAATCCAGTTTCCCTAAGTTCCGTTTTAATATCACCCTCCTACCCATGGCTAGGTCTCCCAAGTAAGTGCCGTATATCCCACCCACGAAAACACAATAACCAATTAAAAATGAGTCTTTGGCAATTAATGTAAATTTTACAACTTTTATCAGTGTGACAACTATCAAAGTAAAACATTCACAAAAATGAAGAATTTGTTATGAATATCCCACAACGTTTCCGCTGGCTCTGACTATCATCAGGAGAATCTCTTCCAGACAGACACAGGTACAAACATTTCCATTAATGTGTCTGTTTTTAAAAAACAACTGCACTCCGTGCCCACTTCATTATTCAGACTTATACAGAAGCACAATTACAATCTTTTCTGTCAGCCACTATTTATCACATGCCTGTAACCTTCCTCTGCATTAGTAGGAGGATCTGAAAACAGTCTGGCTAAATAATGTTTTTTACTCTTAATTCTAAATAGCTTATGCTGGTGTCCTTACTTGTGCCTGCAAAGTCTATCTATTTTATTGAATTTGTGTTTTGGTTTCACCCTTGTTTAAAGCATGTTGTTTTCAGACCATGAAAACATTATGGGGTGTTCTGCGTAACAGTTTCACACAAGTGAAGTATGGTTCTCTTTCATGTCACTACTTTAAATCAAATTGTTATTCTTGTTTGTTCGGTTGTGGTTGTGTTACTTGTGCCCTTGTACCCCCCCCCCCCCCCCCCCCCCCCCCCTTTTCCTCTCCCCCCCCCCCTTCCCCCCCCTCCCCTCCCACCACCTCAAAAAAAAAAAAAAAAGGAGGCGGAGTGGA
>Ga0123357_10001433_pt1 | contig 25309 bp, 19 predicted proteins | sample TergutEmb28metaG_FD_89873 | JGI IMG/M metagenome (GOLD analysis project Ga0123357, IMG submission 89873) | Embiratermes neotenicus P4 segment gut microbial communities from Petit-Saut dam, French Guiana - Emb289 P4 | ecosystem: Host-associated > Arthropoda: Insects > Digestive system > Gut ...
AACAAATATAGGTACTGAATATTTTAAACATGGTATATACTCTCCGTTTTTTCCTCTTCAAAATGCAGTTTGTTTCATAAATCTAACATATTTGGTTCCTGTATTATTCACATTTTATATACAAGGTGTGCTAAAATAAAAAAAATAATTCCGGCGCCAAAAGGTTAAGCAGAAACGTTATTCTTTCTAACCATCATCCAACTTTCATATGTGAAATTCCTTCAATCTAAATTCTCGTCAGCAGCGAAGATGAACTTGTATCCCCTGATTTTAATGAACCCATGTCTCGTTGTGGCCTATATCTCTTATCGTCACCGGCGGGACAAGACCGAGTGGCTGGGTGAAAATATTAAACGACTTATCAGTTTCAAGTGAATGAAGTACCTCAGATTCGACGTTTGTTCGCACGTCAGTTTCACTGACGTACTGCTCCTTTCGCACGTCACATGCTGGCTAAAAATATTTTTCCCTCCACAAAAAGTCGAAGCATCTGAAACGTACCTAAACTTCATTCTCTGTCCGAGTCCCTTCCTTTTCTTGTTTTCCTGCATATTTTTGCCACGATTTATCTTTTTTTAACACCATCGCTTACATAAATATTACTGGAACTCGACATATATATAGGTGGCCCTGTATGTGACATTTTTCTTCACGATGGAAGTTGAACCGTGCCATTGGTCAGGCGGCCAGTCGTCCGCTTATCACCATGGAGCCCGGGTTTAGTCCCAGACCAGCCCACGTGAGATTTGTGGTGGACAAAATGGTAGTGGCATAGGTTTTCTCCTATCAGTATCATTGGACCCACGCTACGTTTTCATTCGTCTATCATCGACATTACATCTAAACATTAGAAACTGATAACACATTTAAAAATTAAGTAACTTAAGACATGTTTTTCAGATCCTGAAAAGTGTTCGTCTTTTCATTTATTTGAATATACGTCCTCTATCCACACCTGTACAACTAACAAAAACTACGAACAAAAAAAAACCCCTGTTCTCCACATATTGGCATCGACGTTTTAGAAACCTAGTGTCATTTTACAGAAATCCGTCTTCTGGGATGTGATGCCGTGTAGTTTGGCAAAATTTTACCGACATTTCTAGTATATACTGCCCGCATCTTCGGGTTAAAATGTTCTTCTACTGTGAAACTGAAACATCGAAACAGTGGGTTTCTCCCACTCGCTGGTAATTTAATACCAGATCACACCGCTACACATGCCCGGAAAAGGCGTTCTTCACAAACACTGCCGACAGAACTTTAAATCTCCTGCTGGTTATCTTTCGGGTTTCTGCGCCGTGTTGCACATTTGATTTGATCCGTCTTTTCGGATGAACCAAGTATTCTGCATGGTGTAGTCACTGCCGTCAGAACTTTAAACCTCAAGCTAGTTACCTTTTGGGTTTTTGTACCGTGTAACACATTTGGTTTGACCCATCGTTAGGAGAAATCAAATATTAAAAGCAGTGTAGTGCCGGACAGAACGACTAGCAGTTGAACAACTCCCAACATGGAAACTTACAAATTTATATTCCAATCTCACGTTTTCATGTTGTTTTTATTTGTCTGGGACGGATGATTAACCGGTGTTCAAAAGCAAAATATCACACATCACTTGGAACTGAATGGCAAAACAAATTAAGGAGTGGACAAAGTACCACAAGTCAATAGGCATAATCCCAACAGCATAGTTTACAGTGGCTTCAGTCGCTTGGCCATAAAGGCAGCCAGAGTGTAGTGGTTCTTGTAGCCGCAATTAGAGCAGCCTGGGCAGAGTGGGTCACGTTTCACAGGTCTGTGAACTTGCTCCAGATTTGTTAGAGGACACATGGACATTACCATCACATAAGTGTCCATGTCTATTTACATTACGGTTGCCATAAAGTGCTAGAACTTGGAGAGGAAAGTCCCTCCTGCTAATCCACACAGTGTCTACGGCAAGCGTATTGATTTGACCCCACAAAACACGTAGCTAATCTACAGCAAATTGCTACAATTGTCGTGTACTGAACTAACGCAATAACACTTCATGATTGTATAAACGGTTAACATCCTTCATTTACATAGGAAATCAGTCAACACATCTGTGCCATGTTCATTCTAAAATTACAGCACAAATAAAGGCAACCGTCAGTACGTGAAATATTCAGTGATGCACTCAACTCAGAACATTACTGAGATACAACAGCGTCACAAAAACACTCTCTCCACACTCCGTTATTTTGTGAAATCATATTATTAAACGTTACTTGTACGCACTATATTAAACGCACAATAAAAAACTTTAATCTGTCTGTCCGCAGGTTTCTTCTCCTATGTTACGCTCGATGGATTTTTAATAAATGTGATATCACAGACTACACTCTACAGAGAACTTACATTTTGCCAAATGCTTCAAGAAAGAAATGTAATACGGATATCATTAACAGCTGCAACCTCTGTTTGAAAAAAATTAGCAAGATTAGGCACACTACTACTTACGTAACTACATTCCTGAGAAGTATTTTATTACGAGCAGTGAGATATACAAAGAAGTATATCGGATTTATGTTTCCAATTAAAGATCAGTGAACCCTGTGGGGTACAATAATAATAATAATAATCTTATGTTTATTGGACCGTGCATCATTGTGATAACTGAAAAATAAAAAACCAACTAGATGCCACTACTTATTTTATTGTACTTCTTATAGGATCAACGTGTTTCGGGCATTACTATGCCCATCATCATGAGCTTGCGACTATCATATTGTTTACCACATTGGTCGTTTCGTTCTTGGTTTGCTGTATGTTGGAGGTTAGGTGCGGTTAGGCTGGATTAGTGTCCGGCCGGACACTACTCCAGCTGATTTTTTATTCTTCAATAATAATAATAATAATAATAATAATAATAATAACTGTGCAAAACTGTAATATTTTAGCACCTGTGTTTACGGTTTTTAGTCCTTTTTACAGTCGAAACTTCATTCGACATTCCCTTCTGACCTGCAATTCTTTTTCTTACTTCCAGAAATTCTCCTTGTAATATTTATTTTCAAAACACTTTTATCTCATATTTTCCCATTTATTCCTAACGCTACACACTTACCTCTAACGCCTTTGCGCGATCTGTTTTTTTTTTTTTTTAATTTGTTATATCTTTATATTTTCATCCTGTATTCACATATAGTCACCCTTTTCATAATCTACTCTCCGCTTTTATGTTTCTTAGCAACTCCTCTGTTTATGTTTAGAACTTTCGTTTCCTACACATAAGAACATGTTCAGTTATCTGTTCCTCTTCTAACCTCCAAACCTCTGCTTTAATCTTCCATTTCGTGAACTCTCGGTATATTCTCTCTTACCCAACTAATGCTTCGCAGCTTGGTACAGACACTAATTAAAATTTTGCTTCCGGTATATTACATCGTTCTTTGATAACAACACCCAGTCTGCTTACTCTGCTGTCTCCTCCTCCATCTACTTTGCCTAAACTTTACGTACCTTATTACCTGTTTGCTATTCATAACACTGCTTGACGGAGTCTTGAATGTCCACACACACAATTCTTTAGCAGTGTTATCTCTCAGCCACATCACCTTTCCCCTTCTCTTATCCTTTCCTAACTTATTTCTGTCTCACCACTCCTAAAGCCACTAATTTCTTCAAATCCCGCCCACGCAGATTAAGATTTTCTGTCCACGCTTCATTTAATTCCCGTAGTTAAAAAATATATATAAAGCCTACACTTAAAATTAGATACGGTAGCAAAACTAAATTCCACAGAAATGGACTTTTGGCGACGCTCAGCTCGAATTTCCAGGAAGGACAAAATTATGAATAATATTATTAAACAAAAAATGAATATAGTAAGGATTCTTTTAGAGAATATTAAAACCAAACAACTTCAATGGTATGGATATGTTCAAAGAATGGAAGAGGGGAGATTGCCGAAAGAAGTTATGAAATGGCGTCCACCAGTAAGAAGAAAAGGAGGTAGACCTAAACTTACCTGGGCAGAAGGGATTAGAGGAGTGATGGGAGAAAAGGGATTAATGGAAGAAAACTGGAATGGCAGAGGCAACTGGAGGAAGAAGATAAATATAATTGTTAAATGGGCGCAGGAAGATATGGAAAATTTGTACAACATGCTAATAAATAAACTTAAAATTAGATTGTTAGCAACATTTTACTAATCGGTATATTTCCATCTGCATTTCATCACATCCGCCAACGGCAAGCCGGATTTAATAGTTTGTGGACCGTGCTCCGTGATATACACGTATTTGTGCAATAAGAACCAACAGGACGCACTATGCGGCATGCATTTATACTGGCTGACTGCCCAGCCAGTCAACATAAATGCATGACACATACCAATTACTGTATATACATAAACATACCTCCTGATGATGAGCATTAAACCTGCTCCAAACATGTATAGGTTAATTATCTAAATAAATTGAGAGTAAAATAGTGCATCCGGTTGGTTCTTACTGGGCAAGACGGAATGATGCCACAACTTGTTGATGGGGCTCGAATACTGGCACTACGAACTCTATGTCGTCTGCCTTTTTGCGGTCCACATTCTTTACTTTTCAAATACCTTGTACATTCATGTAGTCACTTAATACAGTTCACCACATTTTCCCAACTCTTCTCACCTTAAACAATGAAGATTCACTATCACTTGCGGCAAACCCTTTTTCAAATACCACAAAACACCAATATATAATTTACTCTCCATTACTCGTCATCAGCTGTTCTTCGTAAGAAAGTATACAAAATATTTAACAACCCAGTCTCTCACTCTGCCAGTAAAGATCCCAAAAAATACCTTCCCCAAAACAGATAGCCATTAATTTCAATAAATTTTTCTCGTTCTCCTTCACTGCACCCTCTCCTATAGGTTTACTGAAAGCTAGTCGGAAGAAACTCCATTTTTCTTATTTGTAATTTTTTCAAATTCTATTACAAATTCTAAAACCTCTTTTTCTTTGGTATTCCATGTTTTCAAGGCCCCAGATCAAATACCGTAACAGCCACGTCTGAAACCACAATTCTTGTTGATTCTCCGAAAAGACGCTGACTCAACTGAACAGATAATATATATTCGAAGATCAAATATCCGACAATGCATAGTAAGCAGACAAGGATTTGGGAGGAAGATTTGTAATGTCTACCGCGTAGCATTCATACCTATACAGACTTCACCCAAACACAAAATGTCAACAGTTGCTTGATGCCAACTGCATCAGGAGATACTACGGAGGAAAAACAGACACACACACACACACACATACTAATATGACAATGCTATTGCATAACTAAAACAGACGAATTACTTCTGAGTTTTTAATTTATTTTGTATGTTTGTAGTAGATGAAAATTAATCCTTCATAACATGCGTATACATAATGTACTCGCTGCCCTGAAAATAGTCGACTGGTCACTGCTTTTTCTCTCGATTACGTGGTTGCGAATTATTCGGACCTTGTGAAGCCTTACGTTCAAGCCTCAAGTTTCGTCACCATGCATTACCACTCGATAGCCCAACAAACAAAAATATTCACCGGTCAGGAAATTAACTGAATATTGAAAGCACTGTAACGAAAAAAAATGACAATCATTGGGTTTATTGCTTTCTTTCTATTAAGTTCTTCGTTCCCGCACGGCCGTAGACAGAGCAAAGCCCGAGCTGACGCACTGTTATTAGTGAGCTATTATTTCAATAAAAGAAAATCTGGAGTTCATTTCGAAAGATTGGTAACTGCGGGGTGTTCTATGGAACAGAATCCTGTGAAGTACTAAGTCCAATTATATTGAGTTCATTAACTTTACGGACTTTTCCATCGTATATAATAAATTTGAATACACTTTTAACACAATGATTCGGAGTGAATGAAAAATCCAACAGATGCAACAGTATGCAGATATTTATTCACTGCAAAACTACTCTACATGTTTCGGGTGTCACAGCACCCATCATCAGGAGTATCAAAATGGTTCGGGGTAACGACCGGTCTTCGTCTTCAGGTTTCCTTTTTCCAAAACAAAATTTTGTTACACATTATCTCTCTGCATTCTGACTAACCACAGAATGAAGTCAAAATTAGTGAATAAAAATATTTCAATAACAGTTCGAAAATAATATCTGTGCAAATCTCACTAAACATCAGATACATTAAATAGATCAGTAATTACCACAGATACAGACCTATTCTTCCAATACATCGAAGCACCGTCGCTGAATGTGGAGGGTAATGGTTGTAGGACCGCTGCTGGTAGTAACAGTTGTTCTAAACAGTTTTACTCAAATTTGTTTTATTCACAAATTTTGGCTTCAGTCGGCGGTTAATCAAACTGTAAATAGTTACTGAGTAGCAAACTTCTTTCTGGAAAGAACCATAGTGAAGATGCTGACCGATCCTGTCCCCAAAACTTGGTGTTTAACACATAAAGTTTTGCAAAGAGGATCGGTCTGTTTTTCACTCTGGTTTTGTGCTAACTTTCAATAAATATGATGGAAAAATCCATACATTTAATCAACTCACATGCCATACACCATTGCCAGAACCCCACACAATCCTATCATTCCCAACGTTCTCTCAGTTCTATAATCGTCACTTCTATCATTTCGACAGGGTGCTTCCTATGTCTAGTTATAGTAAAGTAAATGGTTAATGTCAAAATTTGTGCTGTAACTTTTTTTCTTAAACCTGAACTTAATCGCAAGCAAGAGTATTTCAGTGTTTGTTTCTAGCAGTACACTACCATGCAAGTAGTTCATGTTTGTACAAGCATTATTTTGGTATCACATTTCTGATGCTATTTTTCGTCTGAAGTCTACGTTTGGCTCTCGCTCTTCGTAGCACTCCTTAATACCTGGTACAAGTGCACGTCTCTTAAACTGGAAGGGTTTTTTTTTCCTCAAATTCAGGAATGAAAAGTTTTCTTTTAAAATTAAGCCTTCGCAAACATTTTAATATGCCTGGGGCGAATTTAATACGTTTTAAATGAATGTGGATGAAATTCAGAACAAGGCACCCTCCGGTGTGATGGTTGGAAAGTATTATTTGGTTAATTATTTACCTCTGTTTCAATTACTGGATAGTATGTAAAACAAATACTTGGCTAAACAAGTCTCTTTTCTCTAGACGTTTCAGAAACTGTTTTACAGGAAACAAAATGGCCGATGGTTTCATCATCAACATGCTTTTTCATTAATTTTCTTTCACTTTGAAATAGTATCTGAATATATCTGAAGAAGTTCTCCTGTCCCCTGAAACTTGGCATTTGACCTTATTCTAAAGAAATATAAACACTAAAATTGCCACATCCATAACCCTTTATGTTTCTGAAATTTGGGGTACTAATCAGCTCCTGGTATTCAAGAATATCTAACTTCTGTTCATAAATTACGTGATACTCCAAGCGGTCTTAATGTAGTGCAAAAAAGACGCCACCAAATTCGATGTCTTGTCCCTCCAGAAAGTGTCTCAATTGAAGATAGTTAAAATCGTGCTTTCCTATAACACATACTGTGAAAATTACGCCATCTATGACGGAATTCCAGTTCAGAATTTTACTTAGAAATGGCGTAATAAAACGTCACCACAGGTGTTCTTGAATACACAGACATTTCTTCAAGTATTGAAAATGCCACTAACCGTATCAGTCTCATGACCACACAATTTCTTTACACCGTTTGTCATTACATACTTTAAGGTACACCATTCCACTCGTAAGGAATTGATGCTCCTTTCGTTTTCATCAACAAAATTTCTCCATTTGCAGTCCTGTGAAATCTTGAAAAGGGGTACAAGCCTTCCTTAAAAGGAAATTTTTCTTCTATACTGCGGACGATTATAGAGACTCGAGCATTACTAGAGATATTACTTTCATATAAATCTAAAGAAAATAGATAGACATCACTCTTTCCTTCAACGGATCACGTAAACGCTTTCCTATATCATCCATGTATCTTATCAACATTAACCTATGGAAGACCAATGTCTTGTACTTAATGCTCTCAATACAGGCTTCTTCAATAGCTGCCAAGATTCACGATTTCGCAGACTGCGTATACAGGAAAGTCTCTGGCTTCTTACATAAGCTTTTGGCCATTCTGTAAATGGTAAAGAGCCAAACTGTGTATTTATTGCAGTGTTTTGGAATTTCACTGTCTAGTTGACATAAAAAAATCAATAAAATAATTTGATCACTCCTTACATGCCCCCAAAACGTCTAATTGGCACTTGTGTTTCGTCCCTTAGCAACGTTTTGCGTTATTCTGCTCGATAATTGACATCTCTATCGACAAAAAAAAAAACTTTTAAATTTGAGATCTCCTTTCCTGTCGGATATGGAACCATGTCTCTGGGCGTTGGGTGCCCGGTGTTTCGACACTTCAAGGGACGAAAGTTGAATAAACTTGGACTTCCTATCCTTGGAGTTGAGACCACTACGCTGTCTCGGAAAGTCGAGCATCGAACACACAGTGACGCGACTCCACATCCCAAGGGAACGGATACCTCAACTGCACCGCTGCGAAAGCCTACAGCCCCATACATATATCTTCACCACCGTTATATATAAAGAAGCATTTTTAATGGTGATATCCCTTTGTGATATAGTACACAAAGGTAAGGAGAATGAAGCCAATGACATAAAATCTTCATATAGTAACCTTTTACAGATGGAAAGTAGCCCCTTTTTAGAAGGACTCAGTGCGTACCGCACGATAAGCGACTCTCTACCTCGGTTAAAAACCATATCTGTTAATGGTGTATAACGTAAAAGTTGCTGTTTGTTTTGGAATCCATACAAAATACATAAATTCAGTGTGAAAACGATGTACAATTTTAGGCTCTTGTTGCAAAATTGCGAAAAAAACAAAAAACCTCAATTCAGTATTTCGTTGAATGTACAACAGCAGAAAAACCGTGATGAACATCAAACAAAAGTAAATTGAATGACATTGTGTGGCTCAAATGTTATACTAGGAACGGTATAATTCTAGCTGTAAGCAAAGTTTAATTAAATTAAAACAACTTCAAATTGAACAAAACGGAATAAATTTATGAAAATCAGAAAGAATATTAAAACACCTCACAACACACACAAAAAAGGAGGATTTTCAAAGCTCTATTCCACGAAGTCAATAACTCTGACTTATAAGACAAGTGAAATTAAAAAAGGCTTAGAATATGAAGGCACATATTAAATTTATAAAGTCAGAGGAATTTATTTCACAGCTATTTTGACAGAAATAATCCCGCTGAGCTGTGACAAATTAGTGGTAGTCAAAGTACACACTGCCGTCAACCAAACAAAAGTATTATATCTAAAAGTGCAAGCTACATGTTTCGGTCGTTCTCCACCACCATCTCCCGCAATTAAAGTACATAACTTATTGTTGCCCGTCGCAGATACCTCTACCTGACAACACATCACACTCACAAGAGACAGACATCCATCCACGCCCCGGACGGGATTCGAAACAGCAATCCCAGCAAGCGAGGGGCTGCAGAAAAACGTCTTAGACCGCGTAGTCACTGTGATCGGCAGCGTGCAATGCTAGTTTAATAGACTTGTGTTTAACGACAATATATAAATTACTGCTAATTTCACAGCGTCCAATCGAAACACAGACATTTTACTGTAATTGTCTTATTTGTCAGTTTTCACTCAGATTTAATTAAATGTCACTATACAGTACTAAGTTTCGAAGCTTTAACTCCACGATTTGAACAATGGAACATAGTCTTTTGCGCTATAATGCTTTTAACCTTATATAAACATAACATTTATGTTAATGTTTAAAATAACCTTTTTTGAGTGTCCACAATTAAGTTTAGATAATATGTGATTTTCCTCCTAAATAGTAGAAAGTTTCCCATTTCCATTGGATATATTTAAAATTATATAAAACGTAGGTAAAGTGCACCCTTGTACAGGCACTGAGGCTCTGAACAGGCTGTACGGCCCATAAGGGGAGTAGAGGTATAGCTCTACTCTTTCTTGACCACGGCACTAGAAGGGGGTGAGGGGTCAGCGTCGCACCCTGGCCGCTCTTTATCCCCGGGAAAGACCAGGTACCCAATGTACAGGATGCTGAGTGGGCCCCAGGGCCGGTCTGGACAGGTGCGGAAAATCTCGCCCCCACCGGGATTCGATCCCCGGACCGTCCAGCCCATAGCCAGTCGCTATACCGGCTACGCTACCCGGCCCAAATTTAAAATTATAGAAAGCCTCAAAAATGACGCAGGGGTCGCAAGAAAAGTTACCTATTATTGCTGTAAATAAAAAAAATATTTTAAGTGTAATATTGGCACACTGTGATCCATTTTAAATGGGTACGAAGTTGCCTACACTCGGATTCAAACATGAAGGCGAATGAGTGAAATTTCGTGAAAAAAAAGGGGGGCGACAAAATTGCGGTATCACAGGGCCGACGTTAACTACCAAATAATTTATTTCCAGAAAAATATGTTTGCGTTTTCGTTATCATAACCGCAATAAAAGAATTTAAAATAATCAATATGACGGCACTCAAAATTTTCCCAGGTTTCATGCGTGCAACTCTTTATACGGCACGAAACGATAAGACGAACAAATTCAAGTACTGCTGGTGTTACGACCTTAACAGTACTGCATGTTGTAATGCTGCAGCGCAGTTTACAGATCAAAGGCTCCGTAAAACTCGCCTTATAATTACTCCCCAGGAAGTAAGTTGGAGGATATTAAAACAGGGGCTCTACAAGAAAGGACAACGTCTAACTACCCAGCAAGCTTGAAATTTTAAGCTTTATGTTTCTGTGACCGTGCATCGTGAGCGAAGCGTGAAGAAAGAATAACAACAAGATACAACAATATATATGATTTATTGTCAATTCCAGATGTTGATTATCGACTATAGTCTCGACATGTTTCGGGCATCTTTATGCCCATCATCAGGAGAAAAGACCACGTGTAACTGCATATGGGGTATATTTGCTGCAACAAGAGAAGACGCGGATATAAGCCGTGTTGTCTTTTTTGGTGTGTTGGTGTGTGGTTTGATAACCACTTACCAAACCACACACCAACACACCAAAAAAGACAACACGGCTTATATCCGCGTCTTCTCTTTTTGCAGCAAATATACCCCATATGCAGTAACACGTGGTTTTTTCTCCTGATGATGGGCATAAAGATGCCCGAAACATGTCGAGACTGTAGTCAACAATCAACATCTGGAATTGACAATAAATCATATATATATATTGTTGCATCTTGTTGGTATTCTTTCTTCATGCTTGAAATTTGACACAGAGCAGCCCGAGCAAATTGCCAAAGCAGGGATTTCACAAATGTGCTAAAGCATTTCAGCTTCCCGTCCTACTTGTCAGGACAAGAATCATCTTCGTACATCTACCGCATTACAAGCAGTCCTCGTGTAGGAATTCAGTTACACAAATCGTGTGTCTTCCTTCTCGTTCAATTTCATTCATTTACGTAACATGTTTACGAAAATATATAACTTCAAATCATGGAATGTATTATGTGAACTTCATGTATCACAATGCTACACAGAGCACGACGTGACAACAGCGTGTACAAATTCACTTCTCTATGTCTCTTGCTTCAAATAAACTTCACTTAACGTCTTAAAGATATGTCTGTAGCTCCTCGGTCCAAAATCTTATGCTCTTTCCAGTTACTCTACATCGTCCTTTCATCTAATCGGACCTGCAGCCTCGACAAACTAATAAGACTACACACACACACACACACACACATAGATTTTTTCCCAGCATTTAAGTGTAGAGATATCCTGAAATTCAAAATCTCACCGAAAAATTTCCCTAAAACTGAACGTGCCGTCATATCGATTTGAACATTCCGTACTTGATACTGAAAATAGGATTGTGTGCGGAGTTTAATCCTGTACTTACCCAAGCTATGCCCTCACAACTTATCTGCAGCACACTGTACGATCTTCAATAATAAAAAAAAAATAAATAAATAAAAAAAACTTGTTTTGTATGCATAAAATAAGTTGCTACACTAGATTATGCCTACTTTTCAGACACGTTCCTTGATAATTCTCTTACTTTATTATTCTTGATGTCTATTTATGGCTTGCACAAATCTATTGCTGCGAAGCTAACCACACTACAGACATCACACTGAAAACAATCCAACATTCGCCAAACATCTGTTTCTTTATTTTCACGTCCATAAATATCCACGATACCCAACAGCGCTTGAAAGCTGAACCATACAAAACACAGAAAGAACACAGATACTTGATTCATTGTCAGTTCTGACCTCGCCGAAGATGCACAAATAAATTATGAAAGATACAGTTGAATGACGTAATTGCACACTTTAACTGATTATCTTTGTGCACAACACATAGTAAAAACGGCTAAAGCATGTACCACAGATTCAACCAGCACACTTGTCGAGGAGCGAATGGGCGATGCCATGACGAAACACGCAAAAAAAAATGCATTTTTTTTTTTTAATTTTTTGCACGCTTTGTAAATCTGGAGGACCTTCTTGCTTCACGTTAGAGACCTCTAGTTTCATTAGTTACTGACAAATTAAAATTCGGATGTTCTTATTTGGCCAATCTCGTCCCGCGCGGAGACGCTTTCGAAGACAATATTTCCAAAACGTTTTAAAGCAGACAAACCTCAACTAGCAGGCTTATTAAAGTTTCTGTCGCCCGAGTTACATCAGTATACATAATACCTTATTTATTTAATTGGAAGTAGAAATATTTTCAATTAAATATTCGACTTTTATTATCACCTTCCTTTCCAATCCGATGTCAGAAGAAAAAAATACGAGATTCCCTGTTTTGTGCCCCACAACGAGCCCTTTGTAATTAAACGAGGCTGACGAAGATAGTATTTCAAATACGTTATGTTTCGCGCGGTGTCTGCCGTGCGGCGGCTGCGTGGGCGATTACATGCCGCATCAATCGTTGTTACGGGAAACCTCCATGTCAACTGGAAATATCGGCTACAGTATTATGCAGTTATGAGGCTTCTCAGGATACAAGAGTACCAATACGAAAAATGGCAGACGTTAAGTAGAAAAGGCTACAGTATAAATGTGTCGAGATACTGTTACAAAAGAGGTTGGGAATAATTTATGACACCCATACTTCTTTCTTTCTTTCTTACCTACTTTCTTCGTATTTTTCTACCCTCTCATTGTAAGTGTAGAGGGTTACTGTCGTACGCACCTGGTTAGACTCAGAGGCATACACACATTCGATAGGACTCTGAACGAGTGATCGGCCCGTCGCAGAGACCTCTACCTGACAAAACGAAACATTCACAAGCCACAGACATCCAAGCCTCCGGCGGGATTCGAACCCGCAATCCCAGAAGCGAGAGGCCGCAGACACACGCCTTAAACCGCGCGGCCACTGGGGTCGACTATTTTGTTCTTTACGGACTTTTAAAAATTAATAACAGTTTCAAGTAGTTTTTGAAGAAAAATATTACGTGCCTGTAATATTTACACAAACACGCGCTATAAGACTTCTCCGTACCTTAAACAAGATTCATTATTATTACTATTTATATTTACGAATTCAAAAAACACCAACAACGACAATGCAGGTATTTGTACTGACACTTTAAATGTTTCCAAACATATGAGGTTTAAGACTGTCCAATATCTTGGTAACAAGACACGCCATTTGCAACAAATCAATCAGCAAAAACAATCCACCATTTGCAATGTTTCTGCAAACTGCATGTTAGATCCTAGCTCCCACCTCACAGATAACACTCTGCTTCGACTATAAATATTCTTTCTTTGGTCTCAGCGTATACATTGAGATTACAGTCTACAATATCATATGTTGTTACCCACATAGGGCACGCGCGCGCGCGCCACACAGCACGGAATTTTATTGTAATGGGTAGCCCTGGGGACTAAATTTTGCAACGTAGCACCAAATAATTGTGGGTTATCGTTATGATTCCTGCTGCATGTCACAATTCAAGCGGAATTATGAAGTGGCTCTCACATTTCCGGAAAATTTGTGGAACTCTATAACATTCAATTAAGAATCGCACGATTTTAATAGACTAGTTATATTAAAAAGTATATCTTGCCAAACACAGTCAAAACATAAACGTAACTAAACAATGTACGTAAGGTAGGGAAAAAAAAACAACGAGAAGAATGTACGCCAAATTCAAACCATTCAAAAAACGATAAACGCCAGCTAAATATGGAAATACTCTACATGTTTATCAGTTTGACTGCGGCCTGTTTTATTGAGAAACGTATTTAGAATTTTAATTACAGAAACGAATTTAAGAAAACAATATAAACACTCTGATGCCGAGAAATTTATTCTGATTTCGAAGAACACTCAGCACGTGTGGCAGACTGTGCACCTCATGTCTCCAAGTGGTCATGGTCGACACGGAGGCATCTGTCCCACCGTGGCACAAAGGCTTGTATACCAGCTAGGAGAAATCGTTATCGGTTGTCTGTAGGCAGGTACAGCTCTGTTAATGGAGTAATGTTGAGAGTCGCTTGTCTGCCAGTTGTTTCTAAATGAGTTAACGAAATGGAAACCACAAGGCGAGCGATGGTGACTTTAGAGAGGGTGGTCCACAGCCTCCCCACGACATAGCGCCGTGTCCAGTCACAGATTTGTTTTGCAGTGCGAGGCCTTGTGTTATCTTGCAAATAATGAGGCCTTGGTGCAGTAACACATGCCGTTTTCAACTAACGGCGTCTCAAAGACTACCACAATGACAGCAGTTTAACGGTCAACATGTTCCAGGAAAACCACAAGTAGAAACCCTTAATTGTCCCAAAGAGGCTTGTCATATTCATTATTGTTTTCATTCATAAGGTTCGTCATCCCTGTTGTGTTTATAACAAACCCTCCCTACACAACACACGCGAGATCTCGTACCCACTCCACCCCTGACCTCCCCACTGTACACAACCCACACAAGTCGAGTGTAGCTGCTTACCAATGTTTCTCATTTATCAACCTGAAGATGGCAAATGAAAAGGGCCGAAATATGTAGTTGTTCTTTATGTAATAAATTATACAAATTTATACCACCTTATAGTTATGTTAGACAGGTATAACAACTCCAGTCTAGTTTATTGATTTCGTTGTTTTTAATTTATTTGTTGCGGCAGAAAATGTAAGCCTCCATTTCATGAATGCTTTTTTTTTTGGTCCTCTTGCGTCACGTGATTAGCCCATGTTTCATCTTCTGTAAAAGGCTCTGAAGAAACCGCCCTCCTTGACGGAAGTAACTTGTCAAATGTGTGACAGAATCCCGTTCTAAGAGTTTTGTAACCGTCTCAGGTTCATTGGCACCCGGTGTGCACTAACTTTTCTGTCATCCACTTGGTCGTCGAATATGCTGTGCCCACTGTACAATGAAATGTCTAGTTTCGGGCTATGTTACTCAGCTTACAGTGACTGTTTTTTTTTCTGATTCGATTGTTTGAACGACACACACTTCCTTCACGTGATATTACACGTGCTCCGTGTCCCTACAACCGGTGAATAATTTCCGCCGGTATGACACAAGCAAAAAATATAGTTACTTTGCTTACACCTAGGCGTACATCGATGGGTGACCACGTTTCTAGTAGGCCTGTCGTCTTTAACCTGCGGGTACGGTGATCTGACAGGCTAAGGCTGCCACCTCGTGGCTGTACAAAGACACAGACTATCTACATATGGGTGTTATACGTATGGTGAAATACATGCTCGGATAAGGCCATTTCGCTTTGTTCTTTTTTAACATTTCCTTGCATTTCGAACAAAAGGCGCCCATTTCATAAAGTGAAATAGAATTATTATACAAGTACCGAAATCGACTACTGCAAGATACTGCGAATATATCAAAATTAAAATACGCGAGGCAAAATTATTTTTGTTTATTTATTTATTTACGCCTTTCCAGAACGATGTAATTGTTTTTCTTTTCGCGTATCCTTCAGGTTCTTCCGCGGTTAGTATTACTTCATCCAGTGGCTGAATGTCCCCCTTTGTGGGGAGAAACGTCTCGGAGTGTCACTTGGGATGGCACGGAATTCTCTTGCAATAAATATCCTAGGTTAAAATATACGCAGCCTAAATCACTACGTATAATGGGGAAAATGATTTTAGCCCACCTCGAGCTACACAACGATAATGGTGTAATTATTTTTCTTTGAAACACGCTCAACTTGAATCAATACAGAACGCGGACGCTCCATGTTATAACGACCGTTGTTTTTGGAACCGAGAGCAGCACTTCTGAAACAGGACATTTAATGAGATTTCAGTTTTGCCAAAGAAAATTAAAATTCAGTAGAAGCACACAACTGATAGAGAAAAGCGTGCACAGCCATTCTTATGAAGACCTCAAAACAAATCACTCTACGTGGCAGAAAATATATACACCAGTTGAGTACGCGTTCTAAAAATGCATTACTTCCCACTTTAAATATCGAAATAGCGTTAATACAAGTTCATTTGACATGCAAATCTAATTTTTCGAAGTAAATTACAGTACAGACACAGAATCACAAAATGCTTTTCTTGCGTTCTATTTTCAGCTTCTCGAACAAAATTTCAAACAAAAGTTGTAGATGTTAAAGCGTAGTCCCTCCCCCCATCACTTTATGTAATGCGTCAACATTTTTCACCAATCTCAAAATACATGGAAGGACAGAATAGAAAAGCATGATAATTCTGTAATGAAAATTCTTCTAAATGTGTTTGGGTCTTGCTCCTATTAAAACAGAAATGTATAGCAAAAACAGTGAAAATATGATGTTGAATTTTCCTTGCTTACTTAAAATACAACACTAGCATTTCAATTAGGCTGTTATTCGGCCTACGTCTCTTTCAAGTGAGTCAGGTAGATACGTGAACAGACTTCAACGCTGGAGTTCACCAGCGGAAAGCAGGATTTCGTTACAAAATCTCGACCCAAGTCGCTGTATGGAAATATCCTGCTTGTGAGAGAAAATGCAACAAATGTGAAGAAATTTATGAAGATTATCTACTTCTTATGGCACGAAACTTAAAAAATAAAGAAAAGTTCAAATAAGCTATTTGGAAAAGACAGCAAACAATGAAACTTGCCTTCACGAAAAATGCAAATTAAATCCTGAGCAAGCATGATGTCCGTCACCTCAAGGCTTGTTCTATTCATCTCTACTGCCCAAAAGAGAAGACACTAATGTATACAAGAAAATAAATTTACCTTTGCTGTAAGTAGATGTGACCGGATGTGTAATATTAACCAAAGCGAGTGACATAAATTAAGGACTTTTTTAGATAAGGCTGCCGAGAATATCTGGACCTGAGTGGTAGAAAAAGACGGGAAGTTCGAGAAAATTGCATAGACGAATTTCATCCGTTTGAATATTCACCAAATACTACTAGGACGGTCAAAATAGAGAGAAGAAATGAGACGGGCTGGGGGTGTAGCATGCATGGAAAAGCTTAGAAATGCATTCTAAATATTCATTGCAAACCTGACGGGAGAAGAGGGTACAAGCGTGAATGGAAACCTAATTGAATTCAAATAGAAAGTGAATTGGTTTTAACTTGCTCAAGAAAAGTACCAGTGGCAAGCTATTCTGAACACAGTAAATACATTCATATTCCATACAAGGGTTAACATTTCTTGAACAGATGAGTGACTGTCAGATTTTCAAGGATTCTGTGATCCGTGCAGTTAGTTGTTTAGTGAGTCAGGCAGTCTTCTAAGACATAACTACTGGGAAGAAAACCGGCCTAATAAAGTCTCATCTTATTACCCTCCATGTTACGGACAAGATTATATATTTGGCCTGTCTACAGCTGTATTAAGTTTTACTGGCAGTAGAATAAAACTCCCTGACCCCTGACATTTCAAGATAACTAGACCAAGTACCTCGCGCAGTAAACATGAAACTCGCCCTTCCAGGACCAATCTGAAGAAAGAGAAAGCACGCTCCTCCGAAACGTTGGTACCTACACACCAGTCTACACGGCTTCATAACACAGAAGACTGGCATGTTTATTAGGACAGCTGTGATAAACTCAAATCTCTCGTCATGAATGTGTGCAAGAACAGCATATTTCTTCTGCAAATCCCAACATGGGAAGGATACTTCTATAGTTGTCAAGACCGCATTTTTCAATAACCACAAAAAAACTAATATTATGCCATCATTCGTACTTTGAAGACAATTATACAACTGAACGCTTTATGTAGCCATTCGAATGTGGTTTCACTACCGTCACAGCGTCACGGACATTCTAACTACATGTTGCTGCCATTACTTAGCTCGCTTCCAAAAGCCGTCAGGACAGTAAACCTGAAACTAACGCGACACAGTGTATAATTTCACAAAATAGGAGAGCAGATGGTATGCAGGAATTACACTTGAATATAACAGATAGCTTTACAGGCCACGAATGTAAATGGTGCATGTGTTAAACGGATTTAATGATCCGACGCCGTGAGCCTCGTCACGACAAATACCTTTCCAAATAAACGCCAAAATTTGTCTATAAAATCTACGACAAATGACCTAATGCCATGCTCGAACGGGTAGCCCTTAAGTCCCTTATTTGGGATTTCCGTGTTCAGATCGTGGCCTGGCGACCGGTTATCCTCTACTTTTGGTGTTTCTCGTCAGTTCCCTCAGAAAATCGCCTGAAAAGGACGCTGAATTACGGCACGACTTGTTCCTTCCAAATCACTTCCAATTCATTGTTCAATTATCATCACACACTTAGATGTTATACAGGTTCCCCTAGAAATACCAACGTTAAATGACTGTCTTACACAAAAAGTCGGTTGTTTGCTATGTTTTCCTCAGCAGAAGACGCAGTAACTCTCAGTCTGATACATGGCACTAATGCATTTGTTGCTTGATTTGTAAGGACTTTTTTGAGGGATGTTCACCTAAGCTGCTTAAACCAACATAGATCAGCATTATATCACACATGGAATCGCCATGAATTTTGTTCTAAGGTTGAAAAATACAGCAGAGTTCAACCTACGTTTGTCTCAATTTCTGTACAAAAGATTCGCATTCTTGTATTAAAAAATCTAGTTAACTACTGGAGGCTAAAATTAATATACATTATACATTGAGATTCAGTTCGTACGTCACAGAGAACGCTGTTCTTCCATTACAAAGATAAATGGGTTATGTAGGGAAACAGCCGCTGTTTACTCTGACAATGTGCAGAACTACTTAAGTTCATTAAGTAGACAAAATGCCGAGACTGTACTACCCCACAACTATTCTTCCAGTTTGGCTTTAAACCTTCGACATTTCTTTTAAAAAAAATCCAAAACGCGATCGACCGGAGATCCGTGGGGTGTTTGCAGATGTCGTATTAAATTATTCACCTTGAGTAACACCTGCTCACACCTCACAACATAGAGGGGTATTCAAAATGATTGTCGGGGTGTTAACAACTTGCCACACACAATACACCTCGTTCTCCAGATGCAACCCCATGTGATTTCTTTCTACGGGGTTACGTCAAGGATCAGGTTTATGTTCCTCCTCTTCCGCAAGTATCCCGGAACTGAAGGTTGTTACATGCTACAAACAGTTGGAACGAACTTTATTATCGTGTTGATGTTCGTAGAATCACAAAGGGTGCACGTATAGAGCACCTGTAAGGTATGTAACAAAATCTTGGAGCGTTGTTCTATTAAATAAAATAACATATACTCCTATCTCAAGTGTATTGTGTATGACAAGTTGTTAAAACCCCGACAATCGTTTTGAATAACCCTGTATAACAAACCACAGACTTTCCTACCCATTAATACTTTTTCATATAAGCCCATATGTTACGCGCCCTTTCAAGATTCTTTCCTTTTCCTCGCGTATCGTAATAGCACCGTCATATGCATATTTCATTACCTACAAACATGCACAACACAAACGTCACATCAATATTTAGACGTGACTGCACCGTCAAGTAACACGTTCAATAGTGAACCAGACATCTGGAGTAAACAGTCACTGTTGTGGAAAAGGCCAGTTATAATTTTTAAACTCGTTTGCAAAACTGCGAGAAGTGACTATTAGATTCGTCATGTCTGTCCGTCTGTCTATCTGTCCGTCCGTCCGTATGGAACAACTCGGCTCCCACTGGACGGATTTTCATGAAATTTTATATTTGAGAATTTTTCGAAAAACTGTCCAAAAAATTCCAGTTTCCTTAAAATCTCACATGGATAACGGGTGCTTTACACGAAGACCAATATACATTTGTTATCATATCTCGCTCATTTCTTCTTAATTGTAGAGAAAATCAAAGCACAACTTTCTGTTCAATAACGTTATTTTTCGAAAATCGTGCCGTTTGTGAGATACTGTGAAAAAATATTGTACAGCCAGGAAGGTCACAAGTGACAAATGGCACATGCGCATTACATGCTGGATAACTAAGGCTACAAACACACACTAACAACACGGTATGTAACACTTAAGAGCCTCAAATGTTAAGTTATAAATACACCGCCAGTCTTGTTATAAATTATAATTGTTTACAATTATTTAAAGAAATTAAGTTAATAGTAGTTCGACCCCAACAATTCAACACGTGTAACTGATGCATTACGTCTACATAATCACAGCTTAGTATGTAGGAATCGTTGAGAAGGGGTTCAGTCTGTATTGTGACTGCTGTGACAAATGTTGTTTTACCACGCATCTTTCCGTCTTTCGCACTTTAAGTGAAGAGACGAAGCGGGAAAAGCTGCGCACAAAATAAGGAATATGTCAATACCATCTCGGTAACTCTTAACATTTTTTTCCCACGAAAGCCCACAATGATGAATAAAATGTCCTTGACTACACCGTGTGGGGCCGCGACCCTATGTTGAAAAGTACCACACTAAGGGATTTTTTTTTATTCTGATAACAGAAAATTTTGTTTCAAAACAACTGACTTGTATAGTAAGTGGAACACGACATTTGAAATTACTGATACGTAATATGAAAGCTTATGCAACTGCATGTGGCAGAGGCAAATATTTTATCTCTTCTATAAAACCTCCAGACTAGGTCTGGGCTCCATCATGCCTCCTGTTTAATTGGAAACGACGAATGTTAGACTGTAGATAAAGCTACCGGAGCGTGAGGCTGCCTACTCACCTCCATCTAGCTTCGATGTCAAGAACCAATGCAGCTGTACCTCCACCCCTAAAGCGCATTCATCTCATGCATTGGGCCAACGTGAAGTTTACCGCCATGGGATACCTTTAAAAAATTTCCAAGAAAGAAGCGGACATTGCAACAATTTAGCAAATAGGCTAGAGCATCTCCGTACAACACACGAGTCTTTCTTTTTGCAGTCATTGTAATGACATGTTGGTCCCACAGAAAGTTCGTGAAAATGGCCGACGAGTTTTGCCGAGAGCGGCAGACTATATCAGCTCTTCGGAAAATCAGCGGTGAAGGCACTGCTGAGACATCGACCTGTGTGTGGCCAAGCAGTCTCGAGTGGTTTAACGTCCGTGACTCGTTTTAAGACGATTAGCGCAACCAAGAACTCAGACGGTGTGCGGGGAGACGTTAGATGTGGCGCGTTCGAAGAATGCAAAGCAAGGATCGCTTCCAGGAATGTTTCGAGGGCAAGCTAAGGTCTCCGCGTAACAAGCTATGCAGGCACAGAGGGGGGTGGGTGGTCAACGTCATGTCCCGGTAATTTATACCTGGGGAATGGCATCGGTACCCATTGTACAGGAGACTTGGTGGGCCCCAGGGTCGGTCTAGACGGGTGTGGAGTAGAGAATAACTATTGCCCCCCACCGGGAACAGAACCACGAACCCTTCAGCCCGTGACGGATCGCTATACCTATTACGCAACCCGGCCCCGGAACAGAAAGGTATGTTTGGGTATTCTGAAGGAAACAGAGCCTGAGAATTTGGTACCGCTGGATTCGAGATGTGGCCTCAGCCACGGAACATTTTGAAGCCATCACGTATTTTGCAACTAATTCATCAATCCATTTCAAAATTTGCAATTAATTTAATGTGCTAGTATTACAATGACCAGTCAAAGCGCTCGTGGTTGAAGACACGCTGCACCACGCGAACACTTCAAACTGTCATTTCAGATCCTGCACGGAGCGTAGATTGATGTCCGAGTTTCCACATTGTCTATCATGCGTGGACTGACGTCCTGCGTTGAACACATTCCCCGGTCAAGTGGTCATACAAAATGTACAATACAAATGTTTTATTTTATTTTTTTTTTTTTTGTTTAGTTTATTCTCAATCGAAACAGGTCGGCAAAACTAATCGTAAAAATTGTAACAGTACAAGAAGTTGGAAAGATAAGATGTAGCCGAACTTGTTTAATATAGTTGTTTATCCGGATTGCTGGCATCAGTTACGGACGGTTCATGGCCATGCATTGTACGGTAATCTGTTAACGTATATTCAGAACCGTTGGTGAGAGGTAACAGGAGAAAGATTTAAACACCGAAACGGTTAGGAGCTGATAACGGACGCTAGCAGTCCAGTAAGGAAGTCAGTATTGTACGAGTGTGGTGTAGGTGAGAGTACAAGTGACCGTGCTATTTTAATAAAATATGATTTAGTTGTTTAACTTGACACAGCAGGCCTTTTTTTTTCATTTTATCAACAATAAATTGAGTAAATAAAACAACAAGTAGAAAAGAAATAATTAAAATTATTTGTGATTCGATGAACCACACTCGTTTCCTGAAAGAGGATCACCTACCAGACTGAGCATGTCGGGAGAAAAAGGTTACAACGGGTGATCGTGTAGAAAACACTTTTAATCACATACACCATTTTGGAGTTTCAAATGTGACGAGTTCTTGTGACAAACAAACCAAATTTAAGAAAGAAACATGACACGTTAAAATAATCTTAACAACACGGACACAAAGGCTTATCACGGCATGAATTCAAAGACGTTTTCTTTCATATCGATCATAAGTTTGGACACGGCTGTTGTAATGGTCTTTGCTAATGGCAGTATCAGAATTTTTCTCAGAGACTAAAAATAGAACACAAGATACATTAATGGACTTACAAACAAATAAAATTACAAACATAATGTAATATTATAAGCAGAGAAGAAAGTCGAATCAAAATCAAGCGCTAAATTACAATCCACAATGCAAAAGGCATGTTTGACGACTCTTAACGATAAACAGACCAAATGAGAAAAATTCCCCTGCTTCTACTGCCCAGTGTTCATAATGATGCTTTAGCCAATCAGGTGGCGAAGTAGAATAAACTGCACACATTGCACTGCAGATACCTATTGCGCACGTATTTCATGGTACAGGGTCTTTCTGGAGGCAATGGTAGTTGCTTAGCTGGTAAACAAACACCCATTCCCATACTGTTCTCTCATACACTCCCAGACTTCTCGTGTCTCTCTCTCTCTCTCTCTCTCTCTCTCTCTCTCTCTCTCTCTCTCTCTCTCTCTCTCTAAAGGTGTTACCAGTAAACTGCATGACAGAACTTTGTGCTCTCACAGTGCTCCTCATTCTTGGTTGTTGTCGTTTGGTTGTTGATGTTTCTAGATAAATAATGATGACTAATGTTTTCGAATTACTTTATACTTAAAAACGGTTATGCTGGACCTAATTTTAATGATGGAATGTTTTGCTATGTAACCATTTGTACATCCCCAAGATGTGTATCCGTGATTGGCTTTACGGAAAAGAATAAATATGATGATGATGATGATGATGATGATGATACTGAAAGGCCAAAAGACGAGTGCGTACAAAAAATAATTTATAACTTATGGTGTGAAGATTTATTAACACATGCCCCATTAGTCAAGGTATACTAAGTACATCTCACCGAGAAAAGCAATTAAAAATAATAAATGAATACAATGGGGCGATATAGTGAATACGTGATCTGCCTCTTTAACTGCGTGTACGAACAAGACAGTGATATATGGCAAAGGCAGCCGAGTAATTTTTAGTAAAGCAGACAGGTTTGCATTCGGGAAGATCCACATTCGAAGCCAAGCCACGGGTAACACGGAACACAGTGAATTCCCAAATCCCCTGTACAAGACTGCCACTTGCTTAGACGACATGCTTAACAAATACGTGGGTGAATTTCCCGCAGCATAACTGTCATTAGGCCTACTTCAGACAGCGACAAAGAGTTTCAACGAAAACGTTACAGTTTCGCAATTAATTGAACAGACCAATTCCTCCAGTTGATTAATTTTCATTTCCTTACATGAAATACTATTTTCGTGTAACATTAAAGAATACCAGTGAAGAAAACCTACAAACTTTATTAATTAGTTTTGATCAGATGGCCGAAAGGCTAAACATGGAAATATCGAAACAAAACAAAGTCACTGACAATCTCTAAAAACTACGCAAAATGCGAGATAGAATTAAGAGGCACCTCGATAGAACAAGTCCCAAAGTTTAATTACCTTGGGGTTGAAATATCTGCTAAACGAGATCTTAAGCAGGAGGTGAGGATACAAGAAATGAAAGCGGCTCGCATTTCCGGTTGCCTCTACAACATTATATGGTCCAATAAATATATGTCAACAGAATGCAAGGTTCGTATCTATAAGACCAATGTGCGCCCTGTGTTGACATACGCATCGGAAACGAGGGCAGAAACAACCTGCACCCAACAACTTCTCCGAACGACAGAAATGAAAACTATAAGGGCAATATACGGGAAGACGCTTAGAGAGAAAATTCGCAGTGACCATCTTCGTCATCTAAGCGGAATTCAAGACATCGTCAAATGGACCGAGGTTCGAGGAAGGGAGTGGGACGCCCATGTGGGAAGAATGGTAAAGATCGCGAGAGACAGTCGTCCACAGGGAGTGCGCAGTCGAGGCAGACCGAAGAAACGCTGGAAAGAAAGTCTCATCAAAGCCCCCTCGCCTTAATCTCTGGAAGAACAGGCGTCAGCCTATAGAAGGAAGAAGATTAAAGAATACTTAATTTTTTGTTTTGCTTACCGTGCATCCTCGTACGACTCTGAGTAAATGACCAACTTGATGCATAATTACGTTATATAATACGTTTATTATTATAATCCTGTATATGTTTCGAGCAACTCTGTGTTCGTCATCAGGAGGTGAAATTGTATTAATACAGCACCTGGTATAGTATTCTCTGTAAGTGACCATCCGGTGTGCAGGTGTCAACCTGCACACCGGACGGTCACTTACAGAGAATACTATACCAGGTGCTGTATTAATACAATTTCACCTCCTGATGACGAACACAGAGTTGCTCGAAACATATACAGGATTATAATAATAAACGTATTATATAACGTA
>Ga0123357_10001434_pt1 | contig 25299 bp, 17 predicted proteins | sample TergutEmb28metaG_FD_89873 | JGI IMG/M metagenome (GOLD analysis project Ga0123357, IMG submission 89873) | Embiratermes neotenicus P4 segment gut microbial communities from Petit-Saut dam, French Guiana - Emb289 P4 | ecosystem: Host-associated > Arthropoda: Insects > Digestive system > Gut ...
GTTCGACAGCCGTCGCGAGCGAATCGAGGCTAGGGCGGAGCGCGAGCACCGGGCGGAACAGGCTTTGAGGCCTTTGAGCACGGAGCGCAGCGCCCAACCGACGAATCGATTTCGCGCAGCAGGATGGCGAACTCGCTCCAAGATCGCGGTGCTGCTGCTCGTGTTGATCGCCGTTGTCAGCGTTTCGACGCGTGCGTTTGCGCAGGCCGCGGACGGCGCGGTTGCCGAGGACGCAGGCGCGCCCGCTGCTACTGCGCCGGTGCAAGGAGCTCCCGGCAACGACGCGGACGCCGGAGTTACGGCGACTCCTTCGGCGCACGACGAAGATGGAGGCGCTGCGCACGAAGACGGAGGTGCCGCGCTGAGCGCGCAAGCTGCCGGGCCAACCATCAACATTCCTCCGACGGAAGCGGAAAAAGCAGAAGGAAGCCCCATCGCGCGCATCGACGTCAGTGGCAACCGCCGCGTTGCGCGCGACGACGTCGTCAGCTACTTGCGCGAAAAGCCCGGCGCCAGTTTCAAGATCGATGGTCTCGCGAGCGACGTCCGCGCGCTCTGGGATTCCGGCTTCTTCGACGACATCGAAGTGGACATGACGCGCGAGGATCGCGGCATCGTCCTGCGCTTCGTCGTTCGCGAGCGTCCGAACGTCAAAGCCGTCGAATTCGTAGGCAACAGCGAGATCGAAAACGACAAGCTTCAAGAAGCCATCGAGGTCAAGGCCAACACGATCCTCAGCATCCCGTCGGTGCGTCGCAGCGTCCAGAAGATCAAAGACGCATATGCCGAGAAGGGATACTTTCTCGCGGACGTCGACAGCGCCGTGGAGCCGCAGCGCAACAACGAAGTCATCATTCGCTTCAAGATTGTCGAGCACGCGCCCGTCACCGTTCGCCGCGTGACGTTCATCGGCAACTTCAACGTCCCCGACGACGAGCTGCGCACGATCATGCAAACGGGCCAGTCGTCGCTGTTCTCGTTCGGCTCGGGCGGTCCGTATCGCCAGGACGTGTTCGAGCGCGACGTTCTGATGCTCAACGGCCTTTATTACGACAAAGGCTACATGAACGTGCAGATCGGGACGCCGCGCGTGATGCTGACGCCCGATCGCGAGGGCATCGAGATCTCCATCACGATCCACGAAGGTCCGCGCTTCAAGATTCGCCAGCTCAAGATCTACGAACGCGATACGGACGGCAAAGAGGTCGAGCCACTAGGGGGCCGGCGTGCGCTGCGCCAGCTCGTCCGCGCCAAGAGCGGCGACTATTTCAACCGCGCCGAGCTCGTCAAAGATCTCCAGACCGTTCGCACGGTCTATCGCGACGCAGGCTACGCAAACATGGAATCCGAGCCCGAGACGGAGCTCGATCCGGTGCATCGCGAGGTCGACATCGTCGTGCCGATCCGTCGTGGCCCGCTCGTTCGCGTCGAGCGCATCGAGATCAAGGGCAACACGAAGACGCGCGACAAGGTTTTGCGTCGCGAGATGGAGATCGAAGAGGGACAACTCTTTAGCGAGACCAAGCTCGAAGAGTCGAAGAAGCGCATCACGGCGCTCGGTTACTTCGATCGCGTCGACGTCACGACGGAGCAAGGCTCATCGCCCGAGACGATCAACATCAACTTCGAAGTGGCCGAGCGTCCGACCGGCACCTTCCAGGTGGGCGCTGGCTTCTCGAGCATCGAGAGCTTCATCGCCACCGCCCAAGTCCAGCAAGCGAACTTGTTCGGCAACGGTCAGTCGCTCGCGTTGCAAGCGCAGGTCTCCGGTCTTCGCCAACTCATTAGCATCCGCTTCTTCGAGCCGTATTTCCTCAACACGGATTGGTCGGCGTCCGTCGAGTTGTACGATAACCTCCTCGTCTTCCCGGACTTCGCGCGTAAATCCGTCGGCGGCGCGCTCACGTTCGGCTATGCGCTCATCCAGCCATGGCTGCGCATCGGCGTGACCGCAACGACGCAGTGGGACAGCGTCGACACGTCGAACGTCAACACGCTCTTCGGTTCGGCGCCATCGAGCTACCTCACGCTCTTTCAGCGTCTGCCGCTCGCAAACCTTTTCAACTCCGGTCGCACGATCTCGCTGCGCCCCGCCATCACGTACGACACGCGCAACAATCGCCTCTTTCCGTCAGCGGGCCTGTTCCTCCAAGCATCCACGGAGTTTGCGTCGAGTGCGTTCGGCAGCGAGATCGAGTTTCTTCGCCACGAGTTCGTAGGGCGCTTCTACATCCCGCTCTTCGGCCAGACCGAGCAGCCGGGCTCCGGCTTCGTCATCAAGATGAACAACAAAGTGGGCGTCATCACGAGCCCGTCGTCGTCCGGTGTTCCGATCTTCGCGCGCTACTTCCTCGGCGGCATCCTCGACGTGCGCGGCTATCGTCTGCGCACCATCGGTCCGCGCCTGCCGCTCAACTCCGCGCTCGACGTCAACTCTGCGCCCATCGCCAATGGCGCAAACATCGGTGGCAATCTCGAATACTATTCGAATCTCGAGCTCGAGTTCCCCATCATCGACAAGGTCGGTATCCGCGGTGTCGCGTTCGTCGATGCAGGCAATGCGTGGAACCTCGAAAACCAATTCTGCAAAACGACACCCGCGCCGCAGTTCTCGAACCTCGTGAGCCCGTGTTTCAGCGCCGGCAGTCTCGCCTATTTGCGTTGGTCCACGGGCTTCGGCATCCGCTGGTTCTCGCCGCTCGGCCCGCTGCGTTTCGAGTGGGGCTTCCCGCTCAACAAACTCAGTTACGAAGAGTCGAGTGTATTTGAATTCACCATCGGCAACTTCTTTTAAGGGGACCCCACCGCGCCGCATCGCTCGCTCCGCGAGCTTGCTTGCGCGTGCTCCCCTTGGCCTCGTGCTCGTCAGGCGCGCCCAAGCGCGCGCCTTCCTGCGCGCGGGCAGGGGAGCGCATCGTGCCGAGATTGCCGGCGTCTTCCATATGCGGGGCGTGGGTTTTGCCGAGACTGCCGGCGTCATGGCGTCAGTGCAACGTATGAATTTGTCATACAACCAACGTTGATCGTCAGGTGGGTGGCATCGTGCCGGACTGCTAATGTTGTGCTGTAGCGTCGGCGCAACGTATGAATTTGTCCTACAAACAACAAGGCTACAGCGAGCGGCCCCTCCCGGCCGCGCGCAGCCCGGGCCGTCTGCGGCACGGGCGAGTACGGTCAAGGGAGAGGCAAGCAGTCCGTGCTTTCTGCGCGGCTGCGATCGGACTAGATCACTCGCACGATGTCGAACGTGAATCCGCCTGGTTCTGGTGCGCCGCCGCCGCCTGCTGGGCCGCCGACCAATGGACAGAAGCTCCCCGTCTCCATTCAGGAGGAGATGCGTACGAGCTACCTCGATTACGCCATGAGCGTCATCGTGGGGCGCGCCATTCCCGACGCGCGCGATGGGCTCAAGCCCGTTCATCGTCGAATTATGTATTCTGCATACGAGCAAGGGCTCGTGCCGACGGTTGCGTACAAGAAGAGCGCAACCATCGTCGGCGCCGTTCTTGGTTCGTACCACCCGCACGGTGATTCGAGCGTCTACGACGCCATGGTGCGCCTCGCGCAAGAATTCTCTTTGCGGTATCCGCTCATCGACGGTCAAGGCAATTACGGTTCGGTGGATGGCGATCCTGCGGCTGCGTATCGTTACACCGAAGCGCGTCTGTCGAAGATTGCTATCGAGTTCTTGAGTGACATCGACAAAGAGTGCGTCGACTTCTCACCGAACTTCGACGACTCGAAACTCGAGCCCACGGTTCTTCCCACGCGCATTCCAAATCTTCTCGTCAACGGCACGGGTGGTATCGCCGTTGGTATGGCCACGAACATCCCGCCGCACAACCTCGGCGAGGTGCTCGACGCAACGGTGCACCTGATTCGCAATCCTGGTTGCGCGATTGACGATCTTATGCGCTTCGTCCCGGGGCCGGACTTCCCCACCGGTGGCCTCGTCTTCGGGCGCAGCGGGATCGAGCAAGCGCAGCGCACGGGCCGCGGCAGCATCATCATGCGTGCGCGGATGGAGGTGGAGAAGGCTCCGGGCCGCGGCGACAGAGAGCAAATCGTCGTGACCGAGATTCCGTATCAAACGAACAAGGCAAAGATTCACGCGCGCATTGGCGAATTGATGCGCGAAAAAAAGATTGAAGGAATTGCCGAAGCTCGCGACGAATCCGATCGAGACGGTATCCGCCTCGTGATCGAGCTCAAAAAAGATGTCGTCCCGCAGGTTGTCATCAACCAACTTTATCGGTTGACGGATCTGCAGACGTCTTTCGGCGTCATCAACCTTGCCATCGTGCGCGGCCGCCCGCACGTGTTGGATCTCAAAGAGTCGCTCGAAGTTTTCGTCGAGCACCGCCGCGACGTCGTCACGCGCCGCACGCGCTACGAGCTTCGTCAAGCCGAAGCCGCGCGCGAGATCGTCGAAGGCCTCGGCATGGCAACCACCGAGGTCGATCTCGTCGTCAAGACGATTCGCGAGTCGCGCGACGTCGAATCCGCGCGCGCGGCTCTGATGACGCTGCCGCTCATAGGTCTCGAAGCTTTCGTTCGTCGCGCCGGTCGCTCCGCGGACGAGATTGCGCGGGCGAAGGACAAGGGCGACTACTTTCTCTCGGAGCGGCAGGCCAAAGCCATTCTCGAGATGCGCCTGTCGAAGCTCACCGGTCTCGAGCAGGAGAAGCTTGCAACGGAATACGGCGAGCTATGTGGCGACATCGCGCGCCTGCGCAACATCCTCGCGAACGAACATATCCTCCTCGATCTCATCGTCACGGAGCTCGAAGAGATCCGCACGAAGTTCGCCGACAAGCGAAAGACCGAGATCGTCATCAACGACGCCGACATCGCCGACGAAGACATGATCCAAGAAGAGGACATGGTCGTCACGATCTCGCATGCCGGGTACATCAAGCGAACGCACCCGTCCGAGTACCGAGCGCAGAAGCGCGGCGGCAAAGGCAAGATCGGTATGGAGGCGCGCGAAGAAGACTGGATTACTCAGCTCTTCGTCGCATCCACGCATGCGTACGTCTTCTTCTTTTCGGACAAGGGCAAGGTCTACGTGAAGAAGGTCTTCGAGATCCCGCTCGCCGCGCGAAACGCGAAGGGTCGCGCCATCGTCAACTTCGTTGGGATGGAACCCGGTGAGAAGGTGGCCGCCATCGTGGAGGTACCGAAGATCGAGGAGGGCAAGTTCGTCGTCACGATCACGCGCCAAGGTCAGATCAAGAAGACCGCGGTGACCGGTTACGAGAACTTCCGCCAGAAAGGGATCATTGGCGTGAAGATCGAGGGCGACGATCAGCTCCTCTCCGCGGCGCTGACCGACGGCTCGCGCGAAATTCTCATTGCGACGAAGCAGGGGCAGTCGATTCGCTTCCGCGAGGAGCAGGTTCGTGCCATGGGCCGCGGCACGGTGGGCGTGAAAGCCATCGACGTTGGCGAGGATGATCAGGTTGTCGGCATGGCGGTGACGGATCCGGAGCGTCCGTTCGTCCTCGCGGTTTGCGAGAAGGGGTACGGCAAGCGTACGAACATCGACGAATTCCGTCAGCAGAACCGCGGCGGGAAAGGGATCATCCTCATTGACGCAAGCGAGCGCAACGGCCCGGTGGTCGACGTCCAACTCGTCAAAGACACCGACGAGATCATGCTCATCACGGATCGCGGTCAAACGCTGCGCACGAGCGTTACCGAAATTCGCGAGACCGGGCGCAATGCTCAGGGCGTCAAGATCATGGCTGTGGAGGATGACGAGCGCATCGTCGCTCTGGAGCGCATGGCCGAAACGCCCGCCGCCGAAGGCGACGCCGGTCTGCCGAGCGATCCCGATTCACCCGCCGGCGCTCCGCCCAACGACGCCGATCTGAATTGAGTGTATGATACATGAAAAAGGCCATGGCGCCGCCGGTCGAGACACTTGCCCTCCTCGAGCAAATTCATCCCGACGCTCATTGCGAGCTGGATCACGAAAATGCTTTCCAGCTTCTCATCGCCACCGTGCTCAGCGCGCAGACCACGGACGTGAGCGTCAACAAGGCAACGCCGAAACTCTTTGCACTCTACAAAGATGCAGCGGCGCTCGCAAAGGCCGACCCCGCAGACGTCGAGCCGCTCATCTCGATGCTCGGTTTTTTTCGGCAGAAGACGAAGAGCATCATTGGGCTCTGTCGCATGCTCGTCGACGAGCATGGCGGCGAGGTTCCAAAAACCATGGCCGATCTCGTGGCGCTCCCGGGGGTCGGACGCAAGACCGCGAACGTCGTGCTCGGCGTCATCTGGAACACTCCGGATGGCGTGGTCGTCGACACGCACGTGCAGCGCATCTCGCAGCGCCTCGGTTGGACGAAGAATACGGAGCCGGCCAAGATCGAGCGCGATCTCAACGATCTTTTGCCGCGCGTGGAGTGGGATAGGACGAGCCACCTGCTCATCTTCCACGGCCGGCGTATCTGCTTCGCGCGCAAACCCGACTGCGCGGGCTGCCGCCTCAACAAGGTGTGCCCCTCCGCGTTCCACGCCGAGAACGTCGGCCGCAAACGAACGCGCGCCGCAGGGCAGGCACGGGGGCCTGCCCCTACAACCAACAAAACGCATTCGTAGGGGCGGCCCTCTGTGGCCGCCCCACTCACGCCGTCTTGAAGGCCGTGAGCAACCTTTCGGTTGCGGTGTAGGGATCGGTTGTGCGTGCTTCGACCTCGCTGACCGCGCGATCGATCTCGGCGGCGAGCGCCTGCGTTGCGGTGTCGATCAACGTTTCGCGCAGAGCCTCGCGCACTTCTTCGGCAAGACGGGTGCGCCGCCGTGCACGTCCGAGATCTGTGGTCTCGAGCCAGATCCGATGCCGAGCGAGTGCCTGGACGAGATCGGTGATCCCTTCGCCTTGTGTCGAGATGCACTTGATGACGGGTGGAGTCCACGGCTCGTCGGCGCCGCCTGCAAAGGGGATGGCGTCGACCTTCACGCCGGCGTGTACGGCATGCCCCTTCTTCTTGCCCGTGGCGACCATGGATTCGGAGCCGAGCGCGATCATGAGCTCGATGTCGCGCATCGTTCCGTCCGCGCCGTCACGATCGGCCTTGTTGACCGCGAAGACGTCCGCAGTCTCCATGATCCCTGCCTTGATGGCCTGTACCTCGTCGCCGAGACCGGGGGCCATCACGACGAGTGTTGTGTGGGCCGTGCGCGTGATCTCGAGCTCGTCTTGGCCCACGCCGACGGTCTCGACGAGGATGATGTCGCAACCGAAGGCGTCGAGCACGCGGACCATGTCGCGCGCCGAACGCGAGAGCCCGCCCAAGTGCCCGCGCGTGGCCACGGAACGGATGAAGACGTTCGCGTCGTTCGCGTGTCGCGTCATGCGAATGCGATCACCCAAGATCGCGCCGCCAGAGTACGGGCTGCTCGGATCCACGCAGATGACGCCGACTTTTTTCTGCGCTCTTCGATACTGCTCAATCAGCCGATCGGTCAGTGTGCTCTTGCCGGCGCCGGGGTTGCCCGTGATGCCGATCACGAAGGCCGTGCCCGTGCTCGGAAAGATTGCCTTGAGCAAGTCCATGTAGCCAGGCACTCGATCATCGACGTCGCGCATGGCACGCGCCGCAGCCCGCGTTTCACCGAGGACGATGCGTTTGCCTAGATTTTCGAACGCCGAGGACATGCGGCGTGACGTTAGTACGGCGCTATTTGTGGCACGAGAGCTTCCGGTGGATCGCGGTGACCGCCCACGACGCAGCGTCGCGCACGAGCTCGGTGTCGTGCGTGCGCGAAGCTTCTTCGAGGTGCGGCAGATCCGCGGTGTGTGCGCGATTGCCAAGAGCGATGGCCGTGTTGCGCGCGAGCCCTGCGCGGCCGGCGCGACCGAGCGGGCTGCCTCGGCGAAGCGCTTCGAAGTGTGCTTCATCCATCGCGAGCAAGTCCGTGAGCGAAACCTTGTCCCAGCGCGGATCAGGAAGAAAACGTGAATCTATCGCAGGGCGTGCTTTCTGTCCGTTGCGGGTGCTCGCGTTGAACGGGCAGACGGTCTGACATATGTCGCAACCAAATAGTTGCGTTCCTACCTGCGCGCGGAGCTCCTCGTGGATCGCGCTCCGATGTTCGATCGTCAGGTACGCAATGCATCTGCGCGGATCGAGCACGAACGGCCTCTCGAATGCGGACGTCGGGCATGCATCGAGACATCGCGTGCATGATCCACATTTTTCGGCGATGGGTGCGTCGGGCTCGACGGGCAGCGTCGTGACGACTTCGCCGAGCAGCACGAACGATCCCGTTCCGGGCACGATGAGGAGGCCGTTCTTGCCGACGAAGCCGAGGCCGGCGCGTGCAGCCCACGCGCGCTCGAGGATGGGCTCTTCGTCGCAGAGCGGGCGCGCAGTGACGGGTGATCCGAGCCTGCGCACGAACGAGGCGAGCTTGCGCAGCTTCTTGCGAAGGCCGTTGTGGTAGTCGCCTCCTCGTGCGTAGCGCGCCGTTGCTTGCAAGATCTCCGAATCTTTCGCTTCATCTTCTGCGGTGCGCGCATAGCGAGCCGCGAGGCAGATGATTGTCTTCGCGCCTTCGAGCATGAGACGGGTGTCGAGTCTGCGCCGCGCCTCGGCTGCTTGCGCGAGCCACGTCATCTCGCCGTGTTTGCCGTCGCGGATGAAAGCTTCGTAGCGGGCGAAATCATCGCCGAGCGGGATGTCGGCCCGCGCGAACCCAACGGCACTGAAACCGAGCCTGTGCGCTTCGGCGAGGACGCGCGCCTTGAAGTTGTTGGCTGCGGGCATTGGACTTCCAGGATGCGACGAGTCTCGTTTACTCTTGTCGCACGCAACCGTGACGGAAGAAGCGCGAGAGATCACGCACGATACGCTCTTCGGCGGACGCGTCGCGCTTGCTCAACCCGCCAGAGACCGCGGCTATCGCGTGAATGTCGACGCGCTCTTGCTCGCTGCTTTTGCGGCTCGCGCGCGCAGGGCAAAGTCCGCGTTCGATCTTGGTGCAGGTGTTGGAGCCGTGGGACTGTCGCTGCTGCATCTCGATCTCGCCGATCACGTGACGATGATCGAAAAGGACCCAAGCCTTGCGAAGCTTGCGCGAGAGAACGCGCGTGCGAATGGTTGGGCCGATCGCATGACCGTGCTTTGTTGCGACGTGGCTGGGGATTCGGTGTGCGCCCCATCCGGGCTAGCCGGGCGAGCCGATCTCGTTGTCTGCAACCCGCCGTATGTGCTGCCGGGGCGCGGACATGCGCCGAGCGCCGTGCGCGCCGACGCCAAGATGGGCTCGCTCGATATCTTCGTGCATGTTGCACGCATTTTGGCCGGGCCGAGGGCCCGCGTGCGCTTCATTTATCCGGCCATCGAAGCAACAACGCTGCTCGAGACGTTGCGCGGGCGCGGCCTCGAGCCGAAGCGCCTCCGCACCGTGCACGGAAAACCGCTGGAAAAGGCGCGCGTCGTGCTCGTCGAGTGCGTCGCAGGCCGCCCAGGTGGTCTCGTGATCGAGCCGCCGCTCATCGAAACCGACGGTCACGGCAAGCGCTCGCCCGAGATGAACGCGCTTCTCGGGAGCTGATGCGAGCGCGATCACGATGCGATGGCGCCGGGCGCGGAGTGCCCCTCGAAGAGAGACGCCATCTGCTCCATGGCGTATTGCACCTGCTCGATGAAGTAGATTCCGCATGAGCATTCCATTGCCGACATGACGAAGGAAATGGATTGATCGCTTGCTCGAAGATGAAAAACGGTGACGTTCATGAGTGGAGCCAGAGTCTGTGCAAGGACTGGTGCCACCCTTGGATCGGTGGTTGACAAGGCAAACTTCGCGTCGAGCACTGGGTCGCCGAGCGAGACGGGCGGCAGTGACATGGTGGGTGGTAAACATTCCATGTATTGCGGTGGATTCCGAAGTACCACTTCAAATGGAGCAAACGGCTGAGAAACCCAGATCGTAAGTCGGCAGTCGGAGGTGTGTTTATACTCGCGGGTGCTGCGGCCGCTGAATGTCATGCCGGTTGTCCGGTCCGTTCGAAGGTAATAGGAGAACTCGGTGGGGTGCCCATTGGGAGCTCCGCGCAGGAGTGCACGCGTCTCCCTTGATGCGTCTCCGGAGAGGGCAGCCCAAAAGCCCTTCTTTCGTGTGAACGCCTTCCAGTTGTCGGTGGAATAAGCCGTCACGAGATTCAGGTTGGGATCCCCTTGCGCAATCGAGAGACGCGTGCGTTGAGCAACTTCGAATAGACGAAATTTTGCGGTTTCCTTATCCCATGCGGCCATTCTCCACTTCGCAGAGACGAGCACGAGGATGACGACGACGATGCCGATGCCCGGCGAGAGAGTCGACCAGATGGTGCTAGTACTTTGATCCATACAAAAGCCTCCCTGTTGTTCATTCGTTCCCATCCGAAAACTGCTGTGCGCCGCAAATCGTCGTTCGGGAACTCATTAGAAATAGATGGTGCTGATCACGAACTTTATCGCGAAGCCGAACACCAGGGCAAACGCCACCCCCACGCCAGCTCCGATATAGAAATAGGTTTGAAACGCAGGTATGGCGCTGGCGGCTTTTGCCTGCACGCCTGCTGCCCGTGCGCTGTACGAGCGCGTCTCTTCGTCGAGGAATTGCGCGCGGTTCTGCATGAGCTCCTTGGACATCAGGTTCTGCGCGGCGCAGTGGGGACACGCGACGAAGGCGCCCGTGACGGGTCCCACGGGGAGCGGCCCCCCGCAAGAACGACACCTTGCGGGCCATCCCGGTTGCATGGGCGCGCGGGCGCGCAGCGTTGGCTCGACCGCCTTCTTGTATTTCAAGAGTGCCAAGACGTATCCAACCATGACGCCGACGAAGATGCCGATACCGATGGCAGGAGATGTTGTCCCCGACGAAAGGATTTCTGCCCGTACGCTTGCAGGAAGGTTCGTTGAGGTAATGGCTTTTTGAATGTCGCCGATGGCTCCGAAGATAGTTTGACCGATGATCAACGCCAGGATGCCGACGTATATCCATATCTGACTTCGAAGAGTCTGGATGATTTTCGCGTACGCGAGAGAAGGTCCTTCTTCGGCCTGCTGGGCGGCGCGCAGGGCAGCAAGACGCGCGCGCATGGCAACCACCCGCTGGGCCTGCTCGTGGGGCAGGGTTTCCACGGCGTTGCAATAGGGACATCGTACTTGCACGGGTCCTACGAGTGCTGCCGGACCATCCTCCTTCATGGGCGCGCCGCAACGGGTGCACGGGATGGGTATTTGTTCTCCGCCTGGCGACAATGCGCTTTGCACGGGCATCATGAGCTCATGTTCTTTCACATGCGACTCGGTTTGCAACCATCGATGATGAACAATTGTACTCTAATGTAGAGTACAATCTTTGCTGTGACGAAACAAAGTCGGAGTTGGAGTCCTCGGCGACGCGAGCAGTGGGGTTTTGCTCAAAGGGGGACTTGTCGAGCCCTCCACGAATGAAGTACCGTCAGCGTGAGCTCTTCATGAGGCAACCCCGTAAGCCACTGTGGACCGACGGACTCTTCCTCGAGCCACACCATTTGCAGCGTCAAGACCAGTATCACGAACTTCTTCTCGCGCGCCGCTTGGCCGCCGTCAGTCCACAAGACTGGGGCGTCGTCGAGCTGGAGATCGATCCACGCGCGCTTCAGACCGGGGAAGTGCACGTCGTGAGACTGAAAGCAGTTTTACCCGACGGCACGATCCTCGACGTCGGTGACGACTCAGGGAATCTGCTCCCTGCGCGCCGTTTCGAGGGATTCGGCGGTTTCGGTACGACCCAGGGAAGTAGTGCCCGCGCAGGGCGGCCGCTCGACGTTTACGTGGGGCTTCCTCGCGAAAGCGACCAGCTCCCGAACGTCGATCTCAAGAGCGATCCCGCAACCACGGCGCGCTACCTTCGTATGCAGGCCACCGCTGTGGACCTCAACTCGGGAACGGACGAACGAGGCATCGAGTGGGCCGGGAACAACCTGCGCATTCTCTTCGGTGACGAACCGGTGGATCGCTTCGACGTCATCCGCATCGCGCAGCTCGTTCGCGCAACCTCGGGGTCCGTGGTTTTCAACGAAGCCTTCGTCCCTCCCGTCCTGCAAATCGGCGCTTCCCCGTTCCTGCAAGAGGGGTTCCGCCAAATCCTTCGCGTGATGATCGCGAAGCAGCAAGGCCTCGCATTGAGTCGGCGGCAGCGAAGCGCGGCCACCGTCGAATTTCAGGCTGCGGACGCCCCGAAATTCTGGCTCCTTCACACCCTCAATGGGTTGCTTCCCCTCGTTTCGGAGGTCGTAGACAAGGCGTCCACTCCCCCTCGCGAAGCGTACGCCGTTCTCTCCCAGCTCATTGGCCAGCTCTGCACGTTCGACGTTCAGGCCGATCCGATGAACATCCCTCGCTTCAACTTCCTCGAGCTCGGTTCGGTGTTCGAGCCCATGTTCAAGTTGGCGCTCGAACTCCTCAATCGCGTCATCTCCGAGCGCTACGTTGAGATCCCCCTTGAAATCCGTGAAAATGGCCTTCGTGTGGGCAAGCTGCGCGATTCGGCCATCTACCAGCACGCATTCTTCCTTGCGGTGAGCGGTAAATATCCGGAAGCTCAGGTCCGCGACCAAGTGCCGAAGCTGACGAAGATCGCTTCGTTTCAGCAGATCGGCCGTATTCTGAACTCTGCGGTCAATGGATCGCGACTCGCGCTCGAGCATCATCCGCCGTCGGCGCTCCCCGTCAAACCTGGAGTCGTGTTCTTCCGTCTCGAAACGGCGGGCGACTTCTGGGTGAACATGGTGACCACCGGGACCGTTGCCATTCAATCGCCCTTTGACCCCGCTGCCATGCAACTTGCGCTTTACGCGGTGGATCCGGTCTTCCTTCAATAGAAAATATCGATAGAATGGTGGGGTTTCTACTATGACTGAGACAGCGCCCGTTGCCGCGGCATTCGATCCAACCTCTCCGCTGTTTGCGGCCATTTCGGCGCAGGATCCATCGGGCAAGGACGTCAGCTACGATCCGCAGTTCGAACACCTCAGTGGCGAGATCGAGAAGCTTTCGACGCTCGCCGGAGCGGTGCCGGATTGGTCCTTCGTGATCGCCGAGTGTGAGCGTGTGCTTTGCACCGAGTCCAAAGATCTCCGTGCCATGACTTGGCTTGCATTGGCAAAAGCGCAAGTTGGCGGGTGGCGCGGTGTTGCCGAGGGTCTCGCGCTCTGCGGGGCGTTGAACAAAGCCTTCTGGCCAACGCTCTATCCTTCGCTCAAGCGCATTCGCGCTCGCGCCGGGCAGCTCGAATGGCTTTGGGGTGCCATGGCGAAGCGCGTGACGGCGATGCCCGTTCGCCCCGAAGAAGCGGACTCGGTGCGCGCCCTCGAGCCGCTCGTCGCGGAGCTTTCGACGTTGTTTGCCGATTTGCTCAAAGACGCCGATCCCGGCGTTTCACCGCTTCGCATTTCGGTGCGTGAGAAGATTCGCAATTTGCCCGAACCGGTGGTCGCTCCTCCGCCTCCGCCGCCCGTGGACACTCGTGCTTCGAGTGCCGCGGCGGCCACGCCGGCTGCGCCTGCCAGGACCGCGGAGTCGAAGCCCGTCGCTGTTGCCGCTGCACCTCCTCCCGACATCGGTGACGTTGCGCTCGACGAGTCTTCGCTGTCCGGGCTCGACAGCGCGCAGGACGCCGCGCGCAAGCTGCGTGATCCTCTTGCGGCTCTCGCTCGTCATGCGCGTCGCGTGGCGCCGATTTCTCCGTGGCCCTACCGCCTCGCGCGCATTGCCGCATGGCTCACCGTCGAGCGCGCGCCGGAAGTCGATCAAGGCAAGACGTTTCTTCGCGGTCCCAAACCGCAAGATCGCGAAACGCTCATGTCGCTCTTCCAGGCAGGCCATTGGGATGCCCTTCTCGACGCCGCGGAAGATGCCATCGTCGAGCACGTGTTCTGGCTCGATCCACATCGGTTCGTGGCATCTGCGCTCGATCAAAAAGGGGCAGAGTATCGTGCGGCGCGCCAGACCGTCGGGCGCGAGCTCGTCGCTTTTCTCAAGCGCGTCCCTGGTATTCCTCGGCTCATTTTTTCAACGGGAGTTCCCTTTGCCACGCCCGAAACCATCGACTGGATAGATCAGGAAACGGCCACCCTCGGGGGTGGTGCTGCGCGCTCGACGAGCGCAGGCCAAGCCTCTGACGAAGCTTCGGAAAAAATTCTGAGCACCATGACCGAACATCTCGCGTCCGGTGATGTCGATGTTGCGCTTGGTGACGCACTTGCCGAAGCCGAACGGCTCTCGTCCGCGCGCGGTCGTTTCCGCGTGCATCTCGCGGTGGCGAAGCATGCGCAAGCCTCCGCGCGCACGGACCTCGCACTTGCGCTCTACGAGCGAATGCTCCCACAGGTAAACGAGACCCTTGAGCAGTGGGAGCCCGCCCTCTCGGCGGAGGCGCTTGGCGGCCTCTTGAAGGTCGTGCGAGGTTTATCGCGCAACCTCCCTGCGGAGTCTGCCGATATGTCTCGTGATCCAAGGGAAACAACCCTTTTCCAAAGGCTTCTCGCGATCGACCCGCATGCCGCGCTTCGATCGCGAGCGCAGTAATCACTGAGCTCGAAGCTAGACCCATGGTTGGAGTTTAAAAAATGGCTGATGATCAATCCGTCGCGCCGAAAGAGCGCGTCAACATTACCTACAAACCGTCGACGGGGGACCGTCAGTCCGAAGTCGAGCTCCCGCTGAAGATGCTCTTCGTTGGCGACTACACCGGTCGATCCGATGAGCGCCCTTTGGAGGAGCGAAAACCAATCAACGTTGACAAAGAGAACTTCCAGCAAGTCCTCGCCGAGCACGATCTCGGTCTCAGCTTGACCGTGTCGAATGCGCTCGCCGAGGGGTCGGAACCCAGCGATCTTCCCGTGCAGCTTCGCTTCAAGAAGCTCTCGGACTTCGGGCCCGACGCCGTGGCGCAGCAGGTGCCGGAGCTCCGTCAGCTCCTCGATCTGCGCGAAGCGCTCACGTCGCTCAAGAGTCCACTCGGCAACATGCCGGCGTTTCGAAGGAAGCTGCAGGCGTTGCTCGGGGATGCCGAGCAGCGTGAGAAATTGATGCGCGAACTTGGTGTTCCGCCGAAGGATGGAGGTGAAAAATGAGCAACGACAAAGGCCAGCTGCAAGAGCAGCAAGGCGCTGCGGTAACCGTCGCGGAAGTTTCGCTGCTCGACGACATTTTGAACGAGACGAAGCTCCCGCCGACCGACGACGGATACGCAGTTGCCAAACGCGGAATTCAGGCGCTCGTGGCCGAGCTCCTCACGCCGAAGCACGCGTCGGAAAAGGTCGATCGCGCATTCGTCGACGCCATGATCGCCGAACTCGACACGAAGATCTCCAAGCAAGTCGATCAGATCCTCCACCACCCGGATTTCCAGAAGCTGGAGTCGGCGTGGCGCGGGCTCAAGTTCGCCGTGGATCGCACCGACTTCCGCGAGAACATCAGGGTTGAACTGCTCAACTGCTCGAAGGAAGATCTTCTTACGGACTTCGAGGATGCACCGGAGATCACGAAGAGCGGTCTTTACAAGATCGTTTATTCGTCCGAATACGGGCAATTCGGCGGCAAGCCGTACGGCGCGATCATGTCGAATTACGAAGTAGGGCCGGGCCCGCAGGATGTCGCGCTCCTGCAAAAGGTCGCGGCTGTGGGCGCCATGGCGCACGCGCCGTTCTTCGCGGCGGCAGGGCCGCAGTTCTTCGGTATGAAGGACTATTTGGGTCTGCCGAATCTCAAAGATCTCGAGGCGCTCTTCGAGGGACCGCAATACACCAAGTGGCGAGGCTTCCGCGAATCGGAAGACTCACGCTACGTAGGCCTTCTTTGCCCGAAGTTCCTGCTGCGGCTGCCCTACGGACCGAACACCACGCCGGTCAAAATGTTCAACTACCAGGAGACGGTGGAGGGCAAACACGAGTCCTACCTTTGGGGCAATTGCACGTACGCGTTTGCCACGCGTCTTGCGGACAGCTTCGCGAAATATCGTTGGTGTCCGAACATCATCGGTCCGCAGGCAGGCGGCACGGTCGACAACCTCCCGCTGCATCAGTACACGGCCATGGGCGCCGAGCAGCTCAAGATCCCGACCGAGGTGCTGCTCAGCGAGCGCCGCGAATTCGAGCTGAGCGAGCAAGGGTTCATCGCGCTCACGTATCGCAAGGATTCGGACAACGCGGCTTTCTTCTCGGCGAACAGCGTGCAGAAGCCCAAGACATTCGGTCAATCGCCGGAGGGCAAGGACGCGGAGCTCAATTACAAGCTCGGCACGCAGCTTCCTTATCTCTTCGTGGCATGCCGTATTGCGCACTACCTGAAGGTGATTCAGCGTGAGCAGATTGGTATGGCCAAGGAGCGTGGCGATCTCGAGTCCGAGCTGAACGAATGGATCCGCCAATACGTTGCCGACATGGAATCACCGACGCCTGCCGTTCGCGGCAAGCGCCCGCTGCGCCAAGCACAAATCAAGGTCACGGACGTGCCGGGCGACGCGGGTTGGTACAAGATCGACATGAAGGTTCGCCCGCATTTCAAGTACATGGGCGCATTCTTCACGCTCAGCCTCGTCGGCAAGTTGGATAAAGAATAAGGTTGTGCCCCCACCCCGCGCCGCTCCGCGGCGCGGCCTCCCCCCGAGCCGTGCTCGCCTTACAGGCTGCGCGCGGCAGGGGGAGGGATTGTGCTCTTGAACGGAGTACAATCGGAAACGTCGCAAGACGCCTCGCAGAGGAAGGCCCGCTCGCAGTAGTCAGGCTTGACCGCTTTCAAGTTGACGCGAGGTTCTGGCTTTGAGGACCGCACCGCAGGCCCCCCTGAGGTCCCGCCGTAGGCGGGGCCGACAGCGCCGAAGGCGCCGTCGATGATGAGATCGCGTCAAATCGAAAGCGGTTACCAGCAGAGGACCGTGCTCGTGTAGCCGCACTCCGGTTTCTGCCATATCGAATACAGGAGGCCCGTGGCGATCCCTATGGCGAGGCCGGCAGCACCTGAGGCAACGAGCTGCCCATTTGACTCCCAGTTGCCGTCCGAGCGCCCAATGACCGTCACGGCTGACAAGGCGAGGGGAAGCACGAGGTTGCCAAGGATGGAGCCGCCGTTCACGCGGCCGTCGCTCCACTTGAAGGTATCCACGAAGAACGTGGCGCCCGTCTGCCCGAGCGATGCAAGGGACAGAAATGCAAACGACGAGAAGGAGCCGTAGTCTTGACAGCGGCCTGTGCCTTGGATGGTTTCGTCGCAGCCGGGGCGGAAGGACTTGAGCTTGTCCTTGAGCACGAATTCGTTGAGCAGCGTCAGCCCGACATTGACCGCCACGGGTGCAAGAACGGTCGCGTGCCATCGGGATTTCCACCCAATGGCGATCTCCTGGTTGCCGGAGTCGGAGTAGTATACGCGCGGCATAAAAAGGGATGTGCCAACGCCTGCGGCCATGGTGATGGTCGTGGCAGTCTGCCATCCTTTGCTTCGGTCGGTGTCTGCAGCGCGCGCTTCCTTCGCAGGCAAGAAGCTCGCAGCAAGCGTCAGAGTGCAGGCGGCAAGGGAGGCGAAAGAACGGGTGCGCATCAATTCCTGTTTGAGCGGTAAGGAGGGGGAGGGGAATAGGAAGGATTGGGAAGGGGCTGGGGGGCCGGCCCTGGCGCTTTTGCTTGCCCAGAAGTTTGGGGCTGCCCGGCGCCTGGTGACGTGCGCACCATGGGCGGCGGCGGCTGTTGCGGGTAGCCCCCCTGCGGCATTGGATTGGACGGTCGCTGCACGGGCCGTTGATTAGAGCCTTGTTGGTTGGGGCCTTGAGGAGGCGGGGGCGAGATCTGCGGTGGTTGCGCCAGGACCCTCGTCCCGTTCGATTTTGTCCATGTGCCGGGTGAGACTATCGGACCTTGTACATTCGGCCCCTGCACATTCGGACTTTGTACATTGGTGGCCGCGGCCTTCGGAGGTTCTCCCGAATGCCTGTATTCTTCAGCGAATTCCCGGCCGAAGACAACACGGAATCGCTCGTTCTCCTCGTCTGCAAAATCCCCATGACGCTCGCGGTAGAGCGCCCACATGGACTTTTGGGCTCCCAACTTCGAGAACACGCGCCCAAGAAGGCCTTGTTGTGCTTGCTGGTTCTTCCACGCTTGCTCAATGGCATCCGGCGCGAGCTCCTCGAGCAAGACTTTCACACCGCGCATCACGCCATTGAGAATGGCCACTTGATGCATGGTCAGATCAACGAGGTCCGTACGCATGGCCCGCACGGCGGCGTCCGATGCCGTGCGCCAGTCGAAGAGACGCGCCGCTGCTTCGCGAGGAGTTCGAGGAAAGCGCATGGAACACGGCGCCTCGTCCGCGTTGGGCTGCAATGCCATCTGCTCTTCGAATCGATCGAGCCCGGCGAACAGCGGGATGAGACCGAGGAGCAACTCGTCAATGCCCGCCTTCAACTTGCGTGCGAACGCAAACACTTCTTCTGCCGTATTTGGTTGGCGCTGATGACTCACGTACCATTTTGCAAGCTCCGTGATGGCGAGCGCGGAGCTCGATTCGACCGTGTGTCGCAACGGTACGCCGCTCTGCTTTTCGACGATCGCGCGCAGCGAGAGATCCTGCTCGATCAACGGGCATATCTGCACGATGGCGGCGACTACGTTCGCGCGGCTCGACGGATCTGCCGATTCAATGCATGCAAGGACCTTCTCGATGAAGTCCTTGCGCGCGGCGAGCAGCGTGCCGAATGCGCGCGTGATTTCCGCCAAGGGCTGGGGTATGGCCCTGGTCGCGGTGAACTTGGCGACCGGCAGGTTTGCAGCAATGGTTGCCGACGCGGGCGCTGCTTCGGACGGCGATGCATGGACCGACGTCAAGAAGTCGTCCGCGCCTCCTGGCTCCGGTATGTCGCTCACTTCGCAGCCGGAGAGCATGAGGGCCCAGTCGCCAATGCGGATTTCGCATGGATGGTTCAGCGGACCGAGCGCCATCCAACGGTCCGTTGAGACCTGAACATTTCCGGCGAATGTCCCATTCGTACTGCCCGCGTCGCGAACGCAGATTTGTCCGTTTCGTATGTCGATGCTCGCGTGGATACGGGAGACCCGAACATCCGGGACGACGCAGGCGGCGGTCTGGCTATCGCGGCCAAGGATGACTGGACATCGTCGGAAGATGGCTGCGAAAGGCTGAGCACGATTCGTCGTATCGCGCCCTTTTATGGATAGGCCGAAACTCACCGCGCAAACGTCTCCTATGCCAACACCGGATGCAAGCTTATTCCCTAATCAGAAATTACTCCTCAGAAATTACTCCGCGCCGCAAATCTTAATTGGCCTCCATCGCGGTCCCGCTACGTCGCCAGCAAGGCCAGCAAGAATTGTACTCTCTACGAGAGTACAATTCTTGCAAGCTGCACGTTCTTAGCCGTGCGTTTTCGTCTTCATTTTCCCCTGGCTTGGGTACTCTTCGAGGTGCTCAACGCCATCGTCAATCTTGTTCCCATCGATGTAATAAATAAGATGTAGCTTGTCCGCGTTGGCGTTCTCACAGTCGTCGTCGCCAGGAGCACACGCGCCTGCACCGCATTTCCCTGGCTCGGGAACGGGCGGCAGATCGAACGAGTAGAGCCACGCGTGCCCCGTTGGCGTAGCGAAGAGGCCGACGCCCGCCACGTGATTGACAGTTGGAGCACGTTCGAAGGCAACGTCCGTTCGCGTCCCTGGGAAGATTTCCATCTCGCGTGACGAAACGAGATCTTCGCCAAGCGTGGTTTTCTCATCCTTCCAAATCTGTTCGAACGAAGTGTTGACGAGACGTGCATCCGCCTTGAGTTGGTAGAGACGAACGACGACGGGACGCGCCTCGCCGTCGCGGCTTCGATTGATCGTGGGTGACGAGAGGATCGACACCGTGATGTTTTGTACGGGGCACTGCGCCGGGGCTTGAGGCGCGGCGGGTGGCGCCGACTTGCCGCACGACACGGTGGCCAACGCCGCCATGATGATGGCGAGTGAGGATCGATAGTGTTGCATGACGTCAGGCCTGTTCCCCCTCGCATTGGAAGTTTCCCGACGCTGGGTCCACCGAGAGGCGGAACTTCGCAAAGTCCTTCTCTTCGGCGATGGCGCGAAGGATCGTGCTCGAGAGCAGAGGAAGAACGCTCCCTCGCAAGATGTGATCGACGTTGCGTGCACCGCTTTCGACCTCGTGACAACGCGCGGCGATCGTGTCGCGCACGGCGTCTTCGACCACGAGATCCGCACCGTGCGCCTCTTTCATCCGCGCCCCAACCTGAGCGAGCTTTTGCGTCACGATTCCGACGAGCGCATCGCGTCGGATCGGGACATATGGAACCACGGTCATACGCGCAAGTAGCGCCGGCTTGAAGTATTCGTTCAGCGTGGGTTTTACGAGCGCAATGAGATCATCGTGCGCCGGAACGGGGCCCTCGGGATCGGCCGCGCGGGTGAGCAAATCCGTTGCGAGGTTCGACGTGAGGACGACCACGGTGTTCGCAAAATCGATGGTTCGACCCTCGCCGTCGGACAGCATTCCTTTGTCGAAGACTTGGTAGAAGAGATTCATCACTTCGCGGTCGGCTTTCTCGACTTCGTCGAGAAGGACGACCGAGTACGGGCGCTGACGCACGGCTTCGGTGAGAACGCCGCCTTCGCCGTAACCCACGTACCCAGGCGGCGAACCAATGAGACGCGAGACCGTGTGGCGCTCTTGGAACTCGCTCATGTTGATCGTGACGACGAAGCGCTCTCCACCAAACAAGAGATCTGCGAGACTGAGCGCTGTCTCTGTCTTTCCAACGCCGCTCGGCCCGACGAGAAGAAAGACGCCGAGCGGAGCATGCGGTGGCTTGAGACCCGATCGCGCGGACCGAAGCTCGCGTCCGATGACGGCGAGAGCCGGATCTTGGCCGCGCACGCGCTCGCGGAGACGATCTTCGATGGAGAGGATCGCCGACACGTTGTCTTTGACCATGCGGCCAACGGGGATGCCGGTCCAGTCCGCCACGATAGATGACACGAGCTCCTCGTCGACGTCGGCGAACACGAGTCGATCGTTCGGAGCAATGGCGCGCAGCTCATCGAGCTTTGCACGCAGCGAAGCGCGCGTCTCTTCGGGATCCTTGGGCGCCGAGCTCTCGGTCGCCTTGCTCGAGCTTTCAGTCGCCGTACTTGCTGCGCTTTTTTCTGTCGTACTCGCAGCTCGCATTGCTTCGCGGAGCTCGTTGATGCTTGCGACGAGATCGCGCTGCTCGTTGAGACGCGCTTCGAGCCCCTGCTTTTTGACCACGAGTTCGTCGCGCGATGCCGTGATCGCCGCGCGCTTCTTGTCGTCGACAGGCAACCCAGCCTGAAAATCGCGATCGAAGGCGCCGAGCTCGCTCTCGAGAGCCGACAGTTTCGCGTTCGTGTCCTCGAGTATGCTCGGTGTTGCACCCCGAAGGACGCGCACGCGCGCCGCGCTCGTGTCGAGCAAATCGACCGCCTTGTCCGGGAGCTGCCGGCCGGAGATGTAACGGCTCGAAAGCGTCACCGCTGCACGCACGGCCTCGTCGCGGATCGTCACGCCGTGGGCTTCCTCGAGCTGCTGAGCCAATCCCCGCAGCATCACGACGGCCCCGTCGATCGACGGCTCGTCGACCTTGACAGGCTGGAATCGCCTCTCGAGTGCCGCATCCTTCTCGAAGTACCGCTTGTACTCGGCCCACGTGGTTGCCGCGATCGTGCGCAGCTCTCCGCGAGCGAGCGCCGGTTTGAGCAAGTTGGCAGCGTCACCGCCTCCTTGCGCACCTCCTGCACCGATTAACGTATGGGCCTCGTCGATGAACAGAATCATGGGTCGCGGGGAAGCCTTCACTTCGGCAATCACGCCTTGGAAGCGCTTCTCGAACTCACCCTTCATGCTCGCGCCCGCTTGCAGCGCGCCGAGATCCAGCACGACGACCTGCGTGCCTTTGAGGGCGTCGGGAATGTCTCCGGCCGCGATGCGCAGGGCGAGTCCTTCGACGATGGCCGTTTTTCCGACGCCGGGCTCACCTACGAGAATGGGGTTATTTTTCCGACGCCGGCACAAGATGTCGACCATCTGCCGGACCTCGCCCTCGCGACAGAACACGGGATCGAGCTCGCCCTTCTGCGCGCGTTCCGTCAGGTTCGTGGTGAAGCGAGCGAGCACGCTGTCGCCCGCCGCGGCGTCGCCCGCCGCGCGAGTCTCGCCGTCTTGGACAACGCGCGGGCTGCTTGCCGTCTCGATCGAGTGCGAGGTCAGGCGACCGAGCTCCTTGCGAAGCTCGTCGCGCGGCAGTTGGTCGAACCCGTCGAGCGGCGCAGCGGTGTACCGGCCTGGCGCCACGAGCAGCCGCGTGAGCAGCGCTCCGGATGGCAACACCGCGGCTCCGAGTTCGGCGGACGCGTATAACCATGCATCTTGCAACCATTCGAACAGCACCGGGCTGAACACGGGTTTGCCCGTGTTGCCTGCGCTCATCTCTCCGATGTACTTTTGAAGTGCTGCTCGCGCGTGGGTTGCGTCCACGCGGTAGTGTTCGAGGATCGCGGAGAAATCACTTTCGCGTTCGTCGAGGAGGGAAAGGAGCACGTGTTCGACAGTCACCTCTCGATGACGGGCGGTCATGCTTGCGCCGGCCGCGCGCTCGAAGGCACGACGGCACATGGGGCTTAGTTTGTCGATGAGGGTGCGCGGTTCGACGAGAAGCATGGGATCCTATGAGTGAGATGTGATGGTGGTTTGGAATCGCCGGTCAATGATCCGGGCTATTGATTCGCGGGAGGCGGTGGAGTGTCTGCGACGCGAATGGCGAGCATTTTTCCTGGTTGAAGGCTGGTGGTCGGATCAATCGCGTTGTCGCTTGCGATGATTTCCACCGCCGTTCCATAACGACGACTCAGGCTGGCGAGCGTATCGCCTTCTTTCACCTTATAAAAGATGCGCTTGTCGAGTCCTATCGAAACGACTGGAACCTCGTGATTTTGTGCTGCCGCCTGGTCGTGGACAACGGGATTTTCGTTGTGTCCGCCTTGCATGAACAAGGGCAGCAGCTCCTTCATCCGCACGTAGGTCCCGGCGGGGACATGCACGACCATCGGGAAGCTCGTTGCGGGAACCGCATCGTCGCTGTATTCGGGATTCAGCGTTCGCAAACTGGCAACGCTGATGTTCCCTGTTTTTGCGAGGAGAGCAAAGGTGACGCCATTGGGTACGTCCAAGGCGCTCGTGGTAACAGGCTCTTCGCGCTTGACGGTGTCGAACCCGAAGCGATCGAGATTTGCCAGGAGGTACGCCGTGCCGAGCACTTGCGCAACGTAGTCCGACAGCTCCCGCGGAAGCCACGAAACGATGTCCCAGTAATTCGTTGTTGCGTGCTTGGCGAGTTCGTCGAGCGTTGCTTTGTAACCGACGTTGTAAGCAAGAATCGCGAGCTCCCACGTGCCCAAGCGTTCTCGCAAATCGAAGAGATAATGCGCGGCTGCTCCCGTTCCTGCCGCGATGCCTCGTCGTTCATCGTACGTGGGAAGCATGGCAAGCCCGTAGACGTGCGCAACGTCCGGTGTGAGCTGCCAGAGGCCGCACCCGTCATCCGAACATACCGTAGGTACGAATGCACTTTCCACGTAAATGATAGCCTGGAGCTCGTCGGGGACCCTCCATTCCTTCAAGATTTTCGAGATGTCGGCGCTCCAGCGCCCTGAGTGCTTGACGGCCGAGATGAAATTTTCACGCGCCGTCTTGTCCATCACGAGCCGCAGCATGGCGCTGTCGATTCGCGGATCGTCGCGAGTGAGAATGCCGGGCCGGTGCAATCCCGCAGGACGCGTGGTCGGCGGGCGCGCGTCGAGACTTGCGGTTCCAAAAAGCGCCGTTCGCTTGCCGCGAATCACAGGGTGATGCGCACTGCTCGGTGCATCTTGAAGCAGCGTGCGAAGCTCGATCGATTCGGCGCCCGTTGGTTCAACGACGCGCGGCAGTGCCTCTATCTTGGGGGGAGGCGGCCCCGAATCCACCACCGAGGACGTCGGGAGCGGCGGCGGCTTGAAGAACGAGACGAGGAACGTACGACTCGCTGGAACGGCAAGGGCACCAAGCACGACGAGAAGAGGTCCCATCACGCCAACCGCTACGAGTGCCCGAAATCCATCCTTTCCCATGTTTTTAGTTTCCCGAGTGTTGAGCGAAGATATGCACGAGGCGAGCCCTTCTTTTCAACCGAATGCGTCGATGGACGCCGAATGAAGTAAGATGCGTCCATGCCATCTTCGTGGAGTGAGCTTCGCTTCGTCCCGATCGTCCTCATGCTGTTGTGTGCATCGGCTGGTGACGCGTTTGCGAAGCCGACTCCGCGCCCTCCGCGCACTGTTTACAACCGTGGCAAGCCACATGTCCCGAACCTGCTCGTCGTGGCACGCGCGATTTCGATTGACGCCTCGATGCGTGCCGCCGGCATGAGCCGAATTTTGAGCCTTGGTGAAGGTGAGTCCGGCGCACCGGCAGGCGATGGCGGTACAGTCTACACATCCAGCCCGCTTGAAGTCGCGGCGCGCCGAACCCGTCTGGATCCGGGCGCAGAGGTCGTTCCGGTCTTGCGATCCGTGTGGGGTGAGGTTGGAGAGCTCGGAGCGCGCGTGCTTGCTGCCCAGTATGCCCATGAAACGGGTTCCGGGCGCTATTGCTGGAACTACAATCTTGGGAACCATAAGGCCGGTGCGAACGAGCCTCATACGTATCTCCGCGGTGTTTGGGAAGGCATTTCACAGCAGGAATTCGATCGATTGCACGCGGACTCGACGCTCGGCGAGTTCGTTAGTGTCGAAGACCCCAAGTCGGCGGCTGAAAAGGGGCACGCCGTTCCGCCGGGGAAATTGGTGGTGATTCTTGCTCCGCCACACCCAGCATCGCGCTTTCGCGCGAATGCAACACTCGAAGAAGGAGTCACGCGGTTTGCAGATTATCACAAGCGTCTTGCGCAGCGGACCCCGAGCTATCTTTCGGCACTCGCTTCGGGCAATTGCCGCGCAGTCGCCCACATTCTTGCATCCATGGGGTATTTCACGGGAAACGTGGATGCTTACGCTCAAGGACTCACGAACCATCGAGACATCATCAACGAGGGGCTCGGTCCGGTTCAGTAATGATCTCAGAGCGAGTTCGACAGCCGTCGCGAGCGAATCGAGGCTAGGGCGGAGCGCGAGGAGCCCGCGCAAGCGTACTCTTCGTACGTGCGCAGGCACCGCAGCGCCCAACCGACGAATCGATTCGCGCAGCAGGCTGTCGA